>OHFW01000777.1_pt1 | contig 14718 bp, 10 predicted proteins | sample 1567601 | NCBI WGS metagenome assembly OHFW01 (sample SAMEA3879594, study PRJEB24766) | human gut metagenome | biome: human-associated habitat; feature: feces | place: USA | collected 1985/1987 | reverse complement strand
CTGAAAGGGGTTGGCGACTACACTGCTGCCGCTATCGCCTCCTTTGCCTTTGGCCTTCCTTACGCTGCCGTCGATGGTAACGCTTACCGTGTGATGAGTCGTTACTTTGGCATCGACACCCCTATCAATGACGCCAAAGGCAAGCGGACTTTTGCCGAACTAGCGCAGTCGCTGCTTCCCAAAGGCCGGGCTGCGGACTTCAATCAGGCGATGATGGACTTTGGCGCTACGCAGTGTGTGCCGCAGTCGCCTTGTTGCGAGGTGTGCCCGATGGCCGAAACCTGTGAAGCGTTGCGAACAGGGCGTGTGGGGGAATTGCCCGTCAAACGAAAGACCGTGAGCGTCAAAGAGCGCAAGCTGATCTATCTGTATCTCCGTTGCGACGGACGGACGGCTATCCATCAGCGAGGGGCTGGTGACATCTGGCAGGGTCTGTGGGAGCCAGTGCTCCTGGATGCTTCGCAGGTGCGACCCGTCTATGAACTTCGGGCGCAGCGCGTGAAGCATGTTCTCACCCATCGTGTGCTCTATGCCGACCTCTATTTCTATCACCCCGCCGTTCCTCCAGCGCTTCCCGAAGGCTATCGCTGGGTGGATGAGGCCGATTTGGATCAGTATGCGTTGCCGCGGTTGGTAGAAAAGTTGATAGCCATGCTTTGACCAGCATGGCTATCAGTCGATATGTTAGGGCCTTTTGGGAGTGGCGTCCTTCTGTCGCTATCCCTCTGCTTCAAGCTCTTTGACAAACTCGTTTCGGAAGATGCGGAAGAGTTTCACGATCTCTTCGCGAGCGGACTCTTCCAGTTCCCAAATATTGATCTCGCCAGAGCGGTGCTTGGCGATATGGCGCACGCAGCGCGCTATCTTCCGCTTGTTGTTGCGTGCCTGAAGCTGATCGACCTCGATTCGTCCTCCGTTCTTGTAAGAGAGGGCGGAGAGCCGGCGCATGAATGCGCAGAAATTGTCATATACCAATGCCAGCCGCATCATCTCCTGTGGGTCGCCAGCCACCTTGTCAACCTCCAGTAGTGGGCCGATGTGGTCGAAGTCCCATTCTTTCTCATCCATCCAGAACCATTGGAAGCAGAGGCGCTCTTCCATGCCGAGCAACTCGTGCTCCAATCTTTCGCGCCCGTTGTCCTCCGTTTGCCGATAGGCGTGGAAAGCATGGGCTACGAGGGCAGAAGGAGTGCATTCGGGCAGGTCTTCCTCCGCAGTCAACTGACTCTTGACAGCGATGTGCCATCGGTGCTCCTTGTACTTCACGAGGGCTTCGTCGCCTTGCATCATCAGTTCCGTGAGTGATCCCTTGGCGGGTATTGTGCCCACGACGGCCAATCCGTTCTTGTGGTCGCGCAGCGTCAGCGTGTCGTCCTCCTGCCAGATGCAGAGCAGGATGTGCAGGCCGCCGTTGATGGCAATGGTGAAGCGGTCGTCGTTGGGGGTGCCGACAAACTGATACTGATACTCTTTCGCCGTGGCGGGATCGACGACCAGTTCGCCCTGGTGAGGACGCTCGTCGGCATCGAGCAGCTGGAAACCCTTGACGGGAATGCGAAGGTGGAGCACAAAGGGCGTGCCGTCGTAGGGCGTCAATTTCAGGGAGACCGTCTTGCCACCCTCAAACAAGCTCTTGCGGAAGCGCAAACCATCCCTTGTCTCTTCGCCCTGTGCCGACGTGATGTCGCCTTCGATCCAGTGGAAACTGAACGTCACGCTCTCCTCGTCCTCCTCTTCTAAGTGGATGAAGTCTTCGGGGGCTACGCCAAGGTAGAGGGTGGGAAAGGGACGGATGTTGTCGTCGTCCAGCAGGGTCACGTCAATGGGGCCCAGCATCGGGTCGTCCTCCCACTCGTCTGTGCCACGTTGTGAGAAGACGGCGAAGGTGAGGCGCGAAGCCTCTCGTGTGCCGTCGGGACGGCAAAGCCAAAAGGCCGTCTCCTTGGGTACGAAGATGGGTTCTACGATATAGGAAGAGTAGCAGGAGTTGCCCAACTCCAGCTCTGTCCATGGTGTTTTCATACCGTTGTTGTCCTGTTCAATCATGTTTGGAAAACTGATTAGCCGTTTTTGTTTTTGTGCGAAAAGGAGTGCAAAGGTACAAAAAAATCCTTGTATAAAGGTCTGGTTGAGGAAAATATTCCCTTTTTGTTCGTGAAGAATCGTATTGCCAAGTAGTCTTGACGATACGGTTTGTCAAGGAATGAGTTATCCGCCGGTGTTTCCTCCAAACAATCCGCGGAAAAACTTGACCCAGTGGTTTTCCTCTGTGCCCTTGGCTTTTGCTTTGCGCGTAGCGGGTTGGGAGGGAGTGGTTTTTGCCCCATTGGCTGCTTTCTTTGCCTTCTGAGGAGTGATGGAGGGTTTTACTTTCCTTTGTACCTGCCGTGGCTGGTCGTCCGCTTTCCGCCATTGGGGGATGAACTCATACCCCACGCCCACCATGCCATACTCTATCGGTTGTAGCTTCAGGGTTTCTTCTTTCTCCTTATTATAATAGGGAAGGGGAAGATCCTCATCCACCACTTCCAGTTTCATATAGGCCACTCCGGCAGACAGAAAACCCAGTTCTCGTGCTGCGGCATAGGAGAGGTCGATCACCCTGCCCCGTACATAGGGACCACGGTCGGTCACGCGGACGACGACCTGGTTGCCGTTTCTCGGATTGGTCACGAGGATTCGTGTGCCAAATGGGAGTGTGCGGTGTGCGCAGGTCATGCTATCGGGATGGTAATACTCGCCGTTGCTCATTCGTCTTCCGTACAGTTTGCCACTGTAGTATGTAGCCTTTCCGTCTTTTATTTTTTGCGCAAAGATGTTTTGTGTGCACAATGTCAGTAGGATGGATATTATGATGACAAAAAGCACTTTGCCCTTGTGATTCTGTTTCATGGTGCAAATGTACATACTTTCTTTTGAAACACCATATTTTTCAACACTCTTTAAGAAGATGTCGTGCTCATATACCGAAGCTAAATGTGGAAAAGACAGAGAGTTAGCTAGGGGATCCAAAGAAGTGCCCCGACTCCATGAGCCGGGGCATTGTAGTAGGAATTCGCCTAGTGTTTAGCCGTGAGGGGAGGTTAGCGTGCGTCGAAGAGCAGCATACTGGTTTGGGCGAGCAAGGCTATCGGCACGTTGGTTTCTACCGTTAAGGTTTCGCCGGCCTTCTTGGGCATGGTCATCAGTGCGAAAGGAGCGATGGGCTTCTGGTCCTTATCGACCAAGATCATTCTGAAACTGTTGCCCAGAGGCTTCGTGGGGGTCAATGTCACCTTGATTTTTACCTTTGAACGATGGCTAAAATCTACAATTTCGGCCTTCGTCTTGGTGTTGTCAAATGATTGGGTGTCAGAAGCCACTTTCAGCGACTTGCCGATGAGCTTCTTTTCCTCTTCTTGAGAGACCTGATCGTAGTGTTGGTCCATCTTGGAGAAGGCGGAGTCGATGTCAGTTCGGAAGCCCTTGAAAAGCTCCCACTTTTCCTCGTCGCTCTTGTCCTTCACTTTTTCTTCCATCTCTTTGTAAGTGTCGGAGATCTTGTCGTCGATGGCTTTCCTGGCAAACTGTCTGCAATTGTCGATGTAGAGCAACTTGCCAACCATCTCGTTGTCCACTTTCTCCACGCTGTCCTCAGCCATAGCGATAGCATCTTGGGCCCATTTGTCGGGGTTGTTGTCGTTGCCCTGGCTGCAAGAGGCCAGCAAACCAAAGGACATTACTGCCAAGAAGGCGAGAACGTTTGTCTTTCCAAATTTTTTCATCATAGCTATTTTATTGATTAGTTATTGGTGATTTTTGCTTCGTTGCCGTTCATGTTTTGCAAATGTAGTCAAAAAAATACAGATAGACAACAAAAAAGGGTAGAAATCTCTTTTTTCGTGTTTTAGGCGTATAATAAATGTGCCGCCAGAATCCTAATTGGGATCTGGCGGCACGGTAAAGCTATACAATATTAATTGAAAAGTCTTGTTCAAACTCTCCCCTTGCGGTGGTAGTTCGATCTACTTCTTTCGTTTGGGCATGAATCCTGTGGTGTTGGCGACATAGACGCCCATGAGAATCAAGGCGCAGCCAACGTATGCCATTACCGTCATGGGCTCGCTTAGGAACATTGCTGCGATGACCACCGTGAAGAGCGGGCTGAGGTAGTTGTAGTTGGAGGCAGTGATGGCACCGAGCCTGTCAACGATGACGCTGTAGAGGAAGAAGCAGCAGCACGACGCGATGAGGCCGAGGAAGAGCAAGTTGCCCAGCACCTCTATGTGTAGCAGGTTGCCCAAAGGGAATTTCCAAGGCCAGAAGTAGAACAAGGGGAATGCGGTCAAGAGACCGTAGCCGAAGACCTTGCGCGTGATAGTGGCTGCGTCGTATTTCGCAGAAAGGGGCTTCAAGAGGAAGGAATAGAGACCGAAAGAGGCGGATGAAAGCACCGCTATGAGGTCTCCCGCAGGATTGAAGTGCAACTCGCCCTGACCATTGAATATGACAATGGCTACACCGGCAACTGCCGTGAGTGTGCCTATGGCAAAGTTGGAGGTCATCCGCGTGCCTTTTATGAAGAGGATGCTGAAGAGCATCGTGAAGATGGGCGATGCGCTCACGATGAAGCTGACGTTGTTGACGTTGGTCATGGAGATGGCCACATTCTCGCTGACGAAATAGAGCGAGGCACCTGTGATACCCAGCACCACCATCATCAGCTCGTCACGCCATGTGTCGGCCTTGATGCGCTTGTGGGCTATCAGCAGCATGGCTACATAAGCGAGGATGTAGCGAGCGTAAAAAATCTCCAAAGCCGACATGCCGGCGTGGACAAGCACCTTTGTATTGACGAGAGTACCTCCCCAAATCGCTACCACGAAGAGTGCCAGCAGGTGAAATGTGAGAGCTTTGTTACTTTTCATTTATATTGGTTTAGTTATGGATTTTGCTTTATTATGTGCCAAAAGCGATTGCAAAGGTAGTGTATTTTGGGCAAACTACAAATGAAAACCAAATAAATTTTCTAATAAAATACGCTTTTAGGGCCAAAAGAGGGTGTCAAACCTCGTGTTGTCGGGGGAGTTGACACCCTTTTTGAGTTTCGAAGAGAAACTGTTGTTGATTCAAAATGAGACGGTTAGGTGTCCCGCCTGGCTATTTCTCTCCTATTAGTTGGGCGATAGTGGCGCGTACCCGCTCCTCCGTCGTGTAAAGCAAGGTGTCTTCGTCGGCGTTGAGGTCTCCCATGAAGACCTCGGGATTGCTGTATTCCATTTTGCTTTTCATCGGCTCGCGGGCAGAGAAGTGATATTCCTTGATGTCCGTCTGTTCGTAGAGGCTGCGTATGTTCTGCTCGTTCACGCCACAACCCGCCAAGAGGATGATGCGCCCAGCGGCTTGCTGGTGGAGCTTTTGCAGTAGGGGAGCGCCTTCGATGGCCTTTGGTTGCTGGCCGGAGGTGAGGATGCGGTCGAAGCCTAAGTCGATCAGTTGCTCCAAAGCCTCGAAAGGATCACGGCAGCGGTCGAAGGCCCGATGGAAGGTCAGGGACATCCCCTGTGCTTTTTCGACCAGACGGCGGTTGGCCTCCATGTCGATAGTCCCGTCTTCGTGCAAGCATCCGATCACTATGCCGTCGGCTCCCAGTTGGCGCGCCACCTCTATGTCGGCCTCCATGCGCTCCAGTTCCAATGGTGTGTAGAGGAAGTCGCCACCGCGCGGACGGATGATGACGTGCAGGCGTGTCGTCGTCAGCACCCGACGTGCCACCATGATCTCGCCATACGACGGCGTTGTGCCACCTTCGGGTATTCCCGCGCACAGTTCCACACGGTCCGCGCCTCCAGCCTGGGCAGCCAGACAACTCTCTACGCCATTGGCGCAAACCTCAAACCGAAATATATTTCTCTCCATGTCTTTGTATTGTTTTTCGTGCAAAAGTACGGCGATTTCGCCCTTTCTCCAAATAAAAGTCGTATTTTTGCATCCTCAAAGCGGATGACCGCTGCCAAAACTTCGAATTCAAACAAAACAAAGATAGAATGGGAAAGATTATTTTGACGGGCGACCGCCCCACTGGCAAGCTCCATTTGGGACACTATGTCGGTAGTTTGCGTCGTCGCGTGGAACTTCAGAATGCGGGCGATTATGACCGTATGTTCGTCTTCATGGCCGACGTGCAGGCTTTGACAGACAATGCCGACAACCCTGAGAAGATTCGTCAGAACATCATCGAGGTCGCACTGGACTACCTCTCTGCTGGTCTCGATCCGGAGAAGTGTACGCTCTATATCCAGAGCTGCATCCCCGAACTGGCGGAGCTGACTACCTATCTGATGAATCTTATCAGCGTCTCGCGCGTGCAGCGCAACCCGACGGTGAAGACTGAGATCAAGATGCGCAATTTCGAGGCCAATATTCCCCTTGGCTTCTTCTGCTACCCCGTGTCGCAAGCTGCCGATATCGTGGCTTTCAAGACCACTGTCGTGCCTGCCGGCGAGGACCAGGAGCCGATGCTTGAGGTGACACGCGAGTTGGTCCGTCGCTTCAACCAGATCTATGCCCCCGTCTTTCCCGAGCCAGAGATCATGTTGCCCGAGAACCAGACTGCACGCCGTCTGCCTGGCACGGATGGCAAGGAGAAGATGAGCAAGAGCCTTGGCAACTGCATCTATCTCTCCGACGACAAGGATACGGTGTGGAAGAAGGTGAAGACCATGTACACCGACCCGACCCACCTGAATGTCAGCGATCCAGGCCATGTGGAGGGAAATGCCGTCTTTACCTATCTCGATGCTTTCTCCACCGACGATGACTTCGCGGAATTCTGGCCCGAGTTCAGTTGCCTCGACGAGTTGAAGGCAGCCTATACGGCAGGTGGCATTGGCGACATGAAGTGTAAGAAGATGCTCAACAAGGTGCTGGAGCGTATGCTGGAGCCGATCCGCAAGCGCCGTCATGAGTTTGAGCAGGACATCCCGGAGATCTATAACATCCTTCGCAAGGGATCTGATGCTGCCCGCGAGGTGGCTGCCAAGACGATGGATGAGGTGCGCGAAGCCATGCGCATCAACTACTTTGATGACGCCGCGCTCATTCAGGAGCAGGCCGATCGCTTCGCTCAGAAATAGTACTAGCGTACACCGATATCAACTACAAGGCGTTGCTCGCGCGTTCCTTATATATTGAATAGGATGCGCGGGCAACGCCTTGCTTTAGTTAATGTCTCTTCCTTTCTGGGGGAAGCGTATGTTGTAGGGATGGTCTTGTCAGAAATGCTCGCCGATTCTGCGCAACGCCTCTTCGAGGAGAGATCGGGGGCAGGCAAGGTTGATGCGAAGGTAGCCCTCGCCCGAAATGCTGCCATAGAGCGTGCCACTATTGACCTTGACGTGCGCCCGCTCCATGATCTCCTGTGCCAGGGACTCTGCGCTCAAGCCTGTTTGGCTGATATCTACCCATGCGAGATAAGTGCCCTCGCTGTGCATCACCTGCCATTTTGGCAAGTGCTCACGGCAGAACGACCGCAGCACTTCGAAGTTGTCGTGAATATAGAGGTTCAACGCGTCGATCCAGTCTTCGCTTTCGTTGTAGGCGGCCTGAATGGCAACAGGTGCAAAGGGATTGACGTCGCAAATCTCGAAGATATTGACGACACGTTCGATCCGTCTCCGCCACTCCGCATTCTTTGTAACTATATTGGCCATTTGTAGTCCTGCGATGTTGAAGCTCTTCGACGGTGAGGTCAGGGTGATGCTGTTGTCGAGACATGCTTCGCTCACGCTGGCAAACGGCGTGTAGGAGTAGCCAGGCATGACCAGTTCGTTGTGTATTTCGTCACTCACTACCACGACGTGGTGGCGTAGGCAGATCTCGTTCATCCGCTCCAGTTCCTCGCGTGTCCACACCCTGCCCGTCGGATTCTGTGGGTTGCAGAGCAGGAAGACAGTGGTCTTTTCGTCGGCACACTTGCGCTCGAAGTCGTCAAAGTCCATCTTGAAACGGTCGCCCTCGCGCAGAAGGCGGGTCTCCAGGATCTCGCATCCCTGATTGCGTATGCTGGAGAAGAAGCAGTTGTAGGCCGGAGTCTGGACGAGCACTTTCTCGCCAGGAAGTGTCAAAGCCTTGATGGTGGCCGATGCGGCAGGCACCACACCCGTCGTGTAAAGGATCCAGTCGCGCTCGATCGTCCATCCGTGGCGACGTTTGAACCACTGGATGACCGACTCGTAGTAGCTGTCTGGTACGAGCGTATAACCGAAGACAGGGTGTGCGGCCCGATCCTTGATGGCCTTTTGAATGGCAGGAGCGACGGCAAAGTCCATGTCTGCCACCCACATCGGTATCACGTCGTCCGCAGGCATTGCGTCCCATTTGACGCAGCCTGTGCCGCGCCGTTTCACGGGTTGGTCGAAGAAGGACTGCTCTATCATCGGTTGGATTCGAAAGTTAATGAGTTGCCGTCGTCCGAAGTGCTGGCGACGTGTCCTTTGGCAAACTGATCCATCGTCAAGCGACCAATGTTGTCGGCCTGGATTCTGCCGCTGATAGGATTCTTCACCTCCGTGATCGTTCCCTTGATGCGTGCCTCCACATTCGTGCAGTCTTCGAAAGCGCGGTCGCAGGCTGCGTCGAAGGTGCAGTCTTCCAGTACGATGCCCTCGCTATAGCACAGAGGTTGCTCGCCGCTGACATGGCAGCGCACGAGTCGGATGTTCTTGCTGTGCCAGGCGAGATACTCGCCATGGAGCTCGGAGTCGTAGATGACGACGTTGTCGCACTCCCAAAAACTGTCCTTGGTAGTGATTTTCGCATGGTGAATCTCCACGTTCTGACAGTATTGGAACACATATTTCGCGTCGCTCACCAGTCCATCCACATAGATGTTCTTTGAGAACATGAACGGGTAGGTGCCTTGGTGCAGTTCCACATTCTTGATCTTCAGGCCGTCGATGCGCCAAAACGTCTCGTCGGCATCGGTTATCTTGACATTCTCCAGCGTCACGTTCTTCATCTCGCGGAAAAACTTCGGGCCGTCGATAACACAGTCTCTCATCACCATGTCGTCGCTATACCAGATGGCTGACCGTGATCCAGGGGCAAAATAGCAATTCGTGATGAGGCTTCCATCCACATGCCACCACGGATACTTGCCGTAGAACTTGGAGTTGTGGCACTCCACCTGCTTGCAACACTTGATGCCTGACTCGCCATCGACTATCTCTATGTCCTCCAGGCGCACGTCGTGGACACCGAAGAGCGGACGCTCGCCGCCAAACTTCTGGTTCTTTATCGTTTCCATAGGTCTTTTGTTGTTTTCTCTTTTTCTTGTTTTGGTTGGGGGAAAACTCCTGCCGCAGACCTTCCATCTCGTGGAAAGGCGCAGCCAGGGCCTTATCGGTTGCAAAAGTACAAAAATCGTGCCAATCAGGCAAAGCATATATTACGGAAAAACCTACCCATATTACGGTAAATGGGGATTCCTTGCCAATCTTTCCCCTATGTCAAAAAAAAGTCGTACCTTTGCACTCCGTAATATAGTAGAGTACTTATTAGCATTTTTTAATTACATTTGGTTTACTAGCCCTATCATGGCTTTTATCGAGACAAACAACATCAAAGGTGATGTCTTCGGTGGCATCACAGCCGGTATCGTGGCACTTCCGCTCGCACTGGCATTCGGTATTCAAGCATTTGGCGGTGTTGACAGTCCTGAGGCTTCCAGCATGGGAGCCTTGGCCGGACTCGTCGGTGCCACCCTGCTCGGTTTCTTCGCAGCCCTCTTCGGTGGCACCCACTCCCAGATCTCTGGCCCTACGGGACCGATGACCGTCATTACGGCCTCCATTGTGAGTGGAGCATGGGCTAGCTCGCAGGGTAACATCTCCGCCGTCCTTCTTTCCATGTCGCTTGCCGGCATTTTCTGTGGCCTGTTTCAGGTGCTCTTCGGACTCATCCGCATTGGCAAGTATGTCCGCTACATTCCCTATCCCGTACTCTCGGGCTTCATGAGCGGTATCGGAGTGATCATCATCCTGCAGCAGCTCTATCCGATTATTGGCAAGAAGTCGCCCGCCAGCACGCTGGACATGATTCTCAACTTCCCCGCTGCCTTCGCTGAAGGTATTAGCGTGCCTGCGCTGCTGCTGGGTCTGGCCTGTATTGCGCTCATCATCCTTGTGCCGAAAGTGACCAAGAAGGTGCCCGCCACGCTTGTGGCCCTGGTGGTCGTCACGGTGGTTTCGCTCTTCACGGGCCTCGACTCGGCACTTACCATCGGCAACATCCCGGCCGGACTTCCCATGCCTTTCTTCACGAAGGTGCAACTGGACGGTATCGATTGGATGGTCGTCATCAAGGCTTCCCTTGTCCCGGGTCTCACACTGGCTGGCCTGGGCAGTATCGATACGCTACTGACGTCGGTTGTGGCCGACAATATCACCAAGACCAAGCACAATTCCAACCAGGAGTTGATAGGCCAGGGTATCGGCAATGCCGTGGCGGGTCTGTTCTGTGGTCTTGCTGGCGCAGGTGCTACGATGCGTACGGTGGTCAACGTGAAGTCGGGTGGCCGCACGCAGCTCAGCGGTATGATCCACGCCGCCTTGCTCCTTGCCATTCTCCTCGGACTGGGCTCGCTCGTGAAATACGTACCCCTTTCGGTGCTTGCCGGTATTTTGATAACGGTAGGATGGGGCATCATCGACTTCCGCGGATTCAAGGACCTGAGGCGCATACCGAAGTCTGACGCCTTCGTGATGATCGTGGTCTTCCTCATGACGGTCTTTGTGGACCTCCTCACGGCAGTAGGTATTGGTATGGTCATCGCCTGCGTGCTTTTCATGAAGCGTGCCGGCGACCTCGTGGAGGATGGCTACAGTTCCAAGGAGTTGAGCACCTTTGACAAGGAGTCGCCCTGGGAGGACGAGAAGGATATGCCGAAGGACATCCATCACCATATTTATATAGAGCGCCTCGACGGCCCGATCTTCTTCGGAAGTATCACGGGATTCCAGCGCGTGATGCACGATATTCCCAAGGATGCGAAGATCGTCATCATCCGTATGCGCCGTGTCCCGTTTATGGATCAGAGTGGTGTCTATGCCATGGAGACAGCCATCAAGGATCTCCAGGCACAAGGCGTGAAGGTGCTCATGACCATCATCCAGCCCCAGCCCCGCTATATGCTGGAGAATCATCGCATCATCCCGATGCTCATCCCGCAGGAGAACACCTTCGAGACCTTCGAGGATTGTACGAACTATCTCAAGACGCTGTAGTCGCCCTCACGCCTTGATGGCAGAAAGCCACGCCCTGTCAAGCGGTCAAACTGGTGACCGCTCGGCAGGGCGTGAACTGTATAAAAGACCAGCACAAAAGTAGCTGAAGTTGTAGTGGGCTGACCATTTTGTTTGCACACTTGGCGAGAATTGAGCCAAAAAGTCGCTTTTTTGGCCGTATTATTTGCAAGGGTCGTGGATTTTTGGTATTTTTGCCATCGCAAAGACAAAATAATACCTTTGGGTTTACCGAATAACCAAAACACATTAAGAATGAAAAGTGACATTGAGATTGCACGCGAGACCGTGCTGAAGCCGATTACGGAGGTTGCTAACACGGTAGGTATCGCCGCCGACAAGTTGGAGCATTACGGAAAGTACATTGCCAAAGTACCATTGGAGTGTATTGACGAGAGCAAGGTGGATCGCTGCAATATGATACTGATGACAGCCATGTCGCCTACGAAGGCTGGCATCGGCAAGACCACGGTGAGCGTAGGCCTCTCCATGGCCTTGAATCGTTTGGGCTATAAGTGCGGCCTTGCACTTCGCGAGCCTTCCATGGGTCCGTGCTTCGGTATGAAGGGCGGTGCTGCTGGCGGTGGCTATTCGCAGGTGCTGCCGATGGACAAGATCAACCTCCACTTCACGGGTGATTTCCATGCCATCACGGCGGCCCACAACCTCATCGCCGCGCTGCTCGACAACTATATCTTCCGTCATCAGGGAGAGCCGTGCGAGCTGAAGACGGTCTATTGGGGCCGCGTCCTGGATGTCAATGACCGTGCGCTCCGCAAGATTGTGATTGGCTTGGGTGCTGGCAATGGCGTGGTGCGCGAGAGCGGATTCGACATCTCTGTGGCCTCGGAGATCATGGCTATCCTCTGCCTGGCAAAGGATTTGGAGGACTTGCGCCGTCGTTTGGAGGACATCCTTTTGGGTATCACCTGCGAGGGCAAGCCGTTCTACCTCCGCGACCTGGGCAGCGTGGGATCTATCCTTGTCATCCTGAAGGATGCGCTGCAGCCCAACCTCGTCCAGACGACCGAGAACACGCCCGCCTTCATCCATGGTGGTCCGTTCGCCAACATCGCCCACGGCTGCAATAGTTTGATTGCTACGAAGATGGCCATGAGCCACAGCGACTATACCGTGACGGAGGCTGGATTCGCCGCCGACCTGGGTGCCGAGAAGTTCCTCGACATCAAGTGCCGCGCCGCGGGCTTCCACCCCGACGCTGTCGTCATCGTTGCGACCGTCCGCGCGCTCAAGTATCACGGCGGCGTGCCCAAGGCCGAGCTCAACAGCGAGAACCTTGAGGCGCTTGAAAAGGGCCTGCCCAATCTCCTCCAGCACGTCGACAACGTGAAGAACGTCTACGGTCTCCCCTGCGTCGTCGCCATCAACGCGTTCCCGACCGACACCAAGGCCGAGCTCGACCTCGTCGAGAGCAAGTGCCGCGAGCTGGGCGTCAACGTCCGCCTGAGCGAAGTGTGGGCCAAGGGCGGCGAAGGCGGCCTTGCGCTGGCTGAGGAAGTCGTGCGCCTGTGCGACGAGCCCAACCACTTCCAGTTCGTCTACGACGTCAACGACAGCATTGAGGACAAGCTCAACGCCATCGCTACCAAGGTCTATCACGCTGACGGCGTGGTCATCGCCGCTTCCGCCAAGAAGCAGCTTAAGCAGCTCACCGAGCTCGGCTTTGACAAGCTGCCCATCTGCATGGCCAAGACGCAGTTCTCCTTCTCCGATGACGCCAGCAAGCTCGGCGCGCCCCGCGGCTTCAAGATCACCGTGCGCGACCTCAAGGTCAACGCCGGCGCGGGCTTCCTCGTCGCCAAGACCGGCGACATTATGACCATGCCGGGTCTGCCCAAGGTCCCGTCCGCCGAGAAGATCGACGTGGACGAAAACGGCCGCATCACGGGCCTGTTCTAAAATTTACACACCCCTAAGGAGGGACTTTTCATGAAAAGAGTTTTCCTTGGAGCAATACAATTACTTGGTTACTGTATGGTGTATATTTTCTTGTGACAGCAGTGTTGCTTATTGCACCTAAAATGAAGAAATGAGAAATTCCAATTTGTGGGGATAGGATTTATAATGGTGAGGTATAATATCGTGAAAAATATAAGAAAGCGAAAAATAATTATACTTGTGCTGCTTCTGATTTTAATTATGGTCAGTTGGGTAATTTGGGGAAATCTGTCGGTAGAAACAAACCATTTAACAGTAACATCTAAAGACCTGCCTGAAGCGTTTGACAATTTTTCTATTGCCCATATTTCGGATTTGCATAATGCGGAATACGGGAAGAATAATGAAAAGTTAATTGATATATTAAAGGCAGAAAGCCCAAATATAATCGTTATTACTGGGGATTTGATAGATTCCAACCATACAAATATTGAAGTTGCAATATCTTTTGCTCAACAAGCCGTAAAAATCGCTCCTTGCTATTTTGTTACAGGCAATCATGAAGCATGGATCGGCTCACAATATGAAGAATTAAGGACATCATTAGAAAATGCAGGAGTTACCGTTCTTCAAGATGAAGCCATCGAATTGAACTATGGTGATGAGTGTATTCAGCTAATAGGCTTAAATGACCCTGATTTTTCGGAACGGGATAGTTTTTTATCGGAAAGTATTTTGGAAACAAAACTTTCGCAGGTAAATATTAGCAATGGATTTACTATACTTTTGTCGCATAGACCCGAGTGTTTTAATGTCTATCAAAATAAAAATATTGATTTAGTATTGTCGGGGCACGCCCACGGCGGACAAATTCGATTGCCATTTTTGGGAGGAGTTATTGCTCCGAACCAAGGACTTTTCCCGAAATATGACGCAGGCATCTATACAGAGAATGGAACAACTATGATTGTGAGCAGAGGTATTGGAAACAGTATTATTCCGGTGCGAATCAACAATCGACCGGAAATAGTTATCATAGAGTTGAACTGCGGATGAATAAGTCCATATCCTGATTTAACATGTTAGTATCATGAGCACAAAAGGAAATTGTGAGAATATATAAATTTGAAGTTAGTGGGGGAATTACAATGGGCAGAGGTTTAGTCAGACGAGTTCTGCTGGTTGCAGCATCAATACTTAATTGGATATTTTCAATAGGATATATAAGAGAAATATATAATGTAATGTTGGGCAAAAATTTAATCAAATATGTGGACAACATAAATATTGATGGTTCTGATTTTACACCATTAGCTAACCTTACAGTTGCGGGAGTAAATGGATTGACGATTTTTCTTGTGATAGGCTCAGCTGTATTGTTTGCGACGATATTTATTCTGATTTTCGCAATATTGCTTAGGGTAACAACAATCAGAAAGCAAGACATAGTTACGGAATCTGAGATGATATTTACCAAATGGTTAATTATAGTTTCTTCTGTTCTTGCCTTTATAGTCGGCATTTTGTCTGCGAACAT
>OHFW01000759.1_pt1 | contig 14957 bp, 16 predicted proteins | sample 1567601 | NCBI WGS metagenome assembly OHFW01 (sample SAMEA3879594, study PRJEB24766) | human gut metagenome | biome: human-associated habitat; feature: feces | place: USA | collected 1985/1987 | reverse complement strand
GCGTATCGCGCCAACTTCCTGCTGTTTTTTCTTAAATATCCTCTTTGAGTCAGCGATTAAAAATAGCAACGGCGCTTTCAAACGACACCGGTACTCGCTGTACCTTGACAACAGACGGCACGGCGAATGATAGTGATTCTATAAAGGTATATTGATATTCAGCGGCTATGTCTTGCGTGAAAGCGGTGCTTTGCGCTGGTATCGGTTTGCCCGTGAAACAGGTTGAATGGGAAAAGGAGAATGCGGCATGCAGTGGACGGACGAGAGCATTGTGCTTTTGCGTGATGCGCCGACGATGAACCGCTATTATGAGACCATCGCGGAGAGGATCGCACCGCAGCTCCAAGAAAACGCGCACGTCTGCGACGCGGGCTGCGGCATCGGCGAGCTGAACATTCCCGCCAACGAGCCGGGCAGCAGCATCATGCCGGGCAAGGTGAACCCCGTCATCCCCGAGGTGACCAACCAGACTTGCTTCAAGGTGATTGGCAACGACACCACCGTGATGATTGCCGCCGAGGCAGGACAGCTCCAGCTCAACGTCATGGAGCCGGTCATCACCCAGTGCATCATCGAGAGCCAGACCTGGCTGGGCCGCGCCATGGACACGCTGCGTGAGCGTTGCGTCGATGGCATCACGGTCAATGCTGAGCACAATGCCGAGACCGTGCGCAACAGCATCGGTATCGTCACCGCTCTCAACCCGTACATCGGCTACAAGAACAGCACTAAGATTGCCAAGGAGGCTCTGGAGACGGGCGCTTCTGTCTATGATCTCGTGCTCAGAGACAAGATCCTGACCAAGGAGAAGCTCGACGCCATCCTCGATCCGAAGCACATGCTCGACCCCATGGACGTGATCAAGTAAGGGTCAGCGCATCACACTCCCATAGACTTTATCTCGCATAAAGTATAGATAGGTAATATTTAAGGCCTTCTCTGCCGTGCTGGCAGGGAAGGCCTTGTTCGTATCAAGCAAAGTGGTTTTCGCTGCTTAGAAGGGCCGCTACGGGCCTCATACGGCGCGGGAGGCATTGTAGTCCTATCTGCGGAAGCAATCATAAGGCAAAGCAGGGCAAACTACAACCGCCCAAGGCGCGGACAGCGCGAGAGGTGAAAAGGCGTCAGCGACGCTTGGCCCGCAGAGGACGCTCCTCGTGGCTCTCGACATTCTTCTTTTTCTTGGCAAGCACCAGCAGGATGACAGCCGAGAGGATGAGCACAATGCCGAAGAAGAGACGCAGGGAGAAGGACTCGCCAAAGATGAGCACGCCGATGAAGACGGCCGTGACAGGCTCCACAGCGCCCATGATGGCGGAGGGCGTACTGCCGACTTTCTCGATGGCAATGTTCATGAAGTAGAGGCTAAGCACCGTGGGCAGCAAGGCCAACTGGGCTGCACAGGCCCATTGCTTCGGCGTCGTGAGCACCTGGATCTGCTCGCCCATGATGACGGACAGAACAAGCAGGGAGATCAAGCCGAACAAGACCACCCAGAACGTAAACTGGATGGCAGAAAGCCCCGTGTGAGTCTGGTTGACACCGATAATGTAGAAGGCGTAGAAGAGCGACGAAAGCAGGACCAGCGCCACGCCCACCGTGGAGAGCGTGGCATGGTCGCCACCACGATAGAGTAGTCCTATGCCCGTGACGGCCAGGAGGATGGAGAAGGTGGTGGACCAAGTGATGCGCTCATGGAAGAACGCCGTCATGAGCACGGCCGTGATGATGGGGTAGCTGAAGAGGATCGTACTGGCGATTCCCGCGTCCATGTACTTGAAACTGAGGTAGAGCGTGGCCGAGGACATGGCCATGAATGTGCCCAGGACGGCCATGCGGATGGCGGGTCCGAGGCGCAGGTGAAAACGCTCCCGCTTCGCCACCATCCACGCAAGGAACAGCAGCGAGGCAATGGCGTAGCGCCAGACGAGGACCGACGTAGGGTTGACCTCGTCCTGGTAGAGGTACAGCGTGCCCAAGGGGTTTGTACCATAGAAAATCGCAGCGATGATACCCGCTGCGAAACCTTTGAACGTGTTGCTCATAATAAAGAGAAAAAAGGGATGGTGAATCGGCGGGCGCATCAGGTGCTGCTACCCGCAGACTCGATAGTTTCAACTCTTGAATGCCTCGGCCTCTGCCATGGCGATGATGTCTTCGCGGTCAGGTTGGCGTGTGGGCTCCTCAGCGTCTGCGGAATGCGAAGTCATAGCCTGACGCTCACCATCCTGCTGGTCATGGGCGGCATGGGGGTCCGTACTGGCTTCCTCGCTAACCTCAGCGCGCTTCTCCGTGCGCTTTCTGCGGCGGTCGGCAGGTGCAGGCTGCTCCCTAAAGACCTCCTCCTGGAAGGGCGAGACGTGCTTCCGGTCCTCCTTCGGCTTGTCGCCGACGATGAAACTCTCGGTCTCATCTACCGAAGGCACGAGGCCGACAGGTTCCTCCTCCATCTTCGTCCGGTTCTCCTTCGAGGCAAACAAGCGGTCGAGAAACTTCGTGTCCTTGCGGAGCTTGCGGAGCGTGTCCTTCGACGCCTTCTGCTGGCTCTCCTTCTTCGAATAGCCGCGCGCGTCGCAACCCTCCACGTCCTCCAGCATCACGACGAAGTGGAAGACGGGGGCTCCCTCCTCGCTGGTCTCGTTGCCCAGCAACTTGAAGTTGAGTTGCACCCGGTTCTTCTGACACCATTCGATGAGCTTCGACTTGAAGTTGACCTCCTTGTAGGCGAGTTTGTCGATATTGATCATCTCGCCCAGGATCTGGCGCTCCATGAAGCGCATGCAGGCGTCGTAGCCCTTGTCGAGGTAGATGGCACCGACGAGGGCTTCAAAGGCGTTGCCCGCCATGTTGCTGTTGTGGCCCGACTGGTGGCCGCTGGAGAGGATCAACTTGTTGATACCCATCTCCTTGGCCAAGTGGTTGAGGGTCTCGCGCTGCACGAGCTTGGAGCGCGTGGTGGTGAGAAATCCCTCCCGCTTGCCTGGGAAGTGGCGAAACACAATATCGCCTACTACCGCATCGAGGACGGCGTCGCCGAGAAACTCCAGCCGCTCGTTGTTCATGGGCTTTCCCTTCTCGTTGCGCCGCGCAATGCTGCTATGGAGCAGCGCGATCTTGTAGTATTCGATATGATGGGGCCAGATGCCGGTGATCCTATGGAGAGACAAGAAAAGCTCCTTGTCCTTGCGGAAAGGGAGCTTGATCCTGTCAATCAGATTATTCAGCATACTTCTTGAAGATAACGCAGGCGTTGTGTCCGCCGAAGCCGAACGTGTTGCTCAGGGCTGCACGAACGGTACGCTTCTGTGCCTGGTTGAAAGTATAGTTGAGCGCGTAGTCGATCTCCGGGTCCTTGTCCTCCTCGTCGTGGTTGATGGTCGGGGGGACGATGTCCTCGCTGACGGCCTTGACGCAGGCCAGGGCCTCTACGGCGCCAGCTGCTCCGAGCAGGTGGCCCGTCATAGACTTCGTGGAGGAGATATTGAGCTTGTAGGCGTGCTCGCCGAAGACCTCCTTGATGGCCTTGGCCTCGGAGATGTCGCCCACATGGGTGGACGTGCCGTGTACGTTGATATAGTCGATATCCTCCGGCTGCAACTGGGCGTCGGCCAGAGCGGCCTCCATCACCAGTTTCGCACCCAGTCCCTCGGGATGGGAAGCCGTGAGGTGATAAGCGTCGGCACTCTCGCCCTCGCCTACCATTTCGGCGTAGATTCTCGCTCCGCGCGCCTTGGCGTGCTCCAGCTCCTCCAGGATCAGGCAGCCGGCACCCTCGCCCATGACGAATCCGTCGCGGCTGGCCGAGAAAGGACGGCTGGCGTGGGTCGGGTCATCATTGCGCGTCGAAAGGGCCTTCATGGCGTTGAAGCCACCCACACCACACTCGCAGATGGCAGCCTCCGCACCACCGGCCACGATCACGTCGGCCTTGCCGAGGCGCAGCAGGTTGAAAGCGTCGGCCAGCGCATTGGTCGAAGAGGCACAGGCGCTGGTGGTGGTGAAGTTGGGTCCGTGGAAGCCGAAGTGGATGCTGATCTGTCCAGCAGCGATGTCGGCGATCATCTTCGGAATGAAGAACGGCGAGAAGCGGGGACCTTTCTCCTTGTTGAGGGCGTAGTAGGAAGCCTCCTCCTCAAACGTCTTGATACCGCCGATACCCACGCCGTAGATCACGCCGACGCGGTTCTTATCGACCTGGTCGAGGTCGAGGCCGCTGTCCTTCACACCCTGCACGGCACTGGCCATGGCCAACTGTGCGTAGCGGTCCATCTTGCGGGCGTCCTTGCGGTCGATCCACTCGTTGGGATTCCAGTTTTTCACCTCACAGGCAAACTGGGTCTTGAAGTTGGTGGCGTCGAACAGCGTGATCGGAGCTGCGCCGCTCACACCCTTGACCATGTTCTCCCAAGTCTCCTCGGGAGTGTTTCCCAGCGGGGTGACAGCGCCGAGACCCGTTACGACAACTCTTTTCAGTTCCATGTATATAGTGTCTTATCGATTGATGAAAACGTATATTGGGCGCCGTGCGGGGCTTCCAGTGTCGTAAGTAGCGAATTTGCCCTTAGCCGGGCTATCCACACCTGACACCTGACGCCTGACGCCCGACACCCAATATATGTGTCTGTCCTAATGTAAAAAACGATACCGTAGAGACAGAAGACGCTTACTTAGCGTTGTTCTCGATGTATGCGATGGCGTCGCCTACGGTAGAGATCTTCTCTGCCTGATCGTCGGGGATAGAGATACCAAACTCCTTCTCAAACTCCATGATGAGCTCGACAGTGTCGAGAGAGTCGGCACCCAAATCGTTGGTGAAGCTCTTCTCAGCCGTCACCTCCTCTGCATCTACACCCAACTTATCTACGATAATGTTCTTAACCTGTGCTGCAATTTCTGACATGATAATCTTGTTAAAATGTTGTTACTTTGTTTTCTCTTTCAAAATTTCGGGTGCAAAGGAACGGAAAAAATTTCGTTTACACAAATAAATCTTGAAGAAATCCACCCTTTTTTGCACATCAATACCCCATTTGTGCAAGAAAATATCCTCTTTTCATGGGTATCTTGTGCTAAATCAACCCAATATTACATTCTCATTACATCCGATGTGCCTTAGTTTGGCAGAGGAAAAGAGGGGATCCATGACCCTTTTCCAGCTCTTTTACCGTCCCTTCCCTCACCTTCGAGCGGTCTCCCGACCTGCCCACAGACACAAACCGCATTGTGCGTCAACCATTTCGGCAAACAGAGCAGAGAGGGGGCACAATAGAGTAGAATAAAGTAGGGGAGTAATCGTTCCGGTTCAGGCACAGTCGTACGGCGGGACAAAGATAATACGGGTGGCGTATCGTGAGGACGCAGACTTTATTAATAAAAGCAGCAGTGGAGTATACAAGGGATATGGAGTGGAATATCTGAATAAAATATCTCAGTATACCGGCTGGAGATATGAATATATCAATGAATCATGGGAAAATCAGCTGGCAGATCTGAAATCCGGAAAGGTAGACCTGATCTGCAATGCGCAGAAAACAGAGGCCAGGGAGAAGGATTATGATTTCTCCTGTATGCCTGTTGGCACAGAGCAGGCGGTGCTATATACATCTGAGGATAATAGAGATATTTATTTTCAGGATTATGAGCATATGAATGGCAAAAAAGTAGGTCTGCTGAGAGACAGCTATCAGAATGAAGAGTTTGAACAGCGTCAGGATGAGAAAAATTTTCACTGTCCGGAGAAGTACTATGAATCTGAACAGGATCAGATAGAGGCTCTTAAGCAGAAGAAAGTGGATATGATCTTGACGGGAAGTATATCCAAACATGATTCACTTAAGATTGTGGACAAATTCGGGGCTGCACCTATGTATATCATGACAACAAAGGGAAATACAGAGGTCATAAGTGCGGTAAACAATGCTCTTGAGCAGCTTAAAGCAGAAGTGCCAGATCTTACAGAAAATCTTACAGAACAGTATGTTATGGACAAAAACAGAAATTCAAGACCTCTTCTGACCCGGGAAGAGACAGAATATATCAAAAACGTCAGTGCACCCATAAAGATAGGATGTATTGGTGATCAACCGCCACTGATATATACAGATAAAGAAACAGGAAAGCTGGACGGAATCTATATAGCGTTGCTGAAGAAATTCAGTGAAATCAGCGGGATACCTTTTGAGTTTGAAAGTCTTTCTCCGGATACCGATCCTATAGAGGCTGCGCAGAGTGGAAAGTATGATTTTATAGCCGGAATTACCGCCTGTCAGGAAATGATCGATGAACCTGAAGTTCATCTTACAGGTGGATTTTTCACGAGAGAATTTCAGATAGTAGCAGAACGTGGAGAAGATATCAATACTCTGGAGACGTTGACTGTCTCTATGAACAGTATATTTGAGAAATATAAAAGTCTGAGACCGGAAGGGGAGTTCCCATATAAAGCGATTTACTGTGATTCACCCCGGACAGTTTTGGATGCGGTGGTAAATAAAAAGGCAGATATGGCCATTATGGACAGTTACGCAGCATCTTATTATCTGCAGGATGAAAAGTATCGTGATCTTGCATTGTCGGGAATTGTTTTTACCAAAGCAGAGACCTGTATGATATACGGGGACAATACAGATCCCGATCTTGTTTCTGTGATCAATAAGAGCATCGGAAGCCTGAGCAGTCAGGATGAGGAGAATATTATCAGGCAGTATTCCATAAATCTGCAGAAATCTTTTTCCATATGGGAATTTATGGAGAAATACAGATATCAGATCGTATGTATCCTGATTTTTCTGGTGGCATTGACTATACTTGTGATTGTTAATAACAGACACAGGACACAGATGCAGGTGGAAGCTGCGGCGCAGGAAGCATATCGTTGCAGGATGGAGACGGATGAACTGACCGGGCTTCTTAATAAAGAAGGATTTTACCGGAGAAGCAGGGAATTTCTGGAGAAGCATTCGGAGGCAGATGCCAGAATTGTCTATATCAATATTGAGAATTTTAAGCTTGTCAATGATCTGTTTGGAGAGGATGCAGGTGACGGGTTCCTGAAGTTTATCGGTCTGGAGCTGGAGAAAATTTTTGGCAGGATAGATATTGTCAGTTGCAGATATGAGGCAGACCATTTTGTAATCCTGACTTTGGATAATGAGGACAGGATACAGGCAAAGATAAATCATTTCTGTAATCGGATCAGAGATTATTATCTGAAGACTACAGTAGAGATTTCTGCCGGGATTTATGAGATACGAGACAGATCAAAGAGTCTGAGAATCATGTGTGACCGGGCTCATCTGGCGGCGGATAGCATTAAGAAGAATCATATGATTCAGGTTGCTGTATATGATGATACACACAGAAAGAAACTGATCCAGGAGCAGATGATCATTAATGAGCTGGATGATGCCCTTAAGGAAAAGCAGTTTAAGGCATTCTTTCAGCCAAAGTATGATATGTGTACTGACCGTGTCATCGGAGCGGAAGCGTTGGTTCGTTGGGAACATCCGGAAAAGGGACTGCTTCCTCCGGGAATCTTCATCCCTGTACTGGAGAAAAACGGATACATTGCAAAAGTGGATCTCTACATTTATGAAGAGACCTGTATTTTCCTGAAGAAATGTATGGATGAGGGTATTCCTCTGCATCCTGTGTCCGTAAATCTGTCCAGGGTTGGGTTCTATAATCCGAACCTGTTTCAGACCCTTTGTGAAATATCAGAACGCTATCAGATTCCGAGAAAATATCTGGAACTGGAGATAACAGAAACTGCGTATGCCACTGACTCGGAAATGATCTTTTCAGTTGTGGAGAAGCTTCGCCAGGGAGGATTCCGTATTCTGATGGATGATTTTGGAAGTGGATATTCTTCCCTGAATATGCTGAAAGAAGCTCCTGTTGATGAGATCAAACTGGATATGCGTTTCTTAAGTGCAGCAGATCCTTATGGAAGAGCAGAAGAAATCCTGCACATGATCATTACTATGGGAAATCATATGAAGCTTTCCATCATTGCGGAAGGTGTGGAGACCGAACAGCAGAAGGTAATGCTTCAGGGGTTCGGCTGTAACAAGGCTCAGGGATATTTCTATGCCAGACCTATGAGGGAAGCAGAATATACAGAGCTGCTCAGAAAAGAAAAAGCAGGAAATTAGATGTACAGAAGGTTGAATAAAGGGCTGTCCGGGAATCATCAAAACCGGCAGCTCTTTGTCATCAGAAGACCAATCATATAAAAACTAATCATATAAACCCAAAAAGGAGAAAATTAAAAGATGTATTATGTACCAGACGGCACGAAAGAGTGCGGATATTATGAATGTAAAAAATGTGGCAACCGTTTTCTGTCTATGCAGACGATGAAGAGGATTCCATGCCCGGACTGTGAGGCTGAAATCGACTATGAGATCGGTCCGGACGAGTCACTGGAGGATGTGCTGGATACAGCAGAACTGATCCAGAAGATTGAGGGTGAAGAAGAGGTAGAGAAGATGGACACACTTCTGAGCCTTGCTCTGACCGGCGGAGATTACAGTTGGATCTAGTACAGCGAATATTAAGTAACTGCTATAACCTGAGTCCATAACGAATCCTAAAAAATTTTTATAATCTTATTTATTGACAGAGGAAATTATCGGTGTTATTATGTTTGTTATAAAACATACTAATTCGATAGGAATAATAGGTGTAAAGGAACTGACGATATGAAATATGATGTAGGTATCATTGGAAGCGGTCCGGCGGGTTTAAGTGCGGCAATCTATGCAAAGAGGGCTAATCTGTCAGCCGTAGTGATAGAAAAAGAATATGAAGGAACCGGACAGATCGCAGAAAGCGGACAGGTAGATAACTATCCGGGACTTCCGGGCATCAGCGGTTATGATCTGGGTGAGAACTTCCGGGAACATGCAGTGAAGCTTGGGGTATCCTTCATGGAACAGGAAGTAACAGAGATAAAGAAAGAAGCTTCATCAGATTTTGAACTTGTATTTGCAGATGGTTCGCAGGTGGAAGCGAAAACCGTAATCTATGCGGCGGGAGCCACACCGCAAAGAGCGAATATTCCGGGAGAACAGGAATATGCAGGAAAGGGTGTCTCTTACTGTGCAATCTGTGACGGATCATTTTACAGAGGTAAATCAGTCGCAGTTCTTGGTGGTGGAGATACAGCACTTGATGATGCTGTTTACCTGGCGGATGTGGCAGAGAAAGTATATGTGATCCACAGGAGAAAGGAATTCCGAGGAGCCGCTGTTACAGTGGCGAAACTGAGAGAGAAGGAAAACGTTATCTTCGTACTGGAGCATCAGGTAAAAGAGATTATCGGAGAGCAGAAAGTAACCGGAGTAGTTCTGGAAGATGCAGCTGTGATAGATGTGAACGGTGTATTTGTTGCTTACGGAGCAGTACCACAGACAGATCTTCTGAAAAAATTTGCAGTACTGGATGATTCAGGTTATGTCAGAGCAGGGGAGACAGGAGAAACCGCTCTGGAAGGGCTGTATGTGGCAGGAGATGCAAGAACAAAGAAACTGCGTCAGGTGGTAACTGCGGTTTCGGATGGTGCCAATGCAGCAACCGCAGTGGCAGAATATCTGAAATAGAAGAAACTGAGAGAGTATTACGATAATTCAACCGGCTGTAAGGATACCGGACAGCCGCAGATCTGGAAAAATATTTGAAAAAACGCTCTAAAAACACAAAGGAGAGATAAAAATGGCACAGAAAGTAGATTATGCAGTCTTAAAAAAAGGCGGATATATGAGACAGAAACAGAAAGGTTACGGTTCCCTGAGACTGGCAGTGGTCGGTGGAAACCTGACTGCAGAGAATATTAAAACAGTAGCAGAAGTAGCAGAAAAATACGGCCGCGGATATGTACATATGACTTCCCGCCAGGGCATTGAGATTCCCTTTATTAAAGTGGAAGAACTGGCAGAGGTAAAAGAAGCACTGGCAAAAGGCGGTGTGGGAACCGGCGTGTGCGGACCGCGTGTCCGTACCATCACAGCCTGTCAGGGATCGGAGGTCTGTCCAAGCGGATGTATTGACACCTACACACTGGCAAAAGAGCTTGATGAGAGGTATTTCGGACGGGAACTCCCACATAAATTCAAATTTGGTGTTACAGGATGCCAGAATAACTGCCTGAAAGCAGAAGAAAACGATGTTGGAATCAAAGGCGGCATGAACATCGAATATAAGGAAGACGACTGTATTTCCTGCGGTGTGTGTGTGAAAGCCTGCAGACAGGATGCACTGAAGATGGTGGACGGCAAAATAGAACTGGATGCGCAGAAATGTAATCATTGTGGCCGCTGCGTAAAGAGCTGTCCGGTGGATGCATGGAAAGGAACTCCGGGATATATCGTATCTTTTGGAGGAACCTTCGGAAATAATATCTATAAAGGAGAAGAACTGCTTCCTCTGATCCCGGATAAAGAAACACTGTTTCGTGTGACAGATGCGGCAATTAATTTCTTTGAAAAAAATGCAAATCCAAGTGAACGTTTCCGCAAAACATTACAGCGTGTGGGAGAAGAAGATTTCCGCAGTCAGCTGAAAGATGCGTATGAAGGACAGTGAAAGGAGAACATAATGGCTGAATTAGATTTTGAAGTAACCGATGAGGTTGATATTACCGATAAAGTATGCCCCCTGACATTCGTGAAGGCAAAAGTAGCAATCGAAGAACTGGAGGATGGAGAGATTCTGGCTGTCCGCATGAACGATGGCGAACCAGTGCAGAATGTTCCGCGCAGCATGAAAGAAGAAGGGCATAAGGTACTGAAATTAACCGATAATGAAGATGGTACTTACACCATGTATGTAAGAAAGGTGGAAGACTGATGGCAGTACGGGTAAGCAAGGCAGATTTTGAAGAAAAAGTCCTGAAAGAAAAACTGCCGGTTCTGGTGGATTTTTATTCAGATTCCTGTGTGGCATGTAAAAAGCTGGCACCGGTTCTCGGAAATGCGGAAGACGATTATGAGGATAAGATTAAAGTATATAAAGTAAATACGAACTTTGATGTGGAGCTGGCAGAGCAGTATGAAGTGCAGGCAAATCCGACTCTGATCCTTTTTAAAGACGGACAGGCGAAAGACCGGAAAACAGGAGCACTGAAACAGGCAGAGTTAAACAGCTGGATTGAAGAATTACTCTAAAAGAGAGCAGGCATAAAGGAGAAAAAATATGTTTATCACAGTAGCAGGAGAGAAAAAAGAAGTAAAAGACGGACTGACACTTCCGGAGCTGATCGCACAGGAAAATGTAGAGATGCCGGAATATGTAACCGTTTCTATTAATGAAGAATTTGTTGCATCAGAGGATAAAGAGTCTGTCGTATTAAAAGAGGGAGACAATGTAGAATTTCTGTATTTTATGGGAGGTGGATGCTAAATGGCAATGACAGATGAACAGATCGAGCGTTATTCCCGTCACATCATCTTAAAAGAAGTGGGTGCAAAGGGACAGAAGAAGCTCCTGAAAGGAAAAGTACTGATCATCGGTGCCGGCGGTCTTGGTGCACCTGCGGCAATGTATCTGGCTGCAGCCGGTGTGGGAACAATCGGTATTGTGGATGCGGACGAGGTAGATCTTTCCAATCTGCAGAGACAGATCATCCACAGCACAGCAGATATCGGAAAAGCAAAGGTAAAATCAGCAAAGGAAACTATGAATGCCATGAATCCGGATGTGGAAGTAAAAACTTACCGGATGTTCGTAGACGCATCCAATATCCGCGAACTGATTCGTGAATATGATTTTATCATTGACGGAACTGATAATTTCCCGGCAAAATTTCTGATCAATGATGCATGTGTACTGGAGAAAAAACCATTTTCCCATGCAGGTATCATTCGCTTTAAAGGTCAGCTGATGACTTATGTACCCGGAGAAGGTCCATGTTACCGCTGCGTATTCAAGAATCCGCCGCCCAAGGATGCAGTTCCTACCTGTAAGCAGGCAGGTGTCATCGGAGCAATGGGGGGTGTCATCGGTTCCTTACAGGCAATGGAAGCAATCAAGTATCTGATCGGTGTAGGTGATCTTCTGACAGGATATCTTCTGACTTTTGATGCGCTGACAATGGAATTCCATAAGGTTAAACTGCCGAAGGATACTCATGACTGTGCAGTATGCGGAGATCATCCGACAATCCTGGAACCGATCGACTACGAGCAGGAGGTCTGTGAGGAAACAGCAGGCCGATTTGCCACAAGAGATGAGCAGTAAATACAAGAAAAACCTGATGCAAAACAGGAGAAAAGTATGGCTATAATAAGAATGAGAGATCATTTCTATGATGAGATCGTTAATTATGCAAAAGAGCATCTTCCGGAGGAAGCCTGCGGGCTTTTGGCCGGAGTGGAAACCGGGGAGGGAAGGGAAATCCGAAAGGTATATTTTCTGGAGAATAAAGATCATGCAGAAGATCACTTCACCCTGGATCCCAGAGACCAGATAAATGCGATCAGGGATATGCGTGCCAATGGATTGAAACCGCTGGGAAACTGGCATTCCCATCCGTCTTCTCCATCCCGTCCGTCAGTGGAGGATATCCGTCTTGCTTTTGATTCAAAGGCAAGTTATCTGATCCTGTCACTGATGGCGGACTATCCGGTATTGAACAGCTTTCATATTGAAGGTGGGGAATGGACAAAAGAGGATCTGAGGATTTATTCAGAAGAATATTATTTTTAAAGATTTACAGACAGGATAACAGAGGCAGAAATGTTTGAAGCAGGATTATTTGTGGAAACATTTCTGCCTCTGTTTATACTGTCAGCATATAAAAATTCCGTACATTGTAAAAGTATAGTAATCCTCGTAAATAATGCATCTTAATCCAGCCCATCATAGCATGAAATTTCCATAATAAAGTCGTGGCAAAATCATGTCAACTGCAGAATAAGGCTTGAAAGATTATGCAAAATAATGTAAACTCAAAGAGTTAAGATATGTAGACATTATGTATGCCTGTAACGTTTAAGTATAGTATATTCCCACAATGGCTGGACGGTTGCAGATAACAGATCGGTTACTATAATAATTTGAGCATCTCCGGTGCGGATATCCGGAGATGCTTTGCTTTGGAAATTGTGTGTGAGGGGTATAAAAAAAGTATGAGAAAAGATTCTGACAATGCAAAACTGTTGGAACCGGGGGAATTACCGTCCAAAAGAAAAGTCCTGGTCGTAGAAGATAATGAATTAAACAGAGATATCCTCTCTTCTTTTCTGGAAGAGAAATTTGATGTTTTTCTCGCAGAAAACGGGGAAGAAGGACTGGAACTTCTTTCCGAGCATTACAGAGAATTATCAGTAGTGCTGTTGGATATCTGTATGCCTGTGTGTGATGGATTTGAATTCCTCAGACGCAGAAACACAGATAAGTTTCTGTCAACCATACCGGTTATCGTTATGACCGGAAGTAATTCAAAAGATGTAGAACTTCAATGCCTGGATCTTGGTGCAGTTGATTTTATTCCGAAGCCCTATAACTTTAAACTTGTAATGGGCAGGATCAACAGTGTGATCAAGCTGAGGGAGTCCGTAATGGCACTGACTGCAGTAGAACATGATGAGCTCACCGGAGTTTATACCAGACAGGCGTTTTTCTATCATGCAAAATCTTTTCTGAAAACCAGACCGGGGGAGAGATTTCATCTTGTAATTGCTGACATCAGGGATTTCAAATTGATCAACAGCAGTTACGGGGAGAAAGTAGGAGATGAAATCCTCTGCTATCTGGCAGGAGCTTATACAAAGATGCTGAAGACAGGTCTGGTATCCAGATATGGGAGTGATCAGTTCGTATGTATGACGTGTGATGACTGTGATCTGTCTTTGGAAACAGTGACAAAGATAGAAGAAGAAATCGCAGAGCATGCACCTGTTCCCAATCTTATGGTCAAATATGGAGTTTATCAGGATATTGATAAATCTTTACCTGTTTCTGTAATCTGTGACAGAGGATTTATGGCGATCAGAAGTATCCGCGATAACTATGAGTGTAACATTGCTTATTATACAGAGAAAATGAAACAGAAGCAGATGCAGGACCGTTTGTTGGAGAACAGATTTGAATCTGCGATTAAAAATAAAGAATTTGTGGCATATTTCCAGCCGAAATATGATGTAAAAACAGAGAGGATCACAGGAGCGGAATCACTGGTGCGATGGATCAACCCGGATGGTTCCATGGTAATGCCCGGAGATTTCATCCCGCTATATGAAAAGGACGGACTGATCGTGAAGCTGGATGAATACATATTCCGGTATGTCTGCGAATTTCAGCGTGAACTGATGAAGAAGGGGCAGGAGCTGATTCCGATTTCTGTAAATCTGTCGCGTACAAGCATCCATCATTCCGATATTGTTGAACGTTATATGAAGATTGTAGAGGAGAATGGGATCCCGTTTTCCTGTGTGCCTGTTGAACTGACGGAAACAGCTACTCTGAATAATGTTATGATCAGAGATTTTACAGAGAAACTGGTAAATGCAGGATTTGCACTGCACATGGATGATTTTGGTTCAGGATATTCTTCACTGATCACATTGAGTGAATTACCGTTTAATACACTGAAGATTGATAAGAGTCTGATTGACTGTATTCACCAGCAGAAGGGAAGAATGGTCGTGCAGCAGGTGATCATCCTGGCACATGGACTTGGCATGAAGGTGGTTGCAGAAGGTGTGGAGACTGCAGATCAGGTTGAACTTCTGAAGGAGATGGAATGTGACAATATTCAAGGATTCTATTATTCCAGACCATTGCCGAAAGCAGAGTTTGTTAAGAAGTCAGAAGAGAATTAGAAAAGAAAACAGAAAAATCATCATAAGGAACTTCCTGATAATATTTATCGGAGTTCTGTATGATGATTTTGTTATGTTATAGGAAATTACTCCGTAATGTTCCTATAACATAACAAAGCCCTTCGGGCAGGATTC
>OHFW01000726.1_pt1 | contig 15480 bp, 11 predicted proteins | sample 1567601 | NCBI WGS metagenome assembly OHFW01 (sample SAMEA3879594, study PRJEB24766) | human gut metagenome | biome: human-associated habitat; feature: feces | place: USA | collected 1985/1987 | reverse complement strand
AGGTTGTTGTGGAAGATCAGGAGTTTGCTGAGAGCAAGGCTTCCAGCGACAGTTATGCTGCTTCCCATCCGCGCACAAGTGCACCGGAGGCATCTATGCCGAACCCGGGAACCGCTGCAGAGGGCTTTATGAACATTCCGGATGGCATTGACGAGGAATTGCCATTTAACTAGAGCTTAGCTCTTAGAACTGAATAAAACAGGAGGAAAACCAACATGGCTTACAATAATAGAAGCGAAAGACCAGATTCTCCAATGAAGAGAAGAGGCGGCCGCAGAAGAAAAAAAGTTTGCGTATTCTGTGGTAAAGAGAATAACGAGATCGATTACAAGGATGTAGCAAAATTAAGAAAATATGTTTCTGAAAGAGGAAAAATCCTTCCAAGAAGAATTACAGGAAACTGTGCAAAACATCAGAGAGCACTGACAGTTGCTATCAAGAGAGCACGTCATATGTCTATGATGCCATACATCCAGGACTAATTCTGAAGATGATAAATGCTGCTCCGCATTTGGCGGAGCAGCATTTTTGCATTATTTACGAGAATTGCTATAGAACAGAATGAACAGTAACACAATAACCATTATTTTTGTGCGTTCTTCTGTTGCTATGGTAAATTCTGTTCAAATCTGTTATAATATGATTCAAAGGGCGTTTTTCACAGAACCTGCCTATATGCAGCACATTTGCTGTGTACAGGCGAAACAAATAGAATGATGAAGAACGGAAAGAAAGATATGAGTGATAAACTGAAATTAAAAGGGCATATGAAAGCATTCATGCGGTGGCCTCTGATTCTCTCGGCTTTACTGATCGTACTTAATATCTGGGTATATTTTGTCAGCGTGAAGGCTGGTATTATTGTGTCAGGTGGAATCCTGATTTATGTGGGATGTGCAGTAATAATACTCCGATGCCACAGACCGTTCATTGTAAATGAACTGATAGCCTTTGCCAATCAGTATGATTCGCTTGAAAAGAGAATCCTTGAAGAACTGGCATTGCCCTATGCCATTATGGATATGAATGGCAGAATGATCTGGTCCAACAAAGTATTTGCGGAGCTTACAGGTAAAGATCAGTTTTATAAGAAAAATGTCAGCACTGTTTTTCCGGATGTAACAGCTGACAAATTACCGGTTGCAGATAAGAAAGAGACTGCTGAGATCAGTACTCGATTTGGAGAGAAGACTTATCGTATTTCCATGCAGAGGGTGTCTCTTGGTGAAGTGGTTGCCAAAAGTGAGTTTCTGGAGAATTCAAACAGGAATGTCAGCCTGATCGCCATGTATCTGTATGACGATACAGAACTGAAGTCTTACATTAAAAAGAATGAAGACAATAAGCTTGTTGTAGCGTTGGCTTATCTGGATAACTATGAGGAAGCACTTGAGAGTGTAGAGGATGTGAGACGTTCACTTCTGATTGCTCTGATTGACCGGAAGATTACGAAATATTTTTCCAATTTCGATGGTCTTGTAAAGAAACTTGAGAAGGACAAATATTTCCTGATCATGCGCCAGAGTTCGCTTGAGGCTCTGAAAGAACAGAGATTTCATATTCTGGACGAGGTTAAAACAGTTAATATCGGAAATGAGATGGCGATCACTTTGAGTATTGGTGTGGGACTGAATGCCTCCACTTATATTCAAAATTATGAGTATTCACGTATTGCTATAGAGATGGCACTTGGACGTGGCGGTGATCAGGTTGTTATTAAGAATGGAAATAATATTACCTATTACGGCGGAAAGACTCAGCAGATGGAGAAGAATACCCGCGTAAAAGCCAGGGTAAAAGCGCAGGCACTGAAAGAGTTTATGAGTACGAAAGACAGAGTCGTTGTCATGGGACATAAAATCACAGATGTGGATGCGTTGGGAGCAGCAATCGGTATTTTCCGTGCAGGTAAAACACTTGGAAAATCTGTCAGTATTGTAGTGAATGATCCGACAAAATCTATCAGACCGTTGATCGCAGGATATGTGAATAATTCAGACTACGAGCCATCTATGTTTGTGGACAGCGAGCAGGCTAAAGATATGGTAGATAACAATACAGTGGTGGTTGTAGTTGATACTAACAGACCAAGCTATACGGAATGCGAGGAGCTTCTGCACATGACAAAGACAATTGTTGTGCTGGATCATCACAGGCGGGGAAGCGAAGTGATAGAGAATGCGGTGCTTTCCTATGTGGAGCCTTATGCATCCTCAGCCTGTGAGATGGTAGCAGAGATCCTGCAGTATTTCTCGGATGACCTGCGTATCCGCAATATGGAGGCTGACTGTCTCTATGCGGGAATTATGATCGATACGAGAAACTTTATGAACCGTACCGGTGTGCGTACCTTTGAAGCGGCTGCATTCTTAAGGAGATGCGGAGCAGATATTACCCGTGTTCGTAAGATGTTCCGAGATGATATGGAGTCTTACAGGGCGAAAGCAGAGGCGATGCGTCGGGCAGAGGTCTACCGGGAAGAGTATGCCATTGCCCAGTGTCCGGGTGACATTGACAGTCCGACGGTACTTGCGGCACAGACAGCCAATGAGTTGCTGGATATCAGCGGGATCAAAGCCTCTTTTGTGCTGACGGTGTATGAGGGCAAAATCTATATGAGTGCCAGATCGATTGACGAGGTGAATGTGCAGATCATTGCAGAGAAGCTGGGTGGCGGTGGTCATATCAATTCCGCAGGAGCACAGTTTGACCATACAAATATTGAAGAGGCGGTTAATGCACTCAAAGAAACGATTGATAAAATGATAGAAGAAGGAGATATATAAGATGAAAGTAATTTTGTTGAAAGATGTAAAATCCCTTGGAAAAAAGGGTGAGATCGTAAACGTAAATGATGGATATGCAAGAAATTTCATTCTTCCGAAGAAAGTCGGTCTGGAGGCGACGGGAAAGAATTTAAATGACCTGAAGCTGCAGAAGAATAATGAAAAGAAAGTTGCCGAGGAGAACCTGGAGGCTGCAAAAGAACTGGCAGCAGAACTTGGAGCAGGAAAGGTTGAGCTGTCGATTAAAGTCGGAGAAGGCGGAAGAACGTTCGGTTCAGTATCCAGCAAGGAAATTGCAGAAGCTGTGAAGACGCAGATGAATCTTTCTGTAGATAAGAAAAAGATCCAGATCAAAGAGGGAATCAAGACACTGGGAACGCATATGGTATCAGTGAAACTGCACCCGGAAGTGACAGCAGAACTGAAAGTCGTTGTAAAGGAAGAAGCATAAGAGGGTATTCTTTATGGATATGGAAGCAGCAATGAAACGGATTCCTCCGCACAGTGCGGAGGCGGAGCAGGCAGTGCTGGGAGCGATGCTGATGAATAAGGAGGCTATTTCGATGGCCTCCGAAATTATAACCGGAGAGGATTTTTATCAGACTGCATATGGGATTTTATTTGACTGTATTGTGGAAATGTTTCAGCAGGGAAAGCCGGTAGATCTGATCACGCTTCAGGATTATCTGAAGGAAAAAGATGTTCCACCGGAGATCAGCAATATGGAATTTGCGAGAGATCTTCTCATGCAGGCACAGACATCCGCCAATGCAGATACCTATGCAAAGATCGTCCGGGAAAAATCCGTGATGCGGAGGCTCATTAAAGTGAATGAGGAGACCGCAAATACGTGTTATCAGCAGAATAAACCATTGGATGAGATTCTGGAAGATGCACAGAAGAAGGTTTTTGAGCTTGCGGAGACAGGAAATTCAGAAGAGTATGTTCCAATCCGGCAGGTTGTTCTGAATGCCTTGGATGTCATTGAGCGGGCATCAAAGACAAAGGGAACGGTTACGGGAATCCCGACAGGATTCATTGACCTTGATTATAAGCTTTCCGGTTTACAGAGATCAGACCTTGTCCTGATCGCAGCCCGTCCTTCTATGGGAAAGACGGCCTTTGTTTTGAATATCGCACAGCATGTGGCATTCCGTCAGAATCTCGCAGTGGCGATCTTCAGTCTTGAGATGTCAAAGGAGCAGTTGGTAAACCGTCTGTTTTCACTGGAATCTCATGTGGATGCACAGATTTTAAGAACCGGTAATCTGTCAGATACGGACTGGGAGAAGCTGATCGAAGGAGCAGGAACGATTGGATCTTCCCGGATGATCATTGATGATACGTCAGGTATCACTATTTCTGAGCTGCGTTCAAAGTGCAGAAAATATAAGCTGGAAATGGGACTTGATCTGGTTATCATTGACTACTTACAGTTGATGAGTGGAAGTAACAGCCGCAGAAATGAAAGCCGTCAGCAGGAGATTTCGGAGATTTCGCGTTCTTTGAAAGGGCTGGCAAGGGAGTTGAACGTGCCGGTCATTGCACTGTCCCAGTTGAGCCGTGCGGTAGAGCAGAGAACGGATAAGCGTCCGATGCTTTCTGACCTGCGTGAGTCAGGAGCAATCGAGCAGGATGCCGATGTATGTATGTTCATTTACCGTGATGATTACTACAATCCGGATACAGAAGATAAAAATATTGCGGAGATCATTATTGCGAAGCAGAGAAACGGCCCGATCGGAACAGTGCGTCTTGCATGGATGCCGCAGTATACGAGATTTGGAAATGAAGAAAGAAGACAGGAGAGGGACTCCTGAGAAATTTAAAATCTTAAGATCAGAATTAAGATGAAAATTCAGACCAGAAGTTCAGGATCTGCCTGTAAATCAGAAGATCATCAGAAGATCAGACAAAGAAGGGACTGCCGTATGAAGTGAAAGTTCAGATACGGCAGTCCCTTTGCATCTGCCGGTCAGGTAAAAATTTTCTTAAGCCTGATAACTGCGTTCCCTTTTGCAGATTCCCGTCGATTTGCCTGTTGTTGACGGATGAGAGAATCCAGCTTACGGAAATGTTCTTCTTCCCGTCGCTCTTTTGCCTGAAAGAGGTCGTCCATTTCCCGGAGTATATCAGAAGTTACTGTCTTACTGATTTGATCGGTGAGCGTGGAATTATTGTCTGTGACTACCTCGGAAAGCACGTCGCCGAGAAGAGATCTTACCTGTTCCAGTTGCGTCCGGGTAATGATTTCATCAGGGGTAACGGCAGCCGATGGCAGGGCGGCTGAAGATTTTTCAACAGAGTCCGGTGTGGGAACAGGATTCGTTCCGGCAGGAGCGGCTGCATTTGTGACTGGCTTTGCAGCTGCATCTGCGACAGTCTTTATGTCTGTTTTTGTGGCTGCACCTGCAAGTGCTTTTACAGCGGACTTTGCGGTTGTTTTTTCAGAGACCTTGTCCGCCTGACGCAGCCGGTTCCGGGTCTCATTTAATTGAGGAATAAGCAGCTTCAGGTCTCTCAGAAGCATTCCTTCATCTTTTAGTCTTTTGATACAGCAGAAAAGCTGTATGTCATCTTCGGTATAATATCGATGTCCCATTTCCGTTCTGCCGATCGAAAGTCCAAGCTCTTCTTCCCAGTAGCGTAGAACATGAGATTCGACATGCACTTTTTTTGCGGCTTCGGAAATCATAAATCTGACTTCCCCCATGGATATCTATACCTCCTATCTGACATGGCATATTACAGTTCACCTTTAAGGGGGGAACTGTAATTCTTGCTTTATTATAGCATAAGCTGTTCCGGGAATGCCGGCTAATCGTTCGTCAAATTGTGGCATATATCACGGGAATTACAACCGGATTCGCAGTTTCCAGAGTTGCAGCCTCCGGAATTGCAGATACTTCATTGTTTCTATATTTTATGCAGTGAATGTCCGTTTGTTTCAGAAAAGAAAAAGTCCTGCAGCGGCTGAACTTCATCAGCCGGGCAGGACTTTTTTGCTCTGTGATCACGTTGCGTCTGTAATCTTAAGCCTCGGAGATAGCACCTACTGGACAGGCAGCCTCACATGCTCCACAATCGATGCAGGAATCAGCATCAACAACATATGTATCTTCGCCTTCAGAAATTGCACTTACCGGACATTCAGCTTCGCAAGTACCACACTTTACACATTCATCACTAATTACACGTGCCATGGGTATGTATCCTCCTTTTTTGATTTCAAAACGGACAACTTCCGTTTCGTTATCTACATTCTAATACAAGAATCTAAAATATACAAGGGTTGAAACTGTATTTAATCGAATACCTTCCGGGCAGATACGAGTTAGTCATGACTGTCTTTTTCCCCGTATTTTAAAGGGATTATACGCTTTCAAATTCCTCCACGATCTCTTTGGACGGGGCCTTTGTAAGCAGGCTTACAAGGACGATCGCTGCACAGGATACAAGGAATGCCGGAAGCAGTTCGTAGATATCCCACGCACCACCGAGCGGGCGTACCAGGTATTTCCAAATGAAGACCATTGCTCCGCCGGAAATCATTCCGGCTAAAGCACCCTGCCAGTTAGAACGTTTCCAGAACAATGCAAAGAGGACAACCGGTCCGAATACAGCACCGAAGCCGGCCCATGCAAAAGATACGATATTGAAAACAGAACTGTTCGGATCTCTTGCAAGGAAGACTGCAACCAGTGCAATGATAAGCAGGGTAATACGATCCGCAAACATCGAACCTTTCTTTCCTGTCTTTTTCTTCAGAAAATCTCCCAAAAGGTCTGAAGAAACGGAGGAAGAAGCAGCAAGTAACTGTGAATCAGCCGTTGACATGGTGGAGGCAAGGATACCTGCGAGGATCGTTCCCGCAAGAAGTGCCGGAAGCACACCATGCTGGCTCATCAGGTCAGCAATCTTAACAATGATCGTCTCTGAAGCAGAACCCTCCAGTGGGATCAGTTCACCGGCTGCTGTCATGGCAAGTCCGATGATACCGATCAACACTGCAACTGCAAGAGAAATGACAACCCATCCGGTTGCAACTCTTCTGGACAGCTTTAATTTCTCTTCATCTTCAATGGCCATAAAGCGGAGCAGGATATGTGGCATGCCGAAATATCCAAGTCCCCATGCAATCATGGATACGATACTGATAATCGGATAAGTCTGTTCTGTTCCTGAAACCGGATCGTAAGTCGTGTGCATTGTAAGATATCCCGGGAGAGACTGAGCATTCTCAACAACGGCAGACACGCCTCCGGCTACATTAATACCAAAGATAAATACAATAACCAGTGCGATCGACATAATGATGCTCTGGATAAAATCTGTGGTGGATGCGGCAAGGAATCCGCCCAGTGTTGTATAGCCGACGATGATCAATGCACTGATGACCATGGCAACCTGATAATTGATCCCGAACATGCTGGAAAAAAGCTTTCCGCAGGCGGCAAAACCGGAAGCGGTATACGGGATAAAAAAGATTACGATGAAAATAGCACCGATCGACTGGAGAATTTTTTTCTCATCACGGTAGCGGTTGCTGAAAAAGGATGGAAGGGTAATAGAATTTCCTGCTACATGAGTATAGCGGCGGATTCTTTTTGCTACGATCCTCCAGTTCAGATAAGTACCGATGGCAAGTCCGATGGCTGTCCAGCCGGCATCGGCAACTCCGGTCAGATAAGCAAGTCCCGGAAGTCCCATCAGAAGCCAACTGCTCATGTCAGAAGCTTCGGCACTCATGGCGGTAACAAGAGGACCTAATTTTCTGCCTCCCAGATAGAAATCTGCGGAGTCGTTGTTGTTCTTGGAGCAACGATAGCCCACATAAAGCATACATCCTAAATAGACGAGGATCGCGAGCGTGATGCAGAGATGTGCTGTTGTCATTTGATTCATTCCTTTCTTTTTATATGTAACAGTCTGAATGCAGTATATAAGGACTGGTAACTCAGCGGTTACAGATTATACAATAAACATCAACATTTTAACATAAATCAGGCTTTTATACAAGAAAGCGACAGAAAAGGAGAAGAAAAATGGCAGAAATTTAATGCAAAACGAGTGGTCAGAGGATGAAAAATGCAGGTTAAAAGAAGATTTCATCATTTTTTAAGAAAAAACTACTTCCTTTTTGCGGAGTTTCGTGTATCATAGTGGATTGAGAGCCTGAACAGGATAAGGAAAGTATGTAAAGCGGAGGAATATGATGAAAAGACGTTATGTGGCTATGATCAGTGCGGTTCTTTGTTCCGCAATGATATTGAGTGCCTGTGGCAATTCAAAAAAAACAGAGAGTATTTATACCGGGGATAAGACAGAAGTTCCGGCATGGCAGGCGAATCTGGATGCCATTTCACCTTCGGCATATGCAGATGTAGAGGGGCTGGATTTAGAGCCGGGAACTTATATTTCCGTGATCGGAAGAGCCGGAGGGACACCTTACTGGGATGAAGTAAAGAAAGGTGTGGAGCAGGCAGCCGAGGATCTTAATGAGAGTCTTGGATACAGCGGAGATGATAAGATCAAGGTGGTATACAATGCCCCGGATGAGAATGATAATATTGATGAGATGGTCAACATTTTAGATGAAGAGCTTGCAAGATATCCCGATGTGATTGCGGTATCCAGTATTGATGAGAGTGCTTCGGAGGTTCAGTTTGATCTTGCGACTGCGAACGGGATTCCGATCGTAGCGTTTGATTCAGGAAACAGTTATCAGGGAATCCAGTGTATCTGCCGGACAGATAATAAAGAAGCCGCAAAGACGGGTGTGAAGAAATTATGTGAGGCTATCGGTGACAGTGGGGAAATTGCCCTTCTGCTTAATGATTCTGTATCGGAGAATGGAAAAGAAAGAGAAGCCGGTGTAAAAGAGGAGATTAAGGCAAATCATCCTGATGTATCCGTAGTAGAGACGATCTATGTAGATGAACTGGATCAGTTAAAGCGGAAAGCAGCGGCAGAGCAGCTTGGGATGTCTGCAGAAGATCTGGCTGCAGCAGAAGCAGGAGAAAAGATGGATGATGCAGCTCAGACGACAGGCACTGCAAATGGAAGTGGTACAGATACAGCAGAAACTTCTGCAAATGGCGATGACGGAACGGCAGCCGGAGGAACAGATACAGCAACGAAGGACGGAGCAACCGCACCGACTGTAGCGGAAAAGTTTGAGGAAGTAAAGTCGGCAGCCGACAAAATGGGTAACGAAGAGGCGGTTGCGTATTACCTGAAAAAGCATCCGGAACTGAAAGGGATCTTTGCATTGAATGAAACTTCTACCCAGTTGGGGATTCAGGTGCTGGATGAACTGGACAATTCCGATGAAATTCAGATTGTAGGATTTGATGCAGGAAAAGAACAGGTGAAAGCACTGGAGGACGGAGAACTGGATGGACTGGTTGTACAGAATCCATTTGGAATGGGATATGCGGCAGTGATCGCATCTGCCCGTACAGTTCTTGAGATTGGAAATGAAGCGGAAGTGAATACGGGGTATGTATGGGTGACGGCAGAGAATATGGATGATGCCGATATTAAACCGCTGGTTTACAAATAAAATCCAGAGAGCAGTTTACAGACAGGAAAAGTATTACAGCAAAAAGCAACAGAAAAAAATACCCGGGATGAGAGAATCTTGAAAGATCGTCATCCCGGTTTTCTTATCAGTTTTCCTCCTAATCCTGACTGGCTTTGCTCAGAGAAAAGATAAATTCCGTACCGACTCCTTCGGTGCTGATGACATTGATATGCTCATCGTGAGCCTGGATCACTTCCTTGACAATAGCAAGCCCCAGTCCGGTTCCCTTCTTATCCTTTCCACGGGACAGATCAGATTTATAGAAACGTTCCCAGATTTTATTCAGTTCTTTTTTCGGAATACCGATTCCCTGATCTTTTACAGAGACAAAGATCTTATCATTTTTTCCTGATACTTCCACAAAAACAGAAGATTCATTTTCGCTGAATTTGATTGCGTTATCAATCAGGTTGTAAAGAACCTGCTGGATTTTCCGCTTATCTGCACAGACAAAAACCGCATCAGGAAGCAGCAGCAACTGAATGGAAATGTGCTTCGGTGTGCAGACTCCCTCGAAAGAGAGGGCTGTATTCTTGATCACTTCCTGAATATCAAAGGTGGTTTTGTCTAAAAGCAGCTCTTTGGTATCAAATTCGTTGAGAGTGAGCAGGTCGGTAGTAAGGTCGGTCAGTCGTTCCACCTCGAACAGGATGATATTCAGGTACTTTTCATGTAATTCCGGTGGGATTGTTCCGTCGGTCATTGCCTGCACATAACCTTTGATGGAGGTCAGCGGTGAGCGGAAATCATGGGAAACATTTGCTACGATCTTTTTCTGATAATCATCCATGTCTTTTAACTGCACAGACATGAAGTTCAGGGAGGCAGAAAGATATCCCATTTCATCATGAGAATGAACCGGGATCGCATAATCCAGGTTCCCCATGGCGTACTGCTTGGCGGCCTCTGTGATCTGCCGCAGCGGGCGGTAGACAAAGAAGTGGAATCCCAGCAGGAAAATGAAAGACAGTCCGAAGATCACTGCCAGAGTAATGTAAACCGGACGCATCAGAAGCGAACACTGCTTTTGGATGTCAGAAACCGGATGATGGATCAGCAGATATCCCTTTGTTGAGAATCCTTGAGTGACCGGTGCCATGACAGTAATAAAATCCTCGTCAAAGTAATCGTGGTAAGTTCCGGTAATGTACTGGCTGTTCCCGATTTCGGCCGGATCAAAATTTTCAATCGTACGGGGGGCAGTCGTACCTCTGATATTGGAAGAGGTAATGAGACTTCCATCCGGTGCGACGAACCAAAGAGAAGAATTTAAGTACAGCCGCATGGCAATGAGCTGGGACTGGACTGCCCAGATAGAAGAGTCTTCTGAAAAATAAGAAGGCAGATAATTATTGGAGATCAGAGTTGCCTCCCTGTAAAGAGACTGGGAAATATCTTCTTCCAGTCTGTCCATGATCAGCTCATTTGTCAGTGTGGCGGTTGTAAAAACGCACAAAAAACCAAAAATAATATATAGGACGATAAATTTTAAGTGCAAAATACTTTTCATGATGTTCCCCCGGATATCATCTGTTGTAAAAATTATTTCGTTTCAAATTTGTAGCCGATTCCCCACACGGTACTCAGACTCCAGTGAGGATGATCCTTGATCTTTTCACGAAGTCTCTTGATATGAACGTCAACGGTTCTTGTATCACCGATGTACTCATATCCCCAGATGCGGTCAAGAAGCTGCTCACGGGTGAAGACCTGATTCGGTGAAGCGGCAAGGCAGTATAAAAGCTCCAGTTCTTTTGGAGGCATTTCTACATTTTTCCCGTCACAGAGAACAGAATAATTGGTCAGATTGATCGTCAGTCCTTCATATTCAACGCATTTGGTCTTTTCCCGGGCGGGTTCAGCCTGTCTGCCGACCTGATAGCGGCGGAGTACGGCACGCACACGGGCAACCATTTCTTTTGCGTCAAAAGGCTTCATAATATAATCATCCGCACCAAGCTCCAGGCCAAGTACCTTGTCAAATACCTCACTTTTGGCAGAGAGCATAATGATCGGGGTTACGGATTTGGCACGGATCTCACGACAGACCTGATATCCGTCGATGCCGGGAAGCATCAGGTCAAGCAAAATAAGATTCGGCTGATAAGTATCAAAAGCAGCCAGTGCATCTTCGCCGTTGTAAACCATTTTTGTATCAAAGCATTCTTTTGTCAGATAGAGCGAGATCAGCTCTGCAATATTTTCATCATCATCAACGATGAGAATTTTTTGTTTCCCTATCATGAAAGATCCTCCTTTTTATTTATCAGGCTTATTATCCGAGTTCTACGATCGTAACACCTGCATCGCCCTCTCCAAATTCAGCGAGGTGATAAGATTTTACGTGCTTCTGCCGACGCAGATATTCATGGATTCCTTTACGCAATGCCCCGGTTCCTTTTCCGTGGACAACACGGACCGTGTATAAATGGGCGAGCAGTGCATCATCGAGGTATTTGTCCAGTTCTGCAACCGCTTCATCTACAGTTCGTCCAAGCAGATTGATCTCCGGGCGGACAGAGAGAGATTTTCCCATTTTGATCTTCCCTTTGGAAGTGCGGTTCATTTTCTTTGCACCATATGAAGATGGTTCTTCAATGATCTCAAGGTCTGAAATATTGACCTGGGAACGAAGGATTCCCATCTGAACTGTCAGATTTCCACGAGCATCCGGCAGAGAGCTGACAGTTCCGGTCAGGTTCATGCTCAGAACCTTGACAGATTCTCCCAGTTTAAAGTCGGAAGGCTTATGTTCTTTTTTCGGTTTTTTTGACTTCAGTGAAGAAGCAGCGGCAGTATCATTGACTTTCTTACGGATCCGTTCCCGTTCTTTTTCCATCTCTGCCGCAGAAATATTTTCCTTGCCGAATTTATGGAATTTGCGGATCGTCTCATCTGCGACTTCCTTTGCATCCCGGAGGATGGCATTTGCCTTTTCATTTGCCTCACGCAGGATCCGGTCACGCTGTTCGTCCAGCTTTTCCTGCCGCTCTTTTGCCTGCGATTTTAATTCTTCAGCCTCTTTGCGGAGAGCAGAAATCTCTTCCCGCTCCTTTTCAATCGTACGTTTACTTGTCTCCAGATCGGTGAGAAGATCCTCAAAAGAAATATCCTGTTCCGTCAGACGCTCTCTTGCGTCATCAATAATATAATCGGGGAGTCCGAGTTTCCCGGAAATAGCAAAGGCATTACTTTTGCCGGGGATACCGATCAGAAGCCGGTAAGTCGGGCGTAAACTCTGGACATCAAATTCACAGCATGCATTCTCTACTCCCGGAGTGGAAAGTGCATAGACTTTCAGCTCACTGTAATGAGTCGTCGCCATGGTGCAGATCCCCTGTGAATGGAGATGGGAAAGAATGGCGATCGCCAGTGCCGCTCCCTCTGTCGGGTCTGTTCCTGCACATAACTCATCAAATAAGACCAGAGAGTGTGAATCTACTTTCTTAAGAAACGATACAATGTTCGTCATATGGGAAGAAAAAGTACTCAGACTCTGCTCAATACTCTGTTCGTCTCCGATATCCGCATAGATCTGATGAAAAACTGCAAGCTGCGAGCGGTCACCGGCAGGGATATGCAGCCCTGCCTGCCCCATGAGACAGAAAAGTCCGACTGTCTTCAGGGAAACGGTCTTACCACCGGTATTTGGACCGGTCACGATCAGCAGATCAAACTCTTCTCCGAGAGTGACCGTAATCGGAACGACCGTCTTAGGATCCAGCAGCGGGTGACGTCCCTCACGGATATGGATTTTATTTTCTTCGTTAAAAACCGGACGGCTGGCTTTCATGGACAGAGCCAATGCACCTCTTGCAAAAATAAAGTCGAGATCGGTCAAAGCACGGTAATCCGCCCGGATTTCTTCAATATACTGGGCGGCTTCTTCACTCAGACCGGCAAGAATGATCTGGATTTCTTCCTGTTCTCTGGCATAAAGTTCCTTCAGGTCATTATTCAGTTTCACGACAGCCATAGGTTCAATAAAAAGCGTAGAACCGGTAGAAGACTGGTCATGGATCAGTCCCTGAACCTGTCCACGGTATTCAGCCTTGACCGGGATGCAGTAGCGGTCACCCCGCATGGTGATGATCGGATCCTGTAAATAAGTCCGCAGAGAACCATTTACAAGACTGGTCAGAGTTGCATGTACCCGCTCATTGATCCCATTAATACTGCGTCGGATATGCTTTAATGTGGAGCTTGCATCATCACTGACTTCATCTTCCCCGGGGATACACCGCTCAATCTCATTTGCCAGAGGGGTAAGCGGTTCAAGCTGTTCAAAAAAAGCATCCAGACAGTCACAGGATTCTTCCTGTGTATCATGTCTGCCATAAGCCTTTACCCGGGCAGCATTTCCGAGAAGACGGCTGATGCGGAGCAGCTCGGAAATACTTAAAGCACCACCGACTTCCAGCCGTTTCATGGACTCTTCGACCGGAGCAGCATCACCGAAAGAAATGCGTCCCTTTTGTACAATCCTGGTGAACGCTGCCGCAGTCTGTTCCTGAAATGTATTAATTTTATTGATATCTGTCATCGGCTTTAACCGGCGGCAGAGCTGCCCTCCGCGGAAAGAAGTTGCCTCCTTCTCCAACAGGGCAATGATCTTATCATATTCTAATTTAAATAAAGTCTTCTGGTTCATAATTCCACCTTGATATTTTTTAGGATTAACTCTGTCCTATTGTACCCCATTCTTTGCGTAAAGAAAAGGCTTTTATCCGATATTGAACAATGAGAATAAATCAGTTATACTAGAAAACGAAAGACTTTTTTCGTATGGGAGACAGTGCCTATGTTAGATGAAAAAGAGCAGGAGAAGCCTCAGGAAGAAGAGGAATCTTATTCATTCCTGCAGGAGACGATAAAGCCCAAAAAGATCAGCCGGAAGATGCTGATCCAGCAGTTTGTCAGGATCGCTCTGTACGGGCTGATTTTCGGAGGAGTTGCGAGCCTGGGATTTTTTGCGGTGAAGCCGGCGGCACAGAGGTGGCTGAAAGGCAAACCGGAGACAGTGACGATCCCGGAAGATGATACTCCTTCAGGGCAGGAAGATGCGGCAGCAGGAAATCAGAATGATCCGGTGGATCAGACATTGAGCAAAGAAAATTATGAAGAGATCCTTAAGAGTATGTATCAGGCTGTAAAGGAAGCAAAAAAGGGAGTTGTATCTGTCAGTGCGGCATCGGAGGAAGAAGACTGGGATGCGGAGGCAACGGGGATCACCTCGTCTGTATCAGGAGTGATCACTGCGGATAACGGACAGGAGCTTCTGATCTTTGCCAGCGAGTCAGTCTGCAAAGATGCGGAAGAATGGCAGGTGGAATTTGTAGACGGTACAAGTTATAAGGCATCGGTCAAAAGCAGAGATAAGAACAGTGGATTTGCAGTATTCAGTGTGGCAAAGAACGAGCTGTCAGATGCAACCTGGAATGCGATCCATGTCGCAGAACTTGGCAATTCCAATCTTGCAGCTCAGGGGGACGGAGTGATTGCACTTGGAAATACCTTAGGATATGAGGACGGAGTCAGTTATGGGATTATCAGTTCCACCGAATATCAGCAAAAATTCCGGGATGGCGAATGCGGAGTGATCGGAACAGATATTTCCGGTTCAGATGGTGCGACAGGAATCCTTTTCAATATGGACGGAGAAGTAATCGGAATGATTTCGGATGATATCTGGGAAGATAAGGGAGACCATACGGTGAATGCATATGCAATCTCTGATCTGAAATCCAGGATCCAGTTGATGGCGAATGGGGGAAGTGTGCCTTATATCGGAATTTACGGAACGACTGTGACGGGAGAACTTCAGCAGAATGAAGGCATGCCGTCAGGATTGTATGTCATTGAAGTAGATCCTGATTCTCCGGCAATGGCAGCAGGAATCCAGAGCGGGGATATTATCTGGCAGATTTCCGGTGAGTCAGTTTCCAGTATGAGCAGCTATGAGAAGGCTGTGCTGGAAGAAAAGAGCGATGCAGTGATCCGGGTTAAAGGAAAAAGAAAAGGTGCTGACGGATATGTGGATCTTGATTTCACTGTGAATGTTGGCGATAAAAAATAGTGCAAGTGGGATGATAATCCCACGATATGCGA
>OHFW01000714.1_pt1 | contig 15688 bp, 11 predicted proteins | sample 1567601 | NCBI WGS metagenome assembly OHFW01 (sample SAMEA3879594, study PRJEB24766) | human gut metagenome | biome: human-associated habitat; feature: feces | place: USA | collected 1985/1987 | reverse complement strand
CTGCTCAGGTATCTTCTATCTGATTGTGGAAAATCAAATGCAGCAATCGATCGCCGACAAAGAAATCAGTAATCGAACTGCTATTTCCAATAACTTGGACAGCACCATGAAGTCCATTAACAGCATCAGCCACCTTACCATGCTTCGCAGCACTGTACGCACTTTTTTACTTGCAGAGAGTAATTCTACTTCTTGCACACGAAATGCTCTCCAGGAGATCCACGAAATTCTAAATACATTTAATCTTTCCTGTAATGTTGTGATTCTCCGCATGGACGGCCAATACCTTAACACCGGTCCGGGAATCACCTATGTCAATACCGGCAAGATTTTTGAAACAGAATGGCTGGACGAAGTCATGGCTCAAAAGGGAAATTACGTTATTAAAGCAGACGCTCGCGATGCCTTTCGCTCAAACATTGGCGAAATGGTGTCTTTTGTCCGTGTCATCAATGACATAAACACCCAAAAACCGATCGGTATCCTGGCAATCAATCTCCCAAGCCGCTTCTTTGAACAGGCATTTGAAGGGCTTTCCGGCGAAACCAGCCATTTTGCTCTTTATGACACATCCGGCAGATTAATCTGCAAGGATAATGAAAGCACATTTTTCTCTTTAAATCCGGAAAATCTACTTCAAAACACGCGCGAAGAAACGGACAAACTATTTTACAAAAGTATATTTACCTGCGACACATTGGGAGACTCTCATTTCATCCTTGCTTCCCGTCTGGAAGTACGGATTTTAGACGGGCTCCCTGCCAAATTACTGGTCGCTTTGATCATCGGCGCTTTTATACTTCTCGCATTTATGTGGCTGATCAATACTTATATTGCCCAAAATGTCATCTACCCGATCCAGCGTTTGGTCGACAGCATGGCCGAAGTGCAAAACGGCTGGCTGCACCGCGTTAGTATGAATGTAAACGATGACGAGATCGGTCTTTTAAAAAACAGCTACAACGCTATGCTGATTGAGATCAATCAATTGATCGAAGAACTTCTTCAAAAAGAAAAAACACTGCGGATGGCTGAATTAGATGCTCTTCAGGAGCAAATGAAGCCCCACTTTTTGTATAACACTTTGGATATGATCCGTTATATGGCTTTGGAAAACCGAACCGATGAAGTATATAATATGTTGGAAACTCTTGGAAATTTTTACCGTCGTTTCTTAAGTAAAGGAAGCACGGACTTGTCTCTGGGAGAAGAAATAGAAATTGTAAAAAGCTATCTTACACTGCAGAGAACACGTTTTGAGGATATTTTTACAGATGAATATGAAATTGAAGAAGGCCTGTCTTCCATCCGTGTTCCGCGCCTGATTCTGCAGCCGCTCGTAGAAAATTCCATTTATCATGGGATTCGCCCAAAAGGCGAACATGGGGTTATCCGTGTCACGGTAAAACGTCAGGAAGATTTTCTATTTCTTAGCGTTTACGACAATGGAATCGGTATGTCCGCACACCAGCGGGAACTTCTATTTTCCGGCAAAGACAGCCGAAGTTTTGGATTTCAGGGAACCATTGAAAGAATCCGTTATTATTATAAAACGGAAGATGTCTTTGAGATACACAGTACAGAAGGGGAATATTGTGAGATTATTTTGAAACTGCCACTTTCAAATGGCTGTTAGATATTTTTGTTATAATGTAAAGGAGAGTGTAGTTATTATGTATCGTGTTATGATCATTGACGATGAAAAAGCGCTTCGCAATCTTTTAAAAGCATCGGTCGACTGGCAGGAAATGGGGCTGGAAGTTGTTGGCGAAGCAGCAAGTGGGATTGAAGCGATCAATATTATCGATAAACTTCGTCCGGACATTATTTTTGTAGACATTCGTATGCCCTTTATGGATGGCATCGAATTTTCCAAAATTGCGTTAAAACGGTATCGGCAGATGAAAATCATTATCCTGACTGCCTTTGACGAATTTGAATATGCAAAGCAGTGCATCGGACTTGGGATCACGGATTATCTTCTAAAACCGATCGTTCGCACAGACATCCGGGAAGCCTGCCAAAAAGCGATCCGCGAACTGGATGCCCTGCCTGCCGCCGTACCGGAGCAGCCCGTTCTGCAGGATGTCCCTTCGGATACGGAACACGTCAAGCAGTATATTGATAACCACTATCCGGATTCCGCTTTAAATCTCACCGCGATCGCGCAGAAATTCGGCTACAATCCGAGTTACCTGAGCCGCCGTTTTAAAGCTGACTGCGGCCAGAATATCTCAGATTACATCACGGCCTGCCGCATGGAAAAGGCCAAAAAATGTCTGGAATCGCGGATGCTTATGTATATGACGGCAAAAGAAGTCGGCATTCCGGATCCAAATTATTTTGGAAAATGTTTTAAAAAATATACCGGAAGTTCGTATTCCGAACTGCTCAAACTGCAGCTGTCCACCTAACCGGAAATCCGTTTAATTTATCATTTATTTGGGGAGGTTTCTATGAAATCATTACTTGAAAACAAATTGTACGACTGGCTGACTACTGCATGTCAGCTAATCGTGCTTGGCTTTTTATTTTTATTTACGAGTATCCCTCTTATCACTTCAGGGGCTTCTTTGACGGCGCTTTATCATTGTATCTCGCGCGGTCACACACAAACTTCCGCTCACATCTGCCGGGAATATTTTTCGGCATTCAAATCCAATTTTTTACAGTCTCTTGCACCAACAATCCTGTTTCTCTGCTACGGTGCCACGATGGCTGTAGATCTTTCCCAAGTCTTTACCGGAAAAAACGGCAATCTTTTACCGCCCTTTTTATGGATGGTAATCTGCCTCGTCCTCTAGGTTCTCGCCAATTATATCTTTGCCGTGATCTCACACCTGCGCGCTTCATTTCCGGCAGTTCTTCTGCTCTCCGTGCGCCTGATGGCAGGTCACATCAAAGAAACTTTCATCTTATTATTTACAATGGCCGGCGCCTGCCTCATCGTCTTCCTGGTTCCCGGACTTTTCGTCCTTTTTCCTGGAATCCTCTGCGGCATCGCCAGCCATCTGATTGAGCCTGGTTTAAAAAAGGCTCTTGCTATTGATTAATCTAGTTCTTTATAGTCAAAACTGCGGAATTCTGCTGTCTGATCGTATCCGGAGTAGTCCACGCATGCCATGCCGACAAATGCTCCGGTGAAGAATCCACCGTATGACTGGAGTACGTAATCATCGGACAATACAGCGGCATCCAGTGTGCCCGGAATCTCTGTATAGTTCTTTCCGTCAAAGGAATACTCGTAGTTGTAAGACTGCTTTCTTACTTTTGTGCGAAGCCATACAAATTCAACATCATCCGGTACCGGAATCGCATCGTCGCGAAGGAACGAACGATATCCGCCACGATTGCACTCTGCCACTTCGATCACGCGGCCATTTTTCTCATTCCACGTAACGAAAGCGAATGACCAGTGCTTATCATTGTAAAAATTTGTCAATCCAGCCATCTGCTGATAGTTGAACGGATCAAATTTCACTTTCACTTCGGCATCAAAGTTAAATGCCTGCCAGCGTTTTGCCACCAACGAAAGCTCATGCTTATTGCAGAGGGATCCTTTTCCGACCAATGTCAGCCTGCCATCCCCTGTTGTACCCATTTCCTCGGTAAATGGTACGCGGAGGGTATTCCACTCATCATGAAGTTTTGGTGTGTCAAATTCATCATGCATCGAATGATCTGCCGGTGCTTCTGTCAAGATTGCATCTTTCGGCGCATCCACAAGCACTTTTCCGCCATGTCCGCCCTCGATACGAGGCCAGCCTTCTTCATCCCAGTATACTTTCTGAATTGCCGTCTCACGGCCAAGCGGACACCAGCCGCGTGGGTCGATCGAACTTTCATTTTCGTGGTGCCACGGTCTTCCACACAAACTTGCATAATACCACTCACCGCCGGGAGTCTCTACGAGAGCACCATGTCCCTGCTTCTGGATCTCAAGTTCCGGCGTATCAAAGTTTGTAATAAACGGATCGCCAGGCTCTGTCTCAAAACTCAACGCATCTAACGTCTTTGAACGAGCTACTACTTCCTGATGTGTCCAAACGGTTCCACCCTGTGCAGCAAACAGATAATAATATCCGTTGATCTTATACAAATGTGGTCCCTCAACCAGTTTAACGTCCGTTCCGGCGTAGATCGTACGTGCTGTCTCCGGTTTTAATTTCATTGTCTCTGTGTCAAATTCTGTCACTGTAATACCGTCAAAAGCATGGTGGTATTCGCGATGATCCCATGTCTGCTGAACAAGGTATTTGCGTCCGTCATCATCATGGAACAATGATGCGTCAAATCCCACACCATTGACACGGATCGGATCCGACCATGGTCCGCGGATATCTTCTGCCGTCGTCAGATAATTGATCATATCTTTGAACGGTCCTTCGGTTACTTTTACATCCGTATAAATCAGCCAGAATTTTCCATCTGCATAGGAAAGATCCGGCGCCCAGATACCTCCCGATGACGGATTTCCTTTCATATCAAGCAATGTCGTCGTGGACAATGCGGATGGAAGAAGATTCCAATGTACTAAATCTTTTGACTCGTGCAGACGAACTCCCGGAAACCACTCAAACGTAGAGTTCGCAATGTAATATGTATCATCCACACGGATAATGGATGGATCTGCATTAAATCCCGGCAAAACCGGATTTTTAATCTGCAACATAACTGTATGCCTCCTTACTGTTAATATATCTCTATCATACAGGAAAATGGAGGATTTGCAATGGGAAAAAGAAGAAAAAGAAGAATTTATACATGTTCTGATAAAATTTTATGCGGTCTTGGAAGAATGTATGCCGGTGGAGGAGAAAAAGTCACTTTGGAGAAGGCTTGTGGAATGGGCCTTCCCGAACACTATTTCCGGATATTTCGATTAATCTTCTCAAACTCCCTTCCTCCCAGGGTATTGTGGGTGAGAAGTCTTTTGTTGCTTCCCGCTGATGCATTTTTCCGGTATTGTCCAGGGGTACAGCCGTTATGCTGACGGAACTGTCTGCAGAAATGCTCTACATTATTATAACCACATTGCTCGGAAATGTCGCGGATGGAGTATTCGCTGTACTCTAATAAATCCTTTGCACGGCGCAGACGTCCTTCGATGACATTGTCCATGCAGGAGGAGCCAAATTTGCGGTGATAGAGAGTCTGAAGATGACTGGGACTTAAGTGAAGCTTCGCAGCCATCATGTTTATATTCCATGGAAGCTGAGGATTATTGTAGATCATCTTATGCAATGCAACCAGCTCATGATCGTGAATACCCGGGGACTCATTCTGGATTCCTTCTCTTAATTTGGAGAACAGAACCCGCAGCAGGTGAGTAATGTTTGCTTCGCTTTCAGAGGAGAAAAAGGCGGACTCCCAGGTTAGTAATTTAAAAAGCTGATGACAGTATTCCGGATCTGTTACGGGAAATGGGGTGTTTGTTAACGGAAACAGCTTCACGAAGGAGTGATCGGAACGAAAACGAATCCAGTCATTCCGGTATTCTTCACCGGCAGCACGGTAATAAATCCTGCTTCCTGGTGTATACAGAATAGCAGAATTGGCGGCTGTCCGCATTAGTCTTCCGTCTATGAGCAGCTCCGAGGGAGAGTCGAAAAGAAGCAGAAGATAGCCTGTAAAGCCATTCGGAACATCATATATAAAATCTGAGGGGTGAACGGCACTGTAGCCGACAAATTCAATTTCAGTCATCTGGAATCTCCGTTCTGATACATCAGAGGATATATCAATTTTCTTATAGTATAAATCATTGGAAACTTTAGATCAATGCGATAGTATCAGATTAATATGGCAATCGTCATCAGAGAGCTGCGGATCGTGCAGCGGTCAGACATCTGATGCGTGACTGCATAGGAACATGATTTAGAAGAAGGAGATACATGCATGGTAAATTTTGGTGGGGCAACAGAGAATGACAGAAAAAAGATCGTGATTACAAAGGATTCAAAGGCCTTTTTTCACAATAATGTAGATTATTGTGTGGGAACCGGAAGAATGGGGCTTGCATTGACAGAAGAATATCAGGAGGAGCTGCGCTTGGTTCAAAAGGAAATCGGATTTAAGCATATCCGGGGACATGGATTATTCTGTGATGATATGGCGATCTTTCAGACCTATGAGGAGGATGGTAAGGTAAGGGTCGAGTACAACTATACTTATCTGGATAGAGTAATGGATGCCTATAAGAAGGTGGGGCTGAGACCTTTTCTTGAACTGGGTTTTATGCCTAAAAAGTTGGCAAGTGGAAGCCAGACTATCTTTTACTGGCAGGGAAATACCACTCCTCCAAAAGATTATGATATGTGGTGTAATATGGTGCATTCATTGCTGCGGCATCTGATGGAACGCTATGGAGAAGAGGAAGTTATTCAATGGCCCATTGAAGTATGGAACGAGCCCAATCTTTGCGGCTTCTGGGAAAATGCGGATATGCAGGAATATTTTAAGCTGTTCCATAGAACCTTTGATGCCATAAAGGAAGTGAATCCGGGATTCCGTGTAGGAGGCCCTGCTGTTTGTGGAGGAACGGATGAGAAATGGATTCAGGCATTTATGGAATATTGCCATGAGAATCACATACCTGTGGATTTCGTAACCAGACATCATTACACCGTTAATCCGCCGGAATATATTGGACATTATGCATATTCTGAACTGATGAAGGCAGAGGACGGCTTTGCCAATTTAAAAACAACCAGAGATATTATTGACAGTTTCCCGGAATATAAGGGTTTGCAGATTCATATCACGGAGTTCAACAGCTCCTATACTCCTCAGGGCGTCATTCATGATACAAACCTGAATGCGGCCTTTATAGCACAGCAGCTTTCCAGATTGGGAGATGTGAATGAATCCTATTCCTACTGGACATTTGGTGATGTGTTTGAAGAGCTGGGAGTTCCTTTTACACCATTCCACGGCGGCTTTGGACTGGTTGCCAATGGCTGTATTACCAAGCCGACCTTCTGGACATTTGCTTTTTACAAAAAGCTTGAGGAAAGTGAAGCCAATTGTGTATATAAGGATGACAATATTGTCGTTTTGAAACGTGCAAACGGTGATTATCTAGGTGTAGCCTGGAATATTGCCTGTAAAAGTACAGAACAGGGTAAAGAAAAAATGCTGTTGGAGTTTACATTTCCGGCTGAACAGGAGGAGTACTGCTTCCTGACTAAGACGGTAGATGAGGAAACATGTAATCCCTTGAAGGTATGGCATGATATGGGAGAACCTGCCAATCTGAGTGAGGAACAGACGAAGCTGATTCGGGAATCATCCAGACCTTTTGTAAAAACAGAGCGTAAAAAGCAGGAGGACGGAAATATCTGCGTAGAGCTTCCTGTAAACGAAAACGGTGTGGTTTATTTCGAACTGAATGCCGGAAAGGTGAATCCGGATCGAGGATATGACTATGATCGTGTGGTCAGCTTGAAGGCTTAAACTAGCACCCAGTAATTTGCTTTATGAAACAATGTACATGGATTAGACTTGCAAAGGAGAATATCAAAGTGAAAAAACAAGCGTTTAACCCATATTTACCGTCCTGGGAGTATATTCCGGACGGAGAACCTTATGTTTTTGGCGATCGCGTATATGTTTACGGATCCCATGATTACTTTAACGGATATGTTTTCTGCATGGGAGACTATGTGTGCTGGTCAGCTCCGGTCGATGACCTGGGCAACTGGAGATATGAGGGTGTGATTTATCCGAAGACAGCCGATCCGCTGAACCCTGAAGGCAAAATGTGTCTGTATGCCCCGGATGTTACGGTGGGACCGGACGGAAGGTACTATCTTTATTACGTGTTGGACAAGGTTTCGGTAGTTTCAGTTGCTGTATGTGATACTCCGGCAGGAAAGTATGAATTTTATGGCTATGTTCATTATGAAGATGGCACACGTCTGGGCGAAAAGGAAGGTGATGAGCCCCAGTTTGACCCGGGGGTTCTGACGGAAGGAGATGTGACATATCTTTATACCGGATTTTGCGGAAAAGGTGATAAATCCCGTACCGGAGCTATGGCTACGGTGTTGGGAGCAGATATGCTGACGATCAGGGAAGCTCCGGTGTTTGTGGCCCCCGGCTGTGAATATGGTGCCGGTACCGGATTTGAGGGACATGAGTTTTTTGAGGCACCTTCCATCCGTAAAGTAGGTGACACCTATTATTTTGTCTATTCATCCATATTAATGCACGAATTATGTTATGCCACCAGTAAGAATCCTACCAGGGACTTTGTCTATGGCGGAGTTATTGTCAGCAATTGTGATCTGCACATCGATACCTACAAGCCGGCAGATATGCCAACAGCTTACGGTGCCAATAATCACGGAAGTATTGTGCAGATCGGAGAGGACTGGTACATTTTTTATCACAGGCATACCAATAATACCTGGTACAGCAGACAGGGATGTGCTGAAAAGCTGCAGATTATGCCGGACGGCAGTATTCCACAGGTAAAAATTACCTCCTGCGGTTTAAATGGAGGTCCGCTTGAGGGTAAAGGCGAATACCCAGCTTATCTTGCATGCAATCTGTTTACCGATACCCCATCAGTTTATGTGGGCGAAGGGAATTTTCCACGAGTAATGCAGGACGGCAGGGATGGAGACGAAGAAGTTGGATATATTGCCAATATTACAGATTCAACTACCATCGGCTTCAAATATTTTGACTGCCATGATATTCGTGAAATCAGTATTTGGATCCGGGGCTATGCAGATGGCACTTTTGAAGTAAAGACAGCATGGGATGGAGAGGTACTGGCGACATTAGAGGTTCAATATACCAATGTCTGGGAAAAGTATACCGCACCGGTTACGATTCCGGATGGAATACAGGCGCTTTACCTGACCTATCGCGGTAACGGAAATGCTGCATTAAGATCATTTGAGTTATCATAATCTATGTTATTGCATGTGCTGTAGTAACTTATAAGTCATTGAGAGATGAGCAAAAATTTTGTACAGCCGCGATGTTTCTTGCCATTGTAAAAATTTTTGTGATGGCAAGGACAATCAGCGTCTTTGCTTGATTTTAGTGGGCAGCAGAATTTTTGGCATGTACGTCCATTATCAGAAAATTTACCATCCTTCCACATGGCAAGCCCGGCATCGCAGACAGGATTTCCCTGTGGAAGAAGTTTTGGATTTTTGGTGGATCGTTTGTTTGGTTAGAAGCAGTATGTACGCCAAGTTTGCAATCAGTATCTGCTTTGGGCTGGTTGTTACTATAAATTTGGAGTGATAAAAGAGGTTGCCATGCCTCGCAAACATGCATAAATACTGAGTATGTGGAGTTTTGCTCATGGCTAATAGTAAAATTAGCGGAGGTAGGAATTATGCTGAGAACAGTACGGACAGAAAATGGATGGGTGAAAGGTATTGAAGCCGCAGACCCTAGGATAACTGCATTTAAGGGAATCCCTTTTGCGGCTCCTCCGGTAGGAGAGAACAGATGGAGAGCACCCCAGCCCTGTGAAGACTGGGATGGAGTTCGTGAATGCTATCGCTTTGCTCCGATTTCCATGCAGAGCGTCCCGGGAATCGGTGATAACGTGTATATCCGTGAGTGGCATGTGGATCCGGAAATTGCCATGGATGAGGACTGTCTGTATTTGAACGTATGGACAGGTGCTAAAGAAGTAACAGAAAAACAGCCGGTTTTGGTATGGTTTTTCGGAGGAGGACTCCAGTGTGGATATCCTGCCGAAATGGAATTTGACGGAGAGAGAATTGCACGTCGCGGTGTGGTTGTTGTAACGGTAAACTACCGGGTTAATGTTTTTGGATTTTTGGCACATCCTCAGCTGACAGAGGAGCAGCCTGACGCACCGACTAATTTTGGAAGTCTGGATCAGCAGGCAGCACTTCGATGGGTACAGAGAAATATTGCTTTCTTTGGTGGAGATCCGGGTAATGTGACCATTGCAGGACAGTCAGCCGGAGGCGGAAGTGTTATGAGCCAGATGGCATGTATGGATAATGAAGGCTTATTTCATCGTGCAGTAGTGATGAGTGCAATGATTCGCTCTCCTTATCAGGTTGGAGGAATCGGAGTGCCGGAGGAATTGTGGCATGCTGAGGAAAATGGACAGCATTTTCTTTCTTTCCTGGGCTGCTCAACTATTGAGCAGGCTCGTAAGCTGGATGCGGCTACGATTCGTGACAAGTATGAGGAATATACCAAAATATTTCCGGCTATGTTTACCGTATTGGATCACAAGTTCTGTGTAGGTGACCCAATGGTTCTTTTCATGGAAGGCAAGCATGTAAATGTTCCCGTTATGTCTGGAAATACTTCAGATGAATTTCCCAGTTATATAGAAGCTTCCTCAAAAGAAGATTTGAAAAAGAAAGCAGAAGAGATTTTCGGAAAGAATGCTGAGACCTTTTTGCGCTTTCCCGAGGCAATGCGGGAGGATTCTGATGGAAAGTATGCGAAGGTAAACGGAATTGAATGTACGATCAAGTGTCTTTTTTCAGATAAAAAAAGTGCAGGTGAAAAAAAGCCCTACTATTATTACAGGTTTGATACAGATATTCCAGGATGGGATAATGCCGGAACCTTCCATTCTGTAGATTTATGGTTTTTCTTTGAAACACTGGCGAAATGCTGGAGACCCTTTGTGGGGCAGCATTACGATCTTTCCAGAATGATGTGCAATTACTGGGTGAATTTCATAAAAACAGGTGATCCAAACGGCAATGATGCGGACGGAAAACCAATGCCCTACTGGTATCCATATGAAAAAGAAAAGCCCTGTGAGATGATCTTCATGTCAGATGGACCGGTAGTGAACTGCGGAGGGGTGACACCCTTTAAGGAATTTTTACAAGAACAGATCAAGAAAACCCTTTCGATAGGAAAGATTTGACAGAAGCCGGGGCAGCCTACCTGGGCACAGGTAGTGATCAAAACTCTTGGAATGTAAAAAAGGAGCCTACAATGAGCAAGTTAAAGATTAAAACAAAGGAAAGACGATTTGAGACAGCCAGGGATTTATACGGAATCTTTTTTGAAGACATTAACCGTGCCGGAGACGGAGGACTTTATCCGGAAATGCTTCGAAACAGAAGCTTCGAAGATTCCGTTTTACCGGAGGGTTATATACAGCAGGAGGATGGCATCCATGTAAAAACCGTATCCGGATGGCTGGATGAGTTTTGCAACGGAGAAGGCTTATGCCGCTGGGTAAAGGGCAACAATATTCCGGAGACAGAAATACCGGCATGGTATACACACAATGCAAAGATGGAACTGGAACTGACGGATACCCTGAATGAACATCGGGACGCAGCTCTGCGTATGCAGTTTGAAAAGGACGGATCTCTGACTAATACCGGTTACTGCGGTATATCCGTAAAGGCTGGAGAAAGTTACTCTTTGTATTTATTTGCAAAAGCAAAGGAAGAAATAGGACTGGACGTAGCGATCGAATACCAGGGAAAAGTACTGACTGGAAACAGTCTGGTGGTTTCCGGTCAGGAGTATACAAGATATGACATGAAGCTGACAGCAGCTGAGGATTGTCACGAGGCACAGCTTACTATTTCCTGCAAAGAAGGCGGAGAGGTTCTGCTGGGATTTATTTCACTAATGCCTGACAATACCTACATGGGGCATGGACTCAGAACAGATCTTGTAGAAAAGCTTAAGGGAATGAGTCCAAAGTTTATGCGTTTTCCCGGAGGCTGTATTGTGGAAGGAACGACACCGTCCACAGCGATGAGATTTCGGGATACGGTAGGTCCGGCATGGGAAAGGCCCAGTAAGCTGTTTGTATGGCATTACAGAAGTACATTAGGACTTGGCTTTCATGAATATCTGCAGCTTTGCGAGGATCTGGGGATGGAGCCCCTGTATGTATGTAACTGCGGAATGACCTGTCAGGGAAGAAAGAGTGTCCTTCTGGAAGGAGAGGCTCTTGATGAAATGGTACAGGATACACTGGATGCCATTGAATATGCTATCGGCTCTAAGGAAAGCAAATGGGGAAGGCTTCGTGCTTCTATGGGGCATCCGGAACCCTTTAAAATGACCTATCTGGAAATTGGTAATGAAAACTGGGGTCCGGATTATGAAAAGCGATACAACATGATTTATAAGAAGGTAAAGGAACTGTATCCCCAGATTAAAACCATAGCCAATGAGCATGTAGAGAAAAATGGTTGTCCTGCCGAGTGCGTGGATGAACATTTTTACAATACAACAGAGTTCTTTGCAGAACATGTAAATTATTATGATGACTACGATCGTAAGGGACCAAAAATCTTTGTAGGAGAGGTGGCTGTAAACGAAGGCAACTATATGGGACAGTTGTATGCGGCTTTGGGAGAAGCGGCTTTCCTTATGGGTATTGAGAAAAATCAGGATATCGTAACATTGGCCTCTTATGCTCCATTATTTGAAAATGTAAATTACAGAGCGTGGTATCCTAATCTGATTCGTTTCAATAATCATCAGAGCCTTGGAATTCCTACTTATTATGTCTGGAAAATGTTCGGTCAAAATCGCGGAGAATATGTGGTGCAATCCGAAGATGAGGGAGGACGTGTTTATCGTCCGAGAACCGGAATGGCATCTTTAAAATCCAATAAGGAACTTCGCTTCAGAAATCCCATTTGGAATGGAGAAGAAGCAAAGATTACTCATGAATTAATGGGACATGTGCAGGATACAGAGGATGGCCACCTGCTTCAGCTTCCGGATGAGGAGCAGAAAAAGGAATTTCACAGTATTCTGGAATGGGCTGATGAGACCAAGAGCTTTGTGGTATTTGGAGAAGAAGACCAGACTTATGGAAGATTTGAGACCGATATTTTTGTTGAGGAAAATGCTTACTTCGAGTTGGGTATATTCAGTGCCAGGGTGGTTCGTTCCTATTATGAGGAGCAGCTCGTGATTACGGCCGGAGTGGAAAAAGAATGGGATGCAGCTCTGGTGCGTCCGTTCCTTTGGAAGGTTAATGGAGGACAATGTTCACTGGAAGAGTTTGGCTTTATGCATGACAACAAGCTGACTGAGGACTTTGCTATTTCAGTAAAACCGGGAGAATATCACCGCTTTGGATATGAAACGGACGGAAAACAGATTCGCCTGTATGTTGATGGTGAACTTCAGAAGGAAATTTCGATTCCCTACGGACCTGCTTTTGTTTCGGTAGTAACTGACACCAAGGACGAAATCATTATTAAGGCGGTTAATTTTGCAGGAGATGTGGATCCGGTTTCCATTACACTGGACTGTCAGGTACAGGGCGACTATACCGTAACACTTCTTAGCGGTGAAAAGGGGGATGAAAACAGCTTTGAAGAGCCGGAGAAGGTGAAGAATATTACCGTGAATATGCATGGCGCTTCCTCAGAGTTCGTATACGAGGCACCGCCATATTCTGTCAGTGCTTTGCGATTGAAGAAGTGCGAAGCGTTTTAGAGGTTGACGCTGAACAGAAGATCCAGAAAAATATTGACAAAAATGTGCAAATTCAATAAAATTATTAACCATAAGGGCACACTTATGGAAACATAGGGTCGCAAAGCCAGAGTCTAAAACAGTTACATGTAGTAATGACAGTTCGGCTGCAACAACCGGTGAATACCGGTTGCTGCAGCCTTTTTGTATGTATGAAAAGTTTATTGAAGTATGAGGTGAAAAGATATGAATGAAAAATTTGATTTTCTGCCACTTGGGAGCATTGTAGTAGTAAGCGGTGGCATAAAAAAATTTGTGATTGTTGCAAGAGCACTGCAGGTAAATATAAATGGCTGTAAACAGTTCTTTGATTATGCTGCCTGCCCATATCCTGAGGGAATGAATGGTGACAGGCTTATGTATTTTCAGCATACAGATATCAGCAGGGTTGTGTTTGAAGGGTATGTAGATGATGATGAGATAATGATGTGTGACAACATCTTTAATGCCATGGAGAAAACAGAAATAGAGCGCGCAGATGTAAGAAAACTCAAAAAAAGCATGGTGAACTGATATGGCAAAAAAGAATGACAGAAAAGAATACAATAAACTGAAGAAAAAGAAAGCTGACAATAAAAAACAGCAGGAACAGTGCCAGTCAGAGATAGATGTGCTTGATGAGAAAATAGAGAGGCTGAAGGCGGCATACAGGAAGCTGGATGATGCCAAGGAGGCTATTGATGATATCAAGCATAACCAGAGGAATATGATAAATTCAGACCTTTATCAGTGCATGTGGACAGGCAGCAATGCACAGGAATGTTATGAATCATGTGAGAGCGGAAATTTATATACAGCTTATGACGGATATGTGTCGAATATAGATGCAGCGGAGGATGCCATCAATTGGGAAATAAATACACTAAAAGAAAAAGTGAATGAAAAATATGGTGTGCTTTCAGGACTTGTTAACGCATGGGATGATCTGTGCACGAAAATACAGAATTTTTTCAATTAATAAAAGTGAGAGGAGAAATACAAAGATGGAAATCAGCCTTGATAATATGCAGGTATCTTTTATGACTGCCGGTATAAAAACAGCTTCTGATTCCGTAAGTCTCACAGCGGCAGAGACAGAAATCAAAAGCAGATCTGAAGCAATGGACAAATTTCAGGAAGAATACAGGCAGCTGAAAGCCTTTGTGAAAGATTACAGAGATACTTTAAATAATGATCTGGCAAAAATAGACCTGATAATAAATGCAATAAATGAAAATGACAGAAAACAGGGAGATTATATTAAAAATGGTATTGGACTATCAGATACAGCTGTGATACCATAAAACTAGGAGATGAAAATGGAAGGGTTTCAGATAAATTATACGGATCTCAGTGATCTGTTCTGGGAATATAAGCGAAAAATTGACAATCTAATTGAAAATATTGATAACTGCATAGAAAAAATCAATATGTTTACGGAAAATGCAGTATTTACAGGGAAAACCGGAGACGCAGTAAAGAGTTATCTTGGTGAAGCACATATAACAATCCTGTCAGGCATTAAAGTAACTGCACAGACACTGCTTGACAATATGGCAGCATACAAGGATGGATACCGTGCCATTGATAGCTCGACGAACTTCAAACTGGATGAAGAAGCAATACAGGAGTTCAGGAAAAAACTGGCATCAAACTATGAGGATACTGATGAGTATACGGGCAAAATAAGAAGTGCACTTTCAGAAGTATCGGACATATCTGATGTGGGCATGCCGGACAGTAACGGAGTATTTGATATCCATGAGCAGATGGACAGCGACCTTATAAAGCTTGTCTCAAATGTAAACAGCTACGAGAGGGAAAATGTGGTACGGCTTGAAAATTCAGTAGAGCTGCTTCTGGAAAATCTGCAGTCATGTCTTTCAAAAATAGGCCTTAGCCAGGGTGCGATTGAGAGCTATGAAACAGGCAGTTTTATCACAGGTAAAGATGCAGGTACCTTGAACACGGGCATTAAAATATTTGGAGACCTGCATGAGAAGAATAAAGAAGCATACGATGAAATCTATGAGACAGAACAGAAGATAAAGGATGAAGCCGAAAAGAGAAAGACACAGGGAATCTGGAGGACGGTTGGAGGAGCAGTACTAATTGCGACGGGTGTAGCATGCATAGTGCTGACAGGAGGTGCTGCAATACCAATAGTAGCTGACGTTGCAGTAGCAGTAGGAAGCGGAACAGCAGTATTCGGAGCTGC
>OHFW01000664.1_pt1 | contig 16514 bp, 11 predicted proteins | sample 1567601 | NCBI WGS metagenome assembly OHFW01 (sample SAMEA3879594, study PRJEB24766) | human gut metagenome | biome: human-associated habitat; feature: feces | place: USA | collected 1985/1987 | reverse complement strand
AATTTACATATTATAAAAAGAAAACTACCGCAAACAATACTATTGCGGAAGGAAATCAAGAGGTTGAACCTGACGCTTAAAATATAAAATTAACTAAAAAATAATTAACAAAGGAGAAAACCAATATGTCAAGCAATAACAATCAGCTTAATGTACCACAGGCAAAGGAAGCAATGGAACGCTTTAAGATGGAATGTGCAAATGAAGTGGGAGTAAACCTTAAACAGGGTTATAACGGCGACTTAACATCAAGAGAAGCCGGTTCGGTAGGCGGACAGATGGTTAAAAAGATGATTGAATCATACGAAAACAGTATGAAATAATTTGATTTAATAAATAAATCATAAAAATATATCGGGGCATATGGCAACAGCTGTATGCTCCGATGTTTATTATGCAATATTATTCTTAAAATATCAGTTGATTTTCAAATTATGCTCTTTTATGTACTCCAAAAGTGCTCTGCAACCATTGTCAATGTCGGTGTAAGTAACATCAAAATTGCCTGTGTACCATGGATCTGCCACATCTCGTGAATAATTGGTAAACTCAAGCAGGCGGTGAATTTTCTTTTCATTGTCAAAACCGACTATACGCTGTAAATTGTGCAAATTCATAGAATCCATAGCAATTATGTAATCATAATTTTTGTAATCGTCTTTGGTAATCTGCACAGCATGGTGTGAGGTGAACGGAATGTTCATTTCTGTTAATTTTGCCTTTGTTCCACGATGAATACCGTTGCCGATTTCCTCCGTACTTGTCGCAGATGAATTAATTAAAAATTTATCGGCAAGCTTGTTATCCGCTACAATTTTTTTCATTACAAATTCCGCCATAGGTGATCGGCAAATATTGCCGTGGCACACAAACATTATCCTTATCATAACAAAATTCCTCCTGATTTGCCGTAAAATGCCGTGATTTGCAAGGGTAATTTGAGTATAACAAGAATGAGTATCACTTTTTAAATTTTCTCAAAACACGCAAATCAAGGCAAAATGTGGCATATTAGATTTTTCAAAAGTAGTCAAATAGTAGTCAGTTAGGGGGGTGCAGACTACTTTCAAAATCAACCGTATAACGATAGCTTTTCCACAAGGGGGTGCAAAACGGTTTTTACGTCAAAATAATTCTTTATCAGAACTATAATTCCGATTCAATCTATCATCAACGGCATTAAACAGTAATTATATTATAGCATATAAGAAGTTGTTTTCCTATACTTTAGTTAGCATTCATTCCTAGAAAGATGTTACATATTTTTATTGCATAGTAGTTAATAGATTTTTTAGTGTGAACTCTTGAAATACTTTGAGAAAAATGGTAATATAATAAACATAAAATACTTTATAAAAGGATTTTGATTATGAATTCTGTTCCAACAAACAATATGGATGTAAAAAAGCAAAATAGAATAAATACTCTTAGATGTCTGCTGAAATATGATAGAATTTCACAGCCTGAGCTTGCACAAAAGCTTAACCTCAGTTGGCCGACTGTTTTGCAAAATGTGAAAGAGTTAATCAATCTTGGATTGGTTCATGAGGTTGGTGCTTACAAGTCTACAGGCGGAAGGAAAGCAAAAGCTTATGCTTCAATTCCTGATGCAAAATTAGCCATCGGAGTTGATATTACAAAAAATCACATAGGTTTTACGCTTGTTGATTTGTCCGGAATGGTTATAAGATATACAAGAAAGACAAGAGCTTTCTCTTCTGATGAAAATTATTTTAAAAACTTAGGCGACTTGATGAATAGTTTTCTAAAAGATGATGAGTTTGACAGAATTATAGGAGTAGGTATTTCTATCCCCGGTATTATAAGTGATGACGGAAAGAGAATAATTTTTTCTCATGCACTTGACATTTATGATTTCAGCACAGAAAGATTTGTTGAATTTATCTCATACCCTTGCTTATTTATCAATGATGCAAATGCTGCCGGTTTTGCGGAAATGTGGGATAAGTCAGATATTGATAATCTTATTTATCTGTCATTAAGCAATACTGTCGGCGGTGCAATTATTTTTTCGGGAAAGCTGTTTTGGGGCAATAATCTTCGAGCAGGTGAATTTGGTCATAATACATTAGTTCCTAACGGAAAACAATGCTATTGCGGTAAAAAAGGCTGTCTTGACGCATATATTTCGGCAAAGGTATTATCTGAGCAGGCTGACGGAAATCTTGCAATGTTTTTTGAAAAACTCCGATGCGGTAATGCTGAAGCCGAAAAGGTATGGGACGATTATCTTAAGTATCTTGCAATAGCTATTAATAATCTGAGAATGACTTTTGACTGTGATATAATTGCCGGTGGATATGTAGGAGCTTTTATCGAGGAATTTGCACGGGAATTAAAAAATTATGTTGCTGAACGAAATACATTTGAAAGTAATGCCGATTTTTTGAAATACTGTACCTTTAAATTAGAGGCATCTGCAGTAGGTGCAGCACTTATGAAAATAGATTCGTTTTTACAGGAAATATAAATTATTAAAAGCAGTGATTCTGATAAATGTCGGAGTCACTGTTTTTTTGCACAAATCATAGTGTTAATATTTAGCAAATGTGATGATTTTAAAAAAATCTATTGACATCAATGTGTGTTTGTGATTTAATATAGTCACTTAATAAAACACTTTATAAAAGTATTTTTAAATAGGAGGACTAATTATGAAAAACACTATGAAAGTTGCTGTAATGACAGGCATTAAAAAAATGGGATATGTTGATCGTCCGGTGCCGACACCAAAACCTAATGAGGTATTGGTAAAGCTTGAGTATATCGGCATATGCGGCAGTGATATGCACTATTATGAGACAGGTGCAATCGGTGACTATGTTGTAAAGCCCCCTTTTGTTCTCGGACATGAACCGGGCGGTGTTGTCGTTGAGGTAGGTTCAGATGTAAGTCATTTGAAAGTAGGTGACCGTGTCGCTTTAGAGCCGGGGAAAACTTGCGGACACTGCGAGTTTTGTAAAACAGGCAGATATAATCTTTGCCCCGATGTAATCTTTTTTGCTACCCCCCCGGTTGACGGAGTATTTCAGGAATATGTAGCTCACGAAGCAGATCTTTGCTTTAAACTTCCCGATAATGTATCGACACTTGAAGGTGCTTTAATTGAGCCTCTTGCTGTTGGTTTTCATGCTGCAAATCAGGGCAATGCCCACGCAGGACAGACAGCGGTTGTTATGGGTGCAGGATGCATCGGTCTTGTAAGTATGATGGCACTGAAAGCAGAGGGTGTCAGTAAGGTATATGTGGTTGATATTATGCAGAAAAGACTTGATAAGGCTATGGAACTCGGTGCTGATGGTGTTATAAACGGTAAAGACGAGGATGCTGTTGAGGCTGTTATGAAACTTACAAACGGTGCTGGATGTGACCTTGCAATAGAAACTGCCGGTACAGAATTCACTACTCGTCAGTGTATTCATATGACCAAGAAGGGCAGTAACATTGTGCTTGTAGGTTATTCAAAGACCGGCGAAATGAATTTGCCGATGAGTCTTGTTCTTGATAAGGAATTAACCTTTAAGACTGTTTTTCGCTATCGCAATATTTATCCTATGGCTATTGAAGCTGTTGCATCAGGCAAAGTAAACTTAAAGGGCATTGTAACAGACATATTTGATTTTGATGATATTCAGAAAGCTATGGATAAAAGTGTAGAGGATAAGGCAAACATTGTCAAGGCTGTTATAAAAATGTGAGATAGGTGATATTATGAAAAATCATCAGGAAACAAATGTAAAAATTCCTTTTATAAGCAAACTTGCGTATGGATTTGGTGACATAGGCTGTAATTTCAGTTGGATGTTCGTGGGCAATTTCCTTATGATATTTTACACGGATGTGTGCGGAATACCAATGGCTGCAGTTTCTTTATTGATGCTTATATCAAGATTTTGGGATGCAATTAACGATCCTATAATCGGCTCTTTAAGCGACAGAACCAAAACAAGATGGGGCAGATACCGCCCGTGGCTACTGATAGGTGCTCCTTTAACGGCGATAGTTTTAGTATTTACATTTTGGGCACATCCTACATGGGATGACAATGCAAAAACAATATATATGTATGTTACATACTGTATTCTTGTAGTCGGCTATACCTGCGTAAATATTCCTTACGGCACACTTTGCGGTACACTAACTCAGAATATTGAAGAACGAGCAAAGATAAATGCGTTTCGCTCGGTTTGTGCAATGATTGCAATAAACATAATCAATATGGTTACATTACCTCTTATTACTTTTTTCGGCGGCCAGAATCAGTCAAAGGGATACCTTTTGGTTACCATCCTTTACGGTTCAATATTTGTTGCCTGCCATTGGTTCTGCTTTGCAAAGACAAAAGAAGTGGTAAAGCCTCCTGTAAAGGAAAAAATACCTATTAAAATTCAGCTTAAAGCCGCAATGCAGAACAAGCCGTATCTTATAGCATTGGCAGGACAGGTTTTATTCGGCATTACATTATACGGTAGAAATGCAGATCTCTTGTATTACTTTAAATATGTTGAAGGAAATGAGGGGTTCTTTACTATTTATTCACTGATACTTATTGTGCCGTCAATTTTGGGTGCAGGAGCATTCCCGTTTGTATTTAAAAAAGTCGGCAACAAAGGCCGCACAGCTGCAACTTTTGCTGCAGGTACAGGCATATGTATGATTGCTCTGTATTTCTTTAGTGCCTCAAACTCACCTATCGGTTTCTATACAATTTCAGCTCTCTCCCAATTTTTCTTCTGTGGTTTCAATACAGCAATTTATGCAATTGTTCCCGATTGTGTGGAATACGGAGAGTGGAAAACGGGCATAAGAAATGACGGATTCCAATATGCATTTGTTTCCTTGGGAAATAAAGTAGGTATGGCAATCGGAACAGCATTGCTGTCTGCTACACTCAGCGGATTGGGTTTTGTTGCAAACGGTGTTCAGAACAGTGCCGTTCAGGCTACAATGCATCACTCTTTTTCAACAATTCCGGGTGTGTTGTGGATAATAACAGCTGTTGTACTGTTTTTTTATCAAATAAATAAAAAATCATACAACAAAATCATAACAGAATTAAATTCAAAAAAGGAGCAGAATAATGATTGATATTGTAAGCTTAGGCGAAATTTTGATAGATTTTACTCCGAACGGAACTAACGAACAGGGAATAGCATTGTTTGCACGAAATCCGGGGGGAGCACCGGCAAATGTTCTTGCAATGAACAGTAAGCTTGGCGGTTCATCGGCTTTTATCGGTAAGGTCGGCAACGATGCATTCGGTTCTTATTTAAAGGACACATTAAGCAACCATAATATTGATATTACAGGTATGGCAACTGACAGCAATGTGCCGACAACACTTGCTTTTGTTCAGCTTGACAGCAAAGGCGACCGTTCGTTTTCTTTTTATCGAAATCCAGGAGCAGATATGATGCTTAATGCCGATGAAGTGAAAAAAGAACTTATTGATGAATGCAAAATTTTCCACTTCGGTTCATTATCTTTGACAGATGAACCTTGCAGGAAGGCGACATATGATGCTGTAAATTATGCAAAGAAACTCGGGAAAATAATTAGTTTTGATCCTAATTATAGATCTCTTTTGTGGAGTGATAGGGAAAAAGCGGTAAATGAAATTTCAAGAGCGATTACAATGGTGGATATTTTGAAAGTGTCTGAGGAAGAAATGTATCTTGTTACAGGAGAAACAAATCTTGAAATCGGCTCAAAAAAGCTTTTAAATATGGGTGCGTCATTAGTTTTGGTATCGCTCGGAGAAAAAGGTGCTTGCTATCGCAACAAAAATCATTTTTGTGTATTTCCTGCATACAAGGTCGATGCGGTTGATACCACAGGTGCCGGGGATGCTTTTGTAGGTGCAATGTTGTGGCAGTTAAAAAACTATAAACCCGATGAGATTGCTGATATGGTGCTTGATGATAAGATACTTTTTGCAAATGCTGCGGGTGGACTGACTGCAACAAGAATAGGTGCAATTCCTGCGTTGCCCACATTAGATGAAATTAAAATATGTCAGAAAGGTTGACAAGTATATGAAAATAGTAAAAATCAGACTCACACAAGTGGATCAGGTCAGGGAATTTGTTGAATTAACTTCCAACTGTAATTATGATGTTGATTTAGTTTCAGACCGTTATACAGTTGATGCAAAATCTTTACTGGGCATTTACAGTCTTGATTTAAGTAATCCATTGCAAGTTGTTATATACGGTGATGACAGCGAAGAATATGAAAAAGCATTGGAAAAATATAAGATTTGATGATCTGCGTTAAATAGTTTATAAGTTAATATACAGCTTTCCTTAAAACAAAAGTCACGTTGCAAATTTGCAGCGTGACTTTTGCTATTATGAACTAAAAAGCAATCACATCAATTTTGACAATTTCAGCAATTCAATAAGAGTACATATTTCTGCATTACGAAAGAAACTGCGTGCGGCGCTCGGCTATGACCCGATTCGCAATCGCATTGGTGAAGGATATGTTATGGAGGAAGAAAAAGAATGAAAAAGCTATCCTTGCAATGGCGCATAACTTTGATGACTGCACTTCTTATCGGAGCTACCTGCATTTTTATGAATGTTCTTATCGGCTATTCCGGCAGCCGTTACATGGATTCCATAGGTTCTTATGTTACAGGTTACGGAGATACGGACAAAGGAGAACCCGAATTTTTCGATCCCGAACACGAAAAGCTTGATCGTGAATTGACTATTGTAATTAACGGAGTACAGGAATCCTTTATCGCTACCAATTGGTATATTACGGCGGCGGCAACATTGTTAGGCGGTGTGCTTGCGTATTTTTTAAGCGGGCATGCGCTGAAGCCTCGGCGTACTTTTACAGCTCGGGTTGAGAAGGTTCAGCCTAACAATTTGACGGATATGAAGATAACCGAAGAGGTTTTGCCTGAAATGAGACAATTTGTCAAGTCATTCAATCTGATGCTTGACCGTCTTGATGAGGGATTCACAGCTCAACGACAGTTCGCCGGAAACGCTGCACACGAGCTGCGTACGCCGCTTTCGCTTATGCAGGCACAGCTTGAACTTTTTTCGGCAGAGCATCCCGAGGTATTGCCGGAAACGGCTGAGTTTCTCCGATTGTTATGTGAGCAGACCGAACGAATGACGCAAATGACAAAAACCTTGTTGGAAATGAGTAAGCTTCGTACAGTATCGTGTGCCGACCGCATAGAGATAGGACCTATGGTAGAAGAAATTTTCACTGACCTTGCGCCCCTTGCAGAGAAGAACAATATTGCACTTGAAAGCACGGGCGACGCTGTTATGACAGGCAGTGACACGTTGATTTACCGTTTGTTATATAATCTGACCGAAAACGCTATACGCTACAACCGTTTTGACGGTACAGTGAATATTACCGTAACGCACAAAGACAATCAGCTTGTTATTACGGTTGCGGATACCGGCTACGGCATCCCCGAACAATACAGAGAAAGTATTTTTCAGCCCTTCTTTCGTGTGGATAAATCTCGAAGCAGGGAATACGGTAGCGTAGGCTTGGGACTTTCTTTGGTGTGGAAAATCGTCACATTGCACAATGGTAAAGTCCGTGTGGAAGAAAGTTCGGAAAAGGGTACGGCTATAGCCGTAAAGTTTCCGACCGATACGATAAAATTTTAATATTTTGCAAAATTTTTTTAATAAATTGTTGAAATTACCGTAGTCCTGTGTTATACTATAGTTAATTAATTGATTAGTTATCAAAAGGAAGCGAACATTATGAGAACAACAGAGGAACAACACAACGAGCGTAAGCGGGAAATGATGGAAAAATGCTTTGAATGTTATGCTGAAAACGGGCTGACCGGTACGGGTATCAAGGCTTTGGCGGCAGCGTGTGGGTGTACAACGGGAAATCTGTATTCCTATTTCAATAGTGTGGATGAACTGATTATTGAATCAACTGCATACTGTATGGAAAAGGTTGAGGATGATTTTATGGAAAAAGCTCCCACCGACCCGAATGATGTTGTCCGATTTGTGAGAGAGGTTCCGTATTGGACCGCAAAGAAGCACGGCAAAAAATATCGGCTGATGTATCAGGTCTATACTCATCCGAAATATATTGAGCACGGCAAGAAATTCTTTGAGGGAGTGAATGAGCGCTATACCGAATATGCCAAGCGGTTGGAGCCGAAAATCGGTATTCCGTACACGGTGATTACACCGTTGATTTTTATATTTGTTCGTGCCTGTGTACACTATGCTATGTTTGAGGATGAATATTATTTAAAAACCCAAATGGAGGTCTTAAAACAGGGTGTCGCTCTGTTTGCGGATAAATACCGTTCACAATATTTGAAGGGAGGAAACGGAAAATGAAAAAACGAATACTCTGTACCCTGCTCACCCTATGTATGGTGATGTGTGTTGCTTTACCTATTATGAGCTATGCCACTATGGGAGTATCGGCATCCGACTCGAGTGCATACGGCACACTGCTCACACCCGACACAACCCCACCGGTCGGATGGGCAGAGGATGAAAGCAACCCGTACGGCACAAAAAAGGGTCAGCCCTTTGCCATCACCCCATGGTATGAGCCGATCATTTACAGCTATCGCAACGCAGAGGGGCAGGCGGCGCAGGATCATACCAAGGTATACAGTAAGTGGAATTTCGGTATCAACATTGCCGAATGTACACCGAGTGCCCATCGGGTTTCTGCTGTCGATAATGTTGCATTTGCTGTTGGAACAGCTTACGACCCACTCGGCACGGGCAGAAACGATCATGCTATCTTTGTCGGTCTTTGCGATATGGATAATTCCAAGAACACTGCGAAGATCTGCTACTGGGTACAAAACCTTGTAAACAACAAGCGCTCCGAGCTTCAGAAAATTGCCGACGCTCCGATGTGGGCGTGCAAGAAACCCGGTTACGGCGAGCTGGAATACCAGGAATTCCGCCACTATTTCAATGTCACGGCGGGCGACTATGATGGTGACGGAAAGATGACCGCCGTTATCACCTACGTCGGCAATGATGATTTATGGGGAATCGCCGGCACGGGAATTGCCGGAGAGCAGGGACTTTCAAGAAAATCGTTTGTCAAATCCAAGGGCAGCGGCAATGCCTATTTCGACGGCTGGAACACGACTCTGTATGAGCGCGACCAGATCACGAAGTCGCTTGTCTCGGCGGATATTGACCGTGACGGCTGCGATGAGCTTATCGTGTACGCAGGCATTGCCGAGCCGGATAAGATCGACGGCAGGGACAAGGAGATTTCCGGCGATTCCTTCCGTAAGGCTGTTTCAAAGCTCTCGGTATACAAAGCCGAAAACGGAAACCTCAAAAGAGTGGATCAAAAGTCCCTGTTGACCCTGAACCGCGAGGATGAAAAAGCGGACGGCAGCCGTTACTACGATCATATCCGCTACGGAAACCTTTCCGCGGGAGACATCAACGGCGACGGCTGGCAGGAAATCATAATTGCCGGATATTTCCGTGAAGTCAGGGAAGAAAAGAAGAAGGGCTTTATCTGGGACAAGAAAACCGACAACGAAAACATGGGCTTTGCCGTTTATTACGGTCAGAACAAGTCAATAACGAATGTGCAGAAAACCACCATGAGCGGTTATACCGCAAACGGAACAAATGATCTGGGCGTGAAGCCGAAGCCCGCTATGACAAGCGTTGCGATCAACGGCAGAGGTACGCCGGAGCAGGTATGGATCGCAGGCGGACTGTATGAGGTGCAGCAGAACGGCGCGCTTAATCTTCTGCGCGACACCGCGCGCGAAAAGAATTCAAGCGCGAGATGGTGGTGGTATCAGGATGTCATCGCAGGCAATTTTGACCACAACACGGAAGGCCGCGAGCAGGTGATCGCGCTTGCCGCCGAAAGGCAAAAGGGAAGCGGTTCGGCGCGTAAATTCGACCTGTTCACCGATGTTTTCTACGGCGAGGATTTCGGCAGCGGCACGCTGTCGGTCGCCGGCAAGTATACAGTAACAGCCGAAAAGGACGAGTTTTCCAAGCTCTGCCACGATGCCGACCTTGCATGGGATATGCCGTATAACTGCATACTGCTTGCGGCGGATGTGAATAAAGACGGTCTGTTTGCTCGCTATGAGGGCAAGGGCTACGGATATTCCGATGCACAGGTGCAGGCGGTGCTCCAGGCGGCTCCGTATTTCTCGGAGCTCGGTGACTATGATCTTGATTTCTCCGACGGCTCAACCACCTACACCTTCTCCTCAGGCTATTCGGACACGAAATCGTCATCGCACAACACCTCCTTCGGTGCGTCCATCGTCGCACAAGGAGATCTGAAGGTGTGGAGATACGAGGCGACCCTCGGATACACCATGGATTTTACAAAGAGCACCGAGGATACCCTTTCTAAGGAATACAGTGCCTCATTCAATGCCGGCGGCAACGATTCTGTGGTGCTGTACCGCGTGCCGGCAACAACCTATTATTACTCGCTTTATGACCCGCAAAAGGGCGATTTTGACCTCAGCGAGCGAAATACCATTGCCCTGATGATCCCCGGGCAACCGGTTTACACCATGCTCGACCGAGAGTATTACGATGAGTTTGCGGTACTGTACAACGAAACCTACAAGAAAGACATTGCAGCGGGAAAGGCAAAGGCTTTGCCGATACTGAACAGCCATGTACTGCCGGAAAACGCCGAGGGCGACCCGTTCGCCTATTGGTCGAATACCGCTACTACCGCCGACTATGTTTCGAAATTTGAGTCGCTGAGTAAGCAAAAATATGAGCTTGGCTTCGGTGCAAGCAGTATCACGAACGACTGGACTACCACATCTGAGCATGCCGAGGGAGTTGAGATGGCTCACGGCTTCTCCGCTTCGATGAAAAGCACATGGGGCGTAGACGCATTCAATATGGGTTTTGTAATCGATTTGAGCTACAGCAAAGCAACAGGTACGGTCTACACCACGACGGAAAGCAACGGCGCCAGCGGTACGGTAAACAACATCGACCGCCGTTCGCTCCTTGCCTCCTACGGAATCGGCTACGATGTTTCGAGCCAATACGGCTTTACCTGGGATTTCGGTATGCGCACATGGACGGCAGGAGATCAGAAGATTCCTGTGTTCGGATATGTGCTGACCAATCTTCGTGCCGCACCGCCCGTACCTACACTTACAGGCGTATCCGTAACAGACAATCAAAGTGCAAAAATCACCTGGAAGGCACCGACTGCAGACAGCAGACGCCCCTATACAGGGTATCATATCTGGATGCGTATGGATGACGGCGATTTTGTGCGTGTGACTGATGCTCCTCTGTCAGACACGACCTTTGAATATACATACGATACTCTGGAAGAGGATACCACCTACACCTTTGCGGTTTCCTCTGTCGGCAATAACGGAACGGTATCGGCATTATCCAATACCAAAACCTTCTCAACCTTTACGGGATCGGACGGCAGAGAAATAGAATTACGCAGTGACGGCAGCAGTATCCAGTGGCGATATGTGGGCGAAAGTGACGACGCTTACCGTGTTCTTGTATCACTTTCCGAGTTGAAGGGAAATGACGGCGCAGATGGAAAGCAAATTGAACTGAATGTATATAATGGATTCATACAGTGGAAGTACAGTGATGATTCTGCCTGGAATAATTTGATTGCCTTGTCGGAGCTGACGGGCGATAAAGGCGATAAAGGTGACAAGGGTGACAAAGGCGACAAGGGTGACAAGGGAGAAACAGGTGCGCCCGGTCAGGACGGAAAAGACGGTGCAACGCCTAAGCTAAAAATAGGTGATGATAACTTCTGGTATATCTCCTATGACAACGGACAGACATGGGTATCCCTCGGTGTGAAAGCTACCGGAGAAAAGGGCGATACCGGTGAAACCGGACAACAGGGCGAAAAGGGCGATACCGGTGAAGCCGGACGACAAGGCGAAAAGGGCGATACCGGTAAAGCCGGACAACAAGGCAAAAAGGGCGACACCGGAGAGACAGGTGCATCGGGACAGAACGGCAAGAACGGAACAAATGGAACAAATGGAACAAACGGTGCAAACGGCTCTGACGGCAAAGACGGTAAGGACGGCATCGGAATAGCCAAAGCGGAGATCAACGCAGACGGCGAGCTTGTTATCACCTATACCGACGGCAAGGTAGTCAATCTTGGTAAAGTTGTCGGTGCGGACGGCAAGGACGGTCTTACTCCATTTATCGGTGAAAACGGCAACTGGTGGATTGGTGAGAAAGACACCGGTGTGAAAGCGGTGGCAGATGTAGCCGTTCCCGCAGGCTTCGGAAACATATCCGAAGGAAACATATCCGAACCCGCAGCTTCACCTGCTTTGGTTGCAATAGGCTCTGTTGCAGGAGTTGCGCTGCTTGGCAACCTCGGCTTAATCTTATACATTGTACTGAAAAAGAAAAAAGTATAGTTTGAGATTGCAAAACGGAGGTAACAGAATATGAAAAAACGAATACTTAGCATCTTACTCTGTCTTTGCATGGTGGCGTGTATGCTCCCCACCGTGGCGTTTGCGGCGGATACAGGAAAGGCGATCCGGCTTGTAAACACAAACAACCCGACAGGCGGGATTTTGGGCTACAAGAACAACAACAACAGCTACGATTATATCTACATGGGAAGCTACAATAGCAGCCCTGTCAAATGGCGTGTGCTGGACGACCAGACCAACACGGGCGCAACCGGACTATTCCTCTTGTCCGAAGATTTGTTGGGAAGCGGGGGTCACGGAGATGTATATGATGTATATTTCGATGGCACAAGCCCGTATAGCAACGCATGGCAAGGCAGCGACGCGCAGGGTTGGTGCAATACCTTTGAAAGCAGCAATCTCGATAGCCGGGAACTTGCTGCAATTCTGTCAACAACGAAAAGCGACGAAGCATTTACGAGCAGCACACATAACGCTTCCTTTGCTGCTTCTACCAATATTCTAAACAGCGACCAAGTGTTTTTCCTGTCAGCACAAGAAGCGGAAAATGGACAATATGGCTTTACCGATGAAGCGGCGCGAGTTGCCAATTATGGCGCGTACGCGAGTGTGTGGTGGCTCCGTTCCCCTTTCGCTAAATTCACTTCCAGCGCGGGCGCAGTCGACGGCTTCGGGAGGGTGTACGACTGCGGCGTGGGCATTGTCTGGGCGGCTCGTCCCGCTTTTAACTTAAATCTGAACTCTGTCCTCTTCACATCCGCCGCTGTGGGCGGAAAGCCTGACGGAGGATTGACCGCAGTCCCCGAATACAGCGGAAACGAGTGGAAATTGACGCTTTTAGATAGCAGCCGCAATTTTGCTGTAACGGAAAAAGCTGTCAGCGCCGACCCCAACGATACCATTACGCTGAATTACAGCGGAGCGACCACAGGGGCAAATGAATATATCTCTGCCATCATTGCGGATAGTAGCGGCGCACAGTATTATGGCAGAGTAGCACAGCCTACTGCCGAAAGCGGAACGGTTGAAATCAAAATCCCGTCTGACATTGCACCCGGCAACTATACCTTAAAAGTTTTCAGCGAGCAGTACAACGGCGATTATAAAACCGACTACGCAAGCAATTTCACAGACATTGCGCTGACGGTGGAAAAGCAGGTGGAAGAGCAGTTTTCCCTCACCCCCGGCGGCAGATATTATTTTGACCTTTCGGCGATGAAGATTCCCGGAACGGCAAACGGCGATCTGCCGGACAGCACGCTGCATTATGTTCCCTTTACCTACGCAGGGACGGTGGACGCCTACAAGCTCACATCGGAGATGGCAACCACCGAGGAGTATGCACAGCGGGAAAAATATCCCCACAGCCTGTTTGTGGCGGACTATGCCGTAACGCTTAAGGTAAACTGGAATAACTTAGATACTGCGAGTCTGATTTTCGGCAAAAATTATGCCAGCGGCGGCGTGGACTATACCCTGCGCGCACCGTCTGTGGGAAGTGACTTTACAGGTTCGGACGATTCCCAACGCGGCGAGCCCCAAAGCAACGAATGGGACACGATGCTGAACAAGAACAGCGGATATATCCAAAACTGGAATAAAATGTATTCGTGGGGACAGGATACTTTTTCTGGCAACGCGTCGGGCCGTGCGGTTCGCGGGTACCTTTCGGCCCGCTTCTGGAGCTACACCTATGCTACGACTTCCACGCCGAACCTCGGTTTCCGCCCCGTCCTTGAAGTCCTGAACGCTGACACACTGGGTTCTGACGGGATGAAGGTCGTTCCCCTTGACCTTGGCGGCGGCACGCTGGGTAATAGCTCCAAGGATATTCAAATCATCGTGAAAACCGGCAGCGAGTTTACCGCGCCTGCGTCCGACGGCCTGACCCGCCCGGACGGAGATACAGGCAGTTACTTTATGTGGCTTGACAGCAATGGCAATTCCTACGCCCCCGGCGACAGCGTTCCTGCTGATGTGACGGAACTGACGGTGCAGTGGACAGCCCCGACCTATACCGTAACCCTGCACGCAAACGGCGGCACGATCAACAACGGCAATGTCACCGAATACACCTACGGCGTGGGTGCAACACTCCCGACAGATGTGACGCGCACCGGGTACACCTTCAAGGGCTGGTATTACAACGAAAATCTGACCGGCTCTCCTGTTACGGCAATCGGCGACACAGAAACGGGCAATAAGGAATACTGGGCGAAGTGGGAAATCAATCAGTACACAATATCCTTTGATACCAACGGCGGAAGTGAGATCGCTCCGATTACGCAGGACTACGGCACGAAAATTACCGCCCCTGCCGACCCGACAAGAAAAGGCTATACCTTTAAGGGCTGGGATAAGGAAATCCCCAAAACTATGCCTGCGGAGAATATGACGGTTAAAGCACAATGGGAAATCAATCAGTACGCAATAACCTTTGATACCAACGGCGGAAGTGAGATTGCACCCATTACGCAGGATTACGGTACAGCAATTACCGCCCCTGCCGACCCGACAAGAGAGGGCTACACCTTTATCGGCTGGGATAAAGCGATTCCCACAACCATGCCTGCGGAGAATATAACTGTCACCGCGCAGTGGAAAGACAGCGAAAAGCCCACGGGCGAAATTAAAATCAACGAGAACAGTTGGAAAGCGTTCCTCAACAATATCACCTTCGGGCTGTTCTTTAAGGACACGCAAACGGTGACGATAAACGCCGCCGACAACAGCGGCGAAACGGTAACGGTTGAATTTCTGCTGTCAGATAAGGAATTGACAAAAGCGGAGCTTGACGGCATGACCTTCACAGCGTACACCGCTCCGTTTGGCATTGACCCCGATAACGAATACATTATCTATGTCAGACTGACCGATAATGCAGGCAATACGGACTACATCTGCTCGGACGGCATTGTGCTTGACGGAACAAGCCCCGTTATCACCGGCATTGAGGACGGCAAGACCTACTGCGAGGCGCAGATAGTTACCGTTGACGAAAAGTATCTGAACACCATCACCGTGAACGGCACAGAGGTCACGCTTGACGAAAACAACAGCTTTACCCTCGCTCCCGCAGACGGCGAGCAGAGAATCGTTGTCACCGACAAGGCGGGCAACACCGCCGAAATGACCGTAACGGTCAACGACGGGCATACCTTCGGCGAATGGAAATCAAACGGCGACGGCACACACACACGCCAATGCACGGCAGACGGCTGTACGGAAGGCATCGAAACGGATAATTGCACCGATGAGGATAAAAACCACATATGCGACATTTGCGGAAATATAATCTCCAACCATGAGGATGCGAATCAGGATCACGTCTGTGACCTCTGTGGCAAAGTGATTTCCAACCACGAAGATGCAAACAAAGACCACGTCTGCGAACTCTGCGGAAAGACAATCTCCAACCATGAGGATGCAAACAAAGACCACGTCTGCGACTATTGCGGAAAGGTATTCTCCAACCACGAGGACGCGGATAAGGATCATGTCTGCGATTACTGTGGAAAGGTGATCACAAACCACATCGGTGGTAAGGAAACCTGCAGGGATAAGGCAGTATGCGAAGTCTGCGGCAAATCCTACGGTAAGCTTGACCCGAAGAACCACACCGACTTAAAGCATTTCCCGGTCAAGGCGGCGACCGAGGATGCCGATGGCAATATCGAGTATTGGTACTGTAGCGGATGTAATAAGTATTACAGTGACAAGGACGGCACTAAGGAAATCGCCAAGGCCGACACCGTAACGGCTAAGTTGCCGAAGTCTCCCCCGACCGGCGACAACAGCAACTTCATGCTGTGGATCGCACTGCTGTTTGTCAGCGGCGGTGTTCTGACAGGTGTAACGGTATTTGATAAGAGGAAAAGGCATTCCGTCAAATAATCAGAGATAAGTAACAATTAACGATCCATCACGGAAACATTGCAAATACGGCACAGAGGGCATAAAAACCGCTGTGCCGTATTTCTTTCCTGGCGACTGATTTTTAAGGCTCTATACTAAATGTTGGGGTGAGGAAAGAGCCTACAAAATAAATTTAAAA
>OHFW01000594.1_pt1 | contig 17881 bp, 9 predicted proteins | sample 1567601 | NCBI WGS metagenome assembly OHFW01 (sample SAMEA3879594, study PRJEB24766) | human gut metagenome | biome: human-associated habitat; feature: feces | place: USA | collected 1985/1987 | reverse complement strand
CTTGACAATATTGACAAACAAAATTACGTAAAGGCCATGACAACAGCACGTGACACCCACAATCAAATCGAATACGCCAAGAAGACAAGTCTTGAAGAAGGACTCGCAAAAGGTCGTGCGGAAGGTCGTGAAGAAGGACGCGAGGAAGGTAGAGCAGATGCAAAACAACAAATCGCGATCAACCTGCTTCAGTTGGGAACGCCATGCGAAATTGTGGCGAAGGCTACCGGACTATTTTTGGAGGAAGTTATTAAATTAAAAGAAAATCGCTGAACTCGCATTTCCGCTAGGAACAATATCGTTGATATTATTGAGAGGCGGAAAAACGAAAGTAGGAAGAAAATGCTTCATTTTTCTTCCTACTCGATTTAGGATCTGATCTCCTTTGTTTATTTTACGATAATTTCCTTCACTTCAATTTCCCCATTCTTAACCTCAATGAATGGTTTTCCATTTTTTAAACCTACAGTTGCGTATCCGCTTGCGGTAGAAAGGAAAGAACGGAAATTTTTGCCTACTTTTGATTCAATGTGCAGAGTCTTGGTTACAGCATCGTATCTTACACCTGTAAGTGCCTGAATCAAACTGTAACTCGCAAGGGCACGAGCATACCATGAACAACATTCGTATTAGTTGAAAGTATTCCTCTTTATTAAAAATATCACCATAAGTTGGTATTTCTAAAGTCTGTGAATATGGTTACATTTGTGGTTGTCGAACAAACCGAACTGACAAATGACGTTATAGAACAGAATTCAGAAGATGGAAACAGAACACAAGATAACATTGGCCCGGATAGCAGGCAGTATAGTGCTGCTGGCGGTAGCGCATTTCGAACAGGGACTTACAGAAACATGTCAGATAATTCTTTATGCTGCGGCATATCTGGTCATCGGCGGCGATATCGTGTGGAATGCATTGAGAAATGTGGTCCGGGGAGAGGTGTTTGATGAGAACTTTCTTATGGCCGTCGCTACGGCGGAAGCATTCGCTACGGGGCAATACCCTGAAGCCGTGGCAGTTATGCTGTTTTACCAGATAGGCGAGATGTTCCAGGATATCGCCGTGGACAAAAGCCGTAAATCCATAACCTCGCTTATGGATATCCGTCCGGACTATGCCAATCTCGAAACCAGCGACGGAAAATTTACACGTGTGGCTCCGGATGCCGTGCCGAAAGGAAGCATAATTGTCGTGAAACCCGGTGAAAAAATCCCGCTGGACGGTGTCGTGATTTCAGGAAATTCATCATTGGATACCGCAGCATTGACAGGAGAAAGCCTGCCGCGCGAAGCTGGAGAGGGGAGTCAGGTGATAAGCGGGTCAATGAATATGACAGGACTGTTGAGGGTGCGGACAAGCGGCACTTACGGCGAATCTACTGTGGCGAGGATTCTGGACCTTGTGGAAAATGCTGAAAACGGCAAGGCGAAAACAGAGAAGTTCATCACCCGTTTCGCAAAGTATTATACCCCTGCCGTCACAGGCGCTGCCGTACTTTTGGCCGTAATCCCTCCGATAGTGGACGGGCAATGGCTGCTCTGGCTTCACAGGGCATTGATCTTCCTGGTCATTTCCTGTCCTTGTGCGCTGGTCATCTCCATTCCTCTGACATTTTTTGCAGGAGTCGGCGGCGCATCCAGACGCGGCATCCTCATAAAAGGCTCGAACTATCTTGAATCATTGGCCCGCCTCGGGACGGTGGTATTCGACAAGACAGGAACATTGACAGAGGGCAAATTCAGCGTTACGGCAGTATGTACGTCAGGAAATCATGATGAGAAAGAGCTCTTGTCGATGGCTGCTGCGGCCGAGAAATACTCTGACCATCCGGTCGCAACTGCATTGAAAACGGCAGCAGAGTCGGGTGAGTCAGAAGTGACCGGTGTGGAGAACTTTGCCGGTGAAGGGCTGAGGGCGGACGTTGGCGGCCATACTGTCTATGTGGGCAATGCCAAGCTGATGCTCCGCGCCGGTGTCCGTGCCTCTGAACCCGAGAAGCCGGGCACGGTAGTCCATGTGGCTGTGGACGTGGAGTATGCCGGATACATCATTATTTCTGACTCCGTGAAACCTCAGTCCGCTGCGGCAGTGGCTGCTCTCAAGGCCGAAGGCGTGATGAAAACTGTTATGCTGACAGGCGACAGAAAGGCTGTGGCTGAGGAAGTTGCCTCTGCGCTTGGACTCGATGAGGTGCATTCTGAACTGCTCCCTGCCGACAAAGTGGAATATGTAAAGTCAATGATGACCGCATTGCCGGAAAACAAGAGCCTTGCATTTGTCGGGGACGGTATCAATGACGCTCCTGTCCTGAAAACCGCTGATGTGGGAATAGCGATGGGAGCTGCAGGAAGTGATGCAGCGATCGAGGCCGCTGATGTCGTGCTGATGGATGACAATCCCGGAAAAGTCGCGGCTGCAGTTACGCTTTCACGCAGAACAGTACGCATTGTGCATCAGAACATCGCGTTTGCTCTCGGGGTGAAACTGCTGTTTCTGATTCTGGCGGCTTTCGGTGTCGCCACCATGTGGGAGGCTGTTTTTGCTGACGTGGGAGTGACAGTAATCGCTGTGCTCAATGCCCTTCGTGCGATGAAGTAGATTTCATGCCGCGAAGAGGGTTTCCTCATATTCCAAAAAATCGCTATATTGCCGTGCAATGTATCGATGATTCAGGCATTTTGTCCTACGTCCGGCGCGTGTCGGGCGTGAATCATTGAAAACCAATGTAACATTATGAAAAAGAACACATTGATTTTGGCCCTGACGGCAGTAACTATAACTTTAACCACATTGACAATGAGCGCTTTTTGGAATTCAAAGAAAAAATCGGCTGAAACTGACAGCGAGGGACATGTCCTGGTCGCATTATGGGCTGATTATGAGCAGGCGGTTTCGCTTGACCGCCCGGCAAAACAGGTAGAAATCCTGTCAAAAATCAAGTCTGAAGCGTCCGAAAAGCGTCTTGCGTGGGACTTTTATGACGCGGCGAAGAAATATGTCTCTGATGCTGCATCGCGTAACTGGAAACTTCAGGATTCATTGAAACTGAACCTTGGCGAGGAAATTGCGAAGTTCGATGAGCCGGTGATGTCGTTCGTCTGGAAATTGTACAAAGGCGACGAGCCTGCCGAAGCCATTTTCGAATATGTCCGTGCCAATGCGAAGAGACTGGAAGCCTCCTGCAATCAGCCGTTCTGGACTTCCTACGATGGCAGGTCCTCTGTTCCGGGTATCCCGGGAAGCGGATTCGTGACGGAGTTCTATGCCAATGATTATCAATACGCATTGTGGACGCTTCTTGCAAAAAACTTCTATACGGGCAAGTTGTTTGCCGATATTGCCGAGGCCTTGGCCGAATATCAGGGTGACAGTTACCCTATGAGTGCGTTTCTCGAATATGTTCAGTTGGAGAAGTCCTGGCGCAATGCAGACTGGAAGACTTCCGCATCCGTAAAGAAATCCTCTCTGGAGGCGTTTGCTGGCAAATATGTAGGCAAGGCCGTGTCAATGTTTGCCAAAGCTTCCCTGTTGGAGATGGAGTTTTCTTCACTGGGAGAGAAAAAGGCAGGCTCAGATGAGTATAAGGCACTCTATGGCGAGTGCGCGGCATTTGAAAAGGAGAGGACTGCATTTACAGGTGTTGAAAGCAAAGTAGTCGGAGACCTGACCACTATCGAAAACTTGTGCAGTCATTTGACTGCCAAGTCGGTAGAGGTGAGACTTGAAGACGGGAAAATACTCGTTCTGCTTCAGAATCTCAAGTCGGCAAAGCTGTCTATGTCCCCTGATGAGGCCGGTTCGAAAACGATGCTGTCCGAGAGTCTGGCCAATCCGAAATGCAGTTTCTATGTGAAGGATACGGTCTCGGTGGATTTGCCTGTGGTAGATGACGGGGATTATGTCATTGTCGCGAAAAACGGGATGAACGTCTCATCGAGGAGGTTCTGCTCTCACCGTATTTCCGTTGCATCAAGGACTGACAGCCGGGGGAAATGCATCTATGCTGCCGGGTGGAAAAGCGGAAAGCCGTTGGAATGTGCTGATCTGCAGCTGTATAAGAACGGAAAGGTCATAGCGTCTTGTGCCGATTTCAAGTTTGACGGATTCACTCCGCTGCCACAAGAGTTCGTGTCCGTGATGAAGGACAATGTCTATTATACATTGACCTGCTCCTATAAGGGAGAAGATGGTTTCATGAGAAAATCCGAACATCTGTCACTTAACAGCTGGTATAGTTCGGTGGATTCCGGGGATGACGCCAAAGTGCGTCTGTGCGGTGAGATCTTCACCGACAAGTCGGCCTACAATCCTGGCGAAACGCTTGAGTTCAAGGTGCTCCTATATAATATAGAAGGTAGAAACAATGCGCGTGTGGTATCTCAAGGCACGGAATGCAAAGTGGTCCTTAAGGACGCGCAGGACAATGAAGTGTCGTCTCAGCTGCTGACTACCAATGAATTCGGTTCATTGGCCGGAAAATTCGCGCTCCCGAAGGGACTCAGGAACGGATACTGGTATGTCAATGTCCTGACCGGCGGAAAAAAGCTGCTTGCGGTCAAACCGGTCCGTGTGGATGAGTTCGTTCTTCCTACTTTCGACCTGGAGTTCGACAAGACCGAAACACTGTTCTTCCCTGGTGACGAGGTTACAGTTTCGGGACGTGTGCGCAGTCTGTCCGGTCATCCTGTATCTTCTGCCAATGCTGTTTACGAGGTGACTTCATACGGAGACAAGATCGATTCGGGCAAACTGAAAATGTCTTCGGACGGCAGTTTTGTCGTCAGTTTCAAGGCTCTTCCCTCTCAGTGGAGCCGATACTACAATGTGGAAGTGAGGATTTCTGATGACACTGGAGAAACTCACGAATACAGTCGCGCAATATGGGTGGCGGATGATCTGACTCTGGAACTGGAGCTTGCGAATGGCGCTGAAGGTCAGGCATTTGCAACCGATGAAACGTCGGAAATCACTCCTCGCAGATGGCGGAGAAAAGAAAGTGTGAGCATACTTCGCGGCAATGTCGCTTCCGTCAAGATGGATGTCCTGTCCGATGATGGGGAAGCCGTGCCTGTAAAAGTGAAATACACTCTTCTGAATGAACGGGGAACAACTCTTCTGAGCGGCGAAGCGGCTTCCGGAGAGGCAGAAAATATCGACCTTAAATCTTGTCCGTCAGGACTTTATACTATCAAGGCCGATGCTCAGGCCAGAAGTCAGAGCGGAAAGGAATATACTGATTCGTCGAGTCTGAGGATTCTTCTGGTCAATGATTCCATGACGGTTCTGGACGCGCCTGTGAAGGATTTCATAATGCCGTTCGCTCAGCAGGTGACGGAGGGCGAAAATGCTTCCATCTGGTTCGGAATGGCCGATGACGCTCCGGTCTGGGCGATTGCCGAGATTTTTGGAGAAAAAGCCAATGCGTTGGATATCAAGTTTGTACAGCTGAGCGGAATGCGCGGCAAGGATGGCTCTCTTGTGAAACTGGAGTTCCCGTACAAGAAGGAGTATCCTGATGCTGTACTGGCAAAAGTCTTCTATTTCAGGAACGGTGATTCCGTGTCTTATTCATATGAGTTCCATAAGGTCCGCAAGTCTGACATCCTGCCGCTGGAGTTCTCTGCATTTGAAGACAGGACATTGCCTGATACGGAATATACATTCTCGGTGAAGACCGCCCCTGAAACGGAATGTCTGGCGGCGGTGTTTGACAAGAGCTCGGAACTTATTGAGCCGAATCATTGGCAGGTCTATTCTCCTGTCGAGTACAATGTCTGCACTATTCGTTACAACACCTCACCGGGTTCAGTGGATGCGGACGGCAGAGATGACGTAATCGCCTATGGCTCAGCGCGCAAGTCCAAGGCTCCGGTGTTCTATGCGATGAATGCGAGGGCAGACGTGGAGATGGAATGTGTAGAAGACGCTGCTCCTGTCATGGAGTCCAAGTCATTGGAATGCGGATCCGGAGCAGAACCGGCCGTAAGAGACAAATTTGCCAGCACATTGACCTTCCAGCCTTTCCTGCGCCCGGACAAGAACGGCAACCTTTCGTTCTCTTTCCGCACGGGCGGCACGTTGTCCACTTTCATCGTGTCTCTGTATGCCCACGACCGGAGCATGCGCAATTCCGCACTTCGTAGGGAAATGACTGTCTCGCTGCCTGTAAAGGTCAATGTCGTGGCTCCTGAATATCTCTATCGTTCTGATAATTACAGACTTGCAGTCGGGCTTTCTTCGGTTGCGGAAAACGACGTAGAAGGAACATTGACCCTTAATATATATAAGGGTGGGGATTACAAGGCTCTCGAGTCGTCGGGCGCGAAGCCTGTTTCTGTGCAGTCCCTGCGGGTGAAGGTCCCTGCGGGAGAATCGCTGCGCTCGCTTTTCGATGTCAATGTCAATGAACTGATTCCCGAGTGCGGCACTCTCGGATTCAAGGTCGTGTTCAAGGCGGAAAACGGCGGCAACGCATTCTCTGATGCGATGTTTGTGCCTGTTCTTGTATATCCTGATACTCAGCGTCTTACGGAGGCTCATTCGGCTGTGCTGCTTGCAGGTGCGGACCAGGATGCCCTGATTTCACGCCTGAGGAAGATGTTTGTCAATGCTGACGGGGACAATGCCGAGGTGAAGGTGCTCAGCATTATGGATATGGTCCGTGATGCCGTGCCGTCAAAGGTGGAACCTGCCGGCAATGATGTGCTCACACTTTCGGAGGCTCTGTACGTGAGACGGCTGGCCGATGCGCTAAGAGCTGCCGGCAGAATGCCTGCGAGGGACAGTGTAGTGCTTTCCGATGAGGAATTGATGAAGAAGATGCTGGCCTGCCACAATGCGGATGGCGGTTTCGGATGGTTCGAGGGGATGTCTTCGTCTCCTGTCATAACGGCTGTGCTGCTGGAACGGTGCGCGAAGATGCTGAAGGCAGGGTTGCTTGACGGCTCAGAGGCGGTGTCCGGAGATGCCGCGTCCGCGAAGAATGTGGAAGAGGTGCTCGCTTCTGCCGTGAAGTATATTGACAAGAGACAATTCGCTTATCTTCAGACGATTCCGTTCTGGTGCGGCGGCCTTTCGGACAGCCAATATATGTATGTGAGGTCAATGTATGCTTCGGTGAAGTTTACAGAATGGGATTCCGTTTCCGGTATCTTGGGCAGGCTGTTTGGCAAGAGGGCGAAGCAGTTCCGCTCTGATGCTAAAGCGTACCTCGTTCCTTCCAAGGAGCGCGGACTGAATGGCAGCATACTGGATAAGGCGCGAAGACTATCGACATTGATCCGTCTGAGTTCTTCCTCCGACGGAATCGCCTTGGCAAAGTTGTGGGGCGTGAGGGTCAATGCGGGTGCACGTCTCGAAAAGTCTATCGAAGCGGATGTGGCGTCGCTTCTCGAATATGCCGTGATGCACAAAGATGGCGGGATGTATTATCCGAATGCCGAGATGCCGTTCCGCGGACTGCTTGAGAGTGAGGCTTACGCGCATTCTATGCTTTGCGATCTGCTTTCGGGCTATGCTTTCAGGATGCAGAGTGCCGGCAATGGCTCTGTCAATGCTTCTGAGGCCAAGCGTGTCGCTGACGGTATCCGTCTATGGCTTATGCTGCAGAAGGAGACGCAGCACTGGGAGGCGACACCGGATTTCGTGGATGCGATAAATTCCGTTATGGAAGGGGATGCGGCCGTGAAATCCACAAAGGTGGTGGTGCTTTCAGCGGTTACGGATTTGCCTTTTGCGGAGGTGAAGGCTTCCGGAAACGGATTCACTGTCGAGAGGAAGTTCTACAGAATAGGAGCAGACCCGAGTGCGTCCGGGGAGGATCCTGCCGGAATGTCTGAAGCGTCCTCTGTCAGCGTGTCTGCTGAAGCGTCTATGGGCTCGTCTGGAGTAGGGTCCGGCACGACAGCTGATAAGGCAGGACGTCAGGAGATCAGGCCGGGGGACCGTGTCAATGTCGGTGACAAGATTGTGGCCGAATATGTTATCCACAATGATGAGAACCGTAGTTTCGTGAAGCTCAGTGCACCTCGCGAGGCTGCATTCAGGCCGGCAAACCAGTTTTCCGGAAGATACGGATGGTGGCTCTCGCCGCTGAGAATCACGGATTGGTATTCTTTCACGCCTCAGGGCTACCGCAATGTCAAGTCTGCTCTCACGGAATATTATTTCGATTCCTACCCGGAAGAGAATACGGTAATCAGTGAAGAGTTCTTCGTGACTCAGACAGGCACGTTCTCGGCTCCTGTCGTGACGATCGAATCCCTCTACGCCCCTCATTATCGCGCCAATGCCCCGGCACTTCAGCCTTTAGTATGTCGCTGATCACTCGCAAAAGTGATTTTGTCCGGAAAATGGTGGATGTTTACGGATAAGTTGTTCAAAATCAATAATTTGTCCGTAAAAAGGGCCGCTTTCCCGGACAAAACCTGATAAAAATATATTATGAAACAGAATAAACAGGAATATTTCAAGAAAAACGCCGAGTGGCTTGAGGCCAAATCCAAGGAGGACGGTGTCAATGCCCTCGAAAAGGGAGTTCTCTACAAAGTCCTTCAGTCAGGCCCTGAGTCGGGGAGGCAGCCGGGGATGACGAACGTTGTCATCTGCCATTATCTGGGCAGGACGATAGACGGCAAGTGCTTTGACACCAGTCTGGGCGGCTGCCCGCTTGCGATACGTATGCGAGAGCTGATAGAAGGCTGGGTCATAGCATTGAAGCAGATGCGTATAGGCGACAAATGGGAAATATATATCCCGTCGGAACTCGGCTACGGTAAAATCTCCCAGCCCGGCATCCCGGCCGGCTCCACATTGATCTTCGAGGTCGAACTGATCGGTATCCAATAGGACACTTTGAGGTTATTGGGTAGGACACTCTGAGCTTACTTGATTTATTGCTTCTCTCGACGAGGTGTCGCGGGACGGGGTTTGTGTGCTTCTAAATGTGTTCATTTTTTATGGAATCCGGGAAAAAAGATATAATTTTGCAGTTTGTTCCGAAATCCCGTGGCGATGGCGGAACGGAGCGTGTCCCGTGAACGCGGAATGAGCCGCTGACATATGGACAATTGTAAAACGGAAAAATAAAACAACGTCATATTATGATGACCTCTAACGAGATACGACAGAAATTTCTGGACTTTTTTGCATCAAAGGGCCACACCATTGTCCCTTCTGCACCGATGGTCGTAAAGAACGACCCTACACTTATGTTTACCAATGCCGGAATGAACCAGTTCAAGGACATTTTCCTCGGCAATGTTACACCTAAGACACACAGAGCCACCGACTCACAGAAATGCCTCCGCGTGAGCGGAAAGCACAATGACCTCGAGGAGGTAGGGCACGATTCCTATCACCATACGATGTTCGAGATGCTCGGAAACTGGAGCTTCGGCGACTATTTCAAGACTGAGGCCATCTCCTGGGCTTGGGAACTTCTCACGGAAGTTTACAAGATAGACAAGACAAAACTCTATGCCACCGTGTTCGAGGGTTCTGCAGAAGACGGCACATCTCTCGATGAAGAGGCTCACCGGACTTGGCTGAAATTCCTTCCGGAAGACCATATTCTTCTCGGAAACAAGCACGACAATTTCTGGGAAATGGGCGATACAGGTCCATGCGGCCCATGCAGTGAAATCCACATTGACCTTAGAAGCGATGAGGAAATCGCAGCTGTTCCGGGACGTGAGCTTGTCAACAAGAGCAATCCTCTCGTCATCGAAATCTGGAACCTCGTGTTCATGCAGTACAACAGGAAGGCAAACGGCGAACTTGAACTCCTGCCGAACCACAACATTGATACGGGTATGGGCTTCGAGAGGCTCTGCATGGTACTTCAGGGCAAGAAGAGCAACTACGATACAGACGTGTTCACAGGAATGATCAGCAAGATCGAGGAACTTTCCGGTCACGATTATCACGAGTCTGAGGATACTGAGGTGGCAATGAGGGTGATTGCTGACCATATCAGGGCCATCAGTTTCTCAATCGCTGACGGTCAGCTTCCTTCAAACGTGAAGGCCGGCTATGTGATCCGCCGAATCCTCAGAAGGGCAGTCCGTTACGGTTATACGTTCCTCGGATTTAATGAGCCGTTCCTCTGCCGTCTCGTACAGCAGCTTGCCGATGACATGGGCGGTGCATATCCGGAACTCAGAACTCAGCAGAAACTCATTGAAAGCGTCATAAGAGAAGAGGAGTTCGCATTCCTCAGGACATTGGACCGCGGCATCAGACTCATGGATGACTATCTTGCGAAAGCAGCTGAGACCAAGGTGATTGACGGTAAGGATGCATTCGTGCTCTACGATACATACGGCTTCCCGATAGACCTTACGGAGCTGATCGCTTCCGAGAAGGGCTATAAGGTGGACCTCGAGGCGTTCAATGTGGAACTTCAGAAACAGAAGGAGCGTGCTCGTCAGGCCACGTCCAACGAATTCGGTGACTGGATCCAGTATCACAACGGCGAGGAGGAAGAGTTCCTCGGCTACGATTACACCGACATTGACGGGGCAAGCCTCATCAAGCAGCGCACCGTAAAGCAGAAGAACAAGGTCATGTTCCAGCTTGTCTTCGACCGCACTCCGTTCTATGCGGAAATGGGCGGCCAGATAGGCGACACCGGATATATAGAGTCTGAAAGCGGTGAGAGAATCAAGATTCTGGACACCGTGAAGGAGAACAACCTCACGATCCATATAGCAGAGCGTATTCCTTCAGACTGCTCAGAGTCATTCTCGCTTCATGTCGATGCCGCTAGAAGGCTGAAGATCACGAACAACCATACTGCAACCCATCTTCTCGACAGGGCATTGAGAGAGGTGCTCGGCACACACGTTGAGCAGAAAGGTTCGTATGTATGCCCTGACTATCTCCGTTTCGACTTCTCGCATTTCTCCAAAATGACCGACGAGGAGCTCGAGAAAGTAGAGAAGAGGGTCAATGAACTGATCCGCGCCAATTATCCTCTCGTGGAAAAGAGGGACGCGACAATGGAAGAGGCCAATGCAATGGGCGCAATCGCATTGTTCGGTGAAAAATACGGCGACAAGGTCAGAGTCGTGAAATTCGGCGACGCTGTGGAGCTTTGCGGCGGAACACATGCGCAGGCGACCGGACAGATCGGTACATTCATCATCCTGTCTGAAGGCGCTGTGGCTGCTGGTGTAAGACGTATTGAGGCAGTTACAGGCGAGGCGGCATGGATGCATACCCGCGCTCTCATGGAGACATTGAAAAATGCAAAAGCGTTCTTCAACAATACCCCGGACCTCGGTGAGGCTATCCGTAAGGTACTCGACGAGAATACCGGCTACAAGAAGGAGATTGAAGGATTCGTTCAGGAAAAGACCGCGCGTCTTGCTGAGAAGCTTTCCAAGGAGGCTTCCGAAATCAATGGACTGAAAGTGGTCAAGTTCACCAACAGCGTGGACCCTGCATTGATAAAAGGCGTGGCAGGACTTCTCCAGAAGCAGTCTGAGAACTTCGTGTTCGCCGCTGCATTTGAATATGCGGAGAAGCCGAATCTCGTGCTCATGTACTCTCCGGACCTTGTTGCCAAAGGAAAGAACGCAGGCAAGGATATCCGCGAGGCTGCCAAATTCATCCTTGGCGGCGGTGGCGGACAGCCTGGACTTGCAACCGCGGGCGGCAAGAATGTTGCAGGGCTGAAGGACGCTCTCGACAAGCTTGTAGAAATAGCGACTGCTTAGAATCAGCCGTAACACAGACAAAGGAGTAAGGAATGAAGAAACTCGACCAGTTCATCATCAAATCATTTTTGGGACCGTTCTTCGGTATCCTGATGGTGGTCGTGTTCATTCTCATGCTCCAATTCCTGTGGCTATATATAGATGAGCTCGTAGGTAAAGGCTTGGGACTCAGGATTATACTTGAGTTCCTCGGATGGGGAAGCGCCACTATGCTGCCGCTTTCCCTTCCGCTCGCCACGCTTCTCGCTTCAGTGATGACAGTGGGGCAGATGGCCGAGAACAACGAGCTTATCGCCATGAAATCTGCCGGCATATCATTGACAAGAGTCCTTACACCTCTTACAATATGTGCCGGCATAATCAGTATCCTTGCATTTTTCGCGGTCAACAACCTCGTCCCGGTCGCCTACAACAAGATTTTCACGCTTCGTGATGACATCGGAAAGACAAAGGAGGAAATCAATATCCCTACCGGAACTTTCTACGACGGCATTGACGGATATGTGCTGAGAATCGACTCGAAGGACGACAAGACGAATATGATGCACGGAATTCTGGTCTATGACCATACCGCGGGCAAGGGCAATGTCAGCCTTACGATCGCGGATTCCGCAATGCTCAAGATGTCCAAGAGCAAGGATTACCTCACGTTCCAGATGTTCAGCGGAATAAACTATTCCGAGACGAACAAGATGAATTACAGGGATACCTCGCTTCAGCTGCAGAAGACCAATTTCCGCAACCAGAAGATGATAATCCCGTTGCAGAACTACGCCTTCCAGAAGTCTGAGCAGTCCAAGTTCGGCGACCAGGTAAGGGCAATGAACCTTACACAGCTCGGTCACGGAAAGGATTCCCTTACGCATCTGAACGATTCCACGTGGGCTGTGAATACGGCATCATTCTTCTCCAGACGCATACTCAGGTTTGCGAACCAGCTGGATACTGCAAGCCATTTCCAGGGTACGACATTGTTCGACAGGAGCAAACTTAAAAAATGGGGCAGCAAGGAGGAGGAACTCAGCGCGTACCGTAATGCCGAGAATATGGCAATCGAGTATTGCACCGCTGTAAGCAGCTATGAGAATGATGTTTACGGCTATATCTACATCCTCAGACGTACGGACGTGGAACTGCTCAAGAAGTTCGCGGAGGCATTGGCCTGTTTCATCCTTTTCTTCATCGGAGCGCCTCTCGGGGCATTTATCCGGAAAGGTGGACTGGGCGTATCGGCCATCATCGCCGTACTGTTCTTCGTGCTATATTGGGTAGTCGATATTACCGGAACAAAACTGGCACGTGACGGAGCTATTACAGCAGCTGCCGGAGTATTCATATCCACCATTGTCCTGGCACCGCTCGGAGCGTATTTCACGTGGAAGGCAGCGCACGATTCTGCAATCTTCAATACGGAGAATTTCGGTTCATGGTGGAGAAAAATCAAGAGCAAGTTTATGAGCATATTCAGAAAGACAAGAATTGTCTATATGGGAACGCCGGAGTTCGCGGTTGCTCCTCTCAAGGCCCTCATTGAGGCCAAATACAATGTCGTAGGTGTGGTGACCGTGGCTGACAAGCCGAGCGGAAGAGGATTGAAGGTCAATGAAAGTGCTGTGAAGAAGTTCGCAGTGGAGAACAATATCCCTGTCCTCCAACCGCTCAAGCTCAAGGATCCTGAATTCCTGAAGCAGCTCGCGGCATTCAAGGCAGACCTTTTCGTGGTCGTCGCATTCCGCATGCTGCCGCAGGAAGTCTGGGCAATGCCGAAGCTCGGCACGTTCAATCTCCATGCAGCCCTTCTGCCTCAGTACCGTGGCGCGGCTCCTATCAACTGGGCAGTGATCAACGGCGAGAAGATGACAGGAGTGACTACCTTCATGATAGACAAGGATATTGACACAGGCGGAATTATGCTCAGGCAGGAATGCCGTATAACTCCGGAAGATACGGCAGGTACGCTTCACGACAAGCTGATGCCGATCGGAGCGGAACTCGTGGTACAGACCGTTGAGGGTATCATTGAGAAGAATATAGAAACGCGTGTCCAGAGGAGTTTCATCCAGGGTTCGGAAATCCTGAAACCGGCGCCGAAACTCACTCGGGAGCTGTGTGACATTGACTGGAACAAGAAAACATCCGCTGTTTACAATCTGATCCGCGGTCTGAGCCCGTACCCGGCTGCATTTACCATGCTGAAATCGGAAGCGCATCCGGAACCGGTCCAGTTGAAGATTTATTTCGGAGAGAAGGTGGAAGGAGAGGATTTCAGGTCAATGCTTGAGAAAGCCGGCAAGTCAGAGGCTGTTCCGGGCGAGATTCTGAGTGACGGCAAATCATTCTTCGCTGTCACTACGGCTGACGGAGCGGTTTCTCTGACTGATGTCCAGCTTTCAGGCAAGAAGCGGATGGATGTGAAGGCATTCCTCGCAGGCTTCCGCAATCCGGAATCATGGAAAATAGTAAATGACACTAAATAACAATTATAAATGAAAACAGCAGTTCAATTCGGGGCCGGCAATATCGGCCGAGGATTTATCGGAGCCGTACTTTCGCAGTCAGGCTACAAGGTAGTGTTCGCAGATGTGAACAAGGAAATCGTGGACAGGATCAATGCTGACAGGCAGTACACTGTCCATATCAAGGACGTTGACAGTGAGGATATTCTGATTTCCGGCGTCAGCGCGGTGGATTCATCTACCGATGCGGTAGTGGATGTGATAAAGGAAGCCGAAATTCTGACTACAGCGGTAGGTCTGAGGATACTTCCGTTCATTGCACCGGCTATTGCCAAAGGCATTGTCGCGAGAAAAGAAGCCGGAATCGAGGCTCCTCTGAACATTATCGCTTGCGAAAACGGACTCATGGCATCGTCACGTCTTAAGGAAGCTGTGCTTTCTCATCTCGACGAGGCTCAGACAGAGTGGTGTCTCGCGCACACAGGTTTTCCAAACTGCTCTGTTGACCGCATTGTCCCTCCGGTAAGAAGCGAGAATCCTATCGACGTGGCTGTGGAGAAATACTACGAATGGAATGTCGAGGAAAAGGCGTTTGTCGGAAAAGCTCCTGAAATTGCAGGTATGAATATGGCCGACAACCTCCTCGCATACATTGAGAGAAAGCTGTTTACGCTCAACACCGGTCATGCGATCACAGCATATCTCGGCAAGATGAAGGGCTGCCAGACCATTCTTGAGAGCATTGAAACTCCGGAAATCTACGCTGTCGTGCATGCTGCGATGCAGCAGAGCGGCGAGGCTCTGGTAAAGCAGTTCGGCTTCGACCATGAGGCGCATTTCAAATATATAGAGAAGATTATCAAGCGTTTCCACAATCCATATCTCAAGGACGACGTTACCCGTGTGGGACGTGAGCCGATAAGAAAGCTTTCTCCGGACGACAGACTCATAAAGCCAGTAATGACAGCCAAGAGTTTCGGACTGCCTTATGACAAGATTCTGCTCGGAGTAGGTGCTGCATTGCACTTCAACAATCCTGAAGATCCGCAGAGCGTACAGCTGATGGAAAAGATTGCTACAGAGGGACTTGTCCCTGCCATTTCGGACGTTACCGGCATCAAGTCCGGAGATCCGATGCTTCAGGAGATTGTCAATGCCTACAAAGAGGTGGAGAAGATATGATGCTTCACAGACTTACAATCGCGGCTGCAGCATTGTTCGCTATGTCCGTGACTGCGGCTAATGCTCAGAATCCCGAAGCCGGATACCAGGAAGGCATTGACCGTAACAAGGTGGAAATCAATTCTTTTGAAGACCTTCAGAATTATTTCAGATATTCTCCGAAAAGAGATGTCATCATCAGCGCTCATCGTGGCGGTATGATGGCTGGTTACCCGGAAAACTGCATCGAGTCGTGCGAAAAGACATTGTCAATGATGCCGACGTTCTTCGAAATCGACTTCAGTTTCACGAAGGACAGTGTCATGGTACTGATGCATGACCTTACGCTGGACAGGACCACGACAGGCAAAGGCAAGGTCTGTGACTATACCTATGAGCAGATCCGCCAGTTCAATCTCGTGGACAGAAAGGGCAAGGAGACCCCTTACAAGATACCGACATTGAAGGAGATGCTGGAGTGGGGCAAGGATAAGGTCGTCTTCAACTTCGACAACAAGTACATCAATACCAAGGGCGTGAGCGATGCCGAGAAGAAGGGAGCGTTGGACTACTATATCAAGCAGCTGCTTCCGGGAGGGGACTGGTCAATGTACCACAACATCATGTTGAGCGTGCGTTCCATCGACGAGGCTCTGTACTACTGGAATCACGGCGTGCAGAATGTGATGTTCTGCGTGGAAATCAGCAAGCCTGAACATTTTAAGGCTTACGATGAGTGCCCTATTCCGTGGGACCACATCATGGCTTATATACGTCTGGCCGTGAACCCTGAACTTCATGACATTTACCGCGAACTGCATAAGAAGGGCGTGATGATAATGACCTCTATCACAGGCTCTTCCGACAAGGTGAAGAAAGATGTGGACCGTCGCATCGCCTATGAGCGCGAACTTCTGGCCGAACCGGACATCATCGAGACCGACTACCCGTCCGAGTTCATCGGACTTCCTTGGAGCAGGAAAGAAATCCATTCTCTCCAGGACAAGGCCATCAAGTCAATGAGAACAGCGAGACCAAGAAAATAACACCATGAAACCGATAAGAATTTTCGTTGCTGCAACGGCTTCCCTCTTTGTCTGTGTCAATGCCTCTGCACAGGTAACTCGTGAAAAACTGGCGGCTGATCCTTATGCAGTAGTCGGCATCTACCATGTCTATAAGCCTGGCAATATGCAGGACACGGCAGCGCCGGAAGGATACAATCCGTTCTATATCAGTCATATAGGACGTCATGGCTCACGCTATCACGATTCGTCCAAGAAGTTCGACAAGGCGCCGGAAAAAATCCGTAAGGCTGCGGAAACCGGGATGCTTACTGAGCGTGGAATGGCATTGTACCGCGAATTGATGAAAGTCGATTCTGCTACGGTGGGAAACTTGGGCAAACTTTCCGAACTCGGAGCTGAGGAGCATCAGATGATAGCGAAACGTATGTATCGCCGTTTTCCGGAGGTGTTTTCAAGTGAGGAAAGAATCTATGTGGACGCCGCTTCAAGCACTGTCAGAAGATGCCAGGAGAGTATGATGGCGTTTACAAAAAGGCTTAAGAAGGAACGCAAGAGCCTCAAGGTCAATGTCCATAGCGGGGATTCCTACATGGCATACCTTCTCTACAAGCCTGCGGATTATTTCGATATCGTACACCTCGGCAGTGATGTTACGGACTCATTGGCCAAGTCGTTGTTGGATACTACAGCATTCCTTTCTTCCATTTTCAAGGATCCGGAAGAAGGTGCCAAGCTGGTTTCCCCGTCCTGGAAATTCATGAGAGAGGTGCTCATCTGGGGCAGTATCGCGCCGGATATCAGGCTGGACGATGTATGCGTGCCTGCGTACTACACTGAGGATATGAGGTATCAGCTGGCTAAGGTCAATGCCTGCAGAATCTATTCTGAGATGTGCAATTCAGTGGAGTCCGGCGGACGCAGGATGTCATTGACAGAAACTCTGCTCTCTGATTTTATCGCGAAGGCGGATGCGGCGCTTACATCCGGGAGCCAGCGTGCAGCGGACCTCAGATTTGCCCACGACGTGTCTGTGGCGCCGCTTTCTGCATTGATCGGCATCGAGGGCTGCGACAAGAGGCTTCCGGCAAAGGATGTCTGGAAGTACTGGATGACGTCAGAATATGTTCCGATGGCAATGAACCTGCAGATGGTGTTCTACCGTAAGGATGGTGACGCCAAGTGCAAGGATGTTCTGGTCAAGTTCCTCTTGAATGAGCAGGAGCGTCTCGTGCCGGCTCTGACACCGGTTGAAGGCCCATACTACAGATGGAAGGACGTGCGCAAATTCCTTCTCGAGAAGGTGAAGTATGCGCATGAAATCAATGTCCGTTGGGGTGTGGCGCAGTAAATTCTTGATTCCGGGGCAAAAATGTCAAATTATTTTTGTCGAATGGAAAAATAGTCATATATTTGCATTCCCGATTTGGAAATAGAGACCAAGTCGGAATGCAAATAAGCTTGGGAGCATAGCTCAGTTGGTTCAGAGCGTCTGCCTTACAAGCAGAGGGTCGGG
>OHFW01000567.1_pt1 | contig 18732 bp, 17 predicted proteins | sample 1567601 | NCBI WGS metagenome assembly OHFW01 (sample SAMEA3879594, study PRJEB24766) | human gut metagenome | biome: human-associated habitat; feature: feces | place: USA | collected 1985/1987 | reverse complement strand
GAGGTCGGAAAACGAAAGTAGGAAGAAAACTACTTCGTTTTCCTCCTACTCGATTGTTTTATACGACCTCTCTTCCTATTCCTCCATCAGGTGCTCCTTCTTTTCGTTGCGCCATCCGGCTTCGTTGCGGTAGTGGGTGAAATAGATGACCAGATCAGCTTCGTTGCGATAGTTCACGAAATAAATCTTCTTCTTGGCTTCGGTGCGGTATTCCACGAAGTACCAGAGGCCTCTGTTGCAGCTTGCCTCGTTCCGGTAGTCGCATTTATAGACGACAAGGTCAGCTTCGTTCCGGTAATTGGTGACATACACTTTCACGTCGGCTTCAGTGCGGTATTCGCATGTGAATACGGTCTGACCTTTGGCGCTGAAAAGTGCGCTCACGCATAGAATGGCAGTGATGATCAACTTTTTCATGGCTCTTGACTTTTATGTTTGTTTATTTCAATACTTGATACTTGTCCAACAATTGTTTCCTGTGACATGCCTGTCAATTGCTTTCTTGCCCGTCAGTACAAATGTAACTTTTTCGGATGATATTTGAAAGTGTTCGTCTGTCTCTGGTTTTGTCAATGAGCCGTCAGGCAGCCGCGACTGTTATTGCCGAACTGCGGCAAAAGCCCGCTCTGCTCAGGGTGCTTCGCAATTCGCCGCGGGCTATGCCGCTGTCCGGCTTACACAATCATAGTGATGCTCGCCTTGTACGCCTCACGAAAACAAGTTGAGTTACAGCGCGCCTGTGCCTGTGGAGGTCCCGAGATTCACGGGGGCAAATCAAGCCTTTCTGCCCCCGTCGTTCTTCAGGTTGTTCTTCACGGGGGCGAATCGTGGGTTTTTGCCCCCGTCGTTCTTTATTCCGCCATTACTTTGTCCACATGCCGACTCCGTCCCAGTAGTCTTTGAACTCTATGAGCTTGACGGTCTTCTTCGAGGTGAATACATGTTTTCTTACAGGGGTGTACCATTCGGCTTTCACATATACTGTTTTGCCGGTATATCTGTCCCTGATAGGGAGGAATTCCCACATGCCGCCGATGCGCGGACCTGTAACCCACACTCTTTCACCCGGAGCGTAAGTCTGGAATGTAGAATAGCCTTCGGACGGGCCTGTGTAAACGCTACCTTTAAAGTCGCGTCCGGCTCCTTCTCCCCATGCTCTCACCTGATACCAGCCGAGCTGATGTGCATGTGTGCATTTTTCTGCCACCTCGATAGCTTGTTCGATAGAGCAGATTTCCTTAGGGCAGATGGTTGTAGATGTTTTGCCTTTAATCAGTCCCAGTGCTTCCATGAAACTCATGGCTTCTTCAGCACTTGGGCTGATTTCTTTTTTGTCGGTATATTTGTCCAGTCCATTATCGAATTCGGTGTAGGCGTAGGCTCCCTGATTCTCGATGTAACGCAATGCCTTGTAGAGGATTGCAGCCACATCCTGACGGGTGGCCTTGTCGCTGTCCGAAGCTGATGCCGAAGGGATTTCGTTGATTCCGAGTGCAGCGCATTTCGCCACGAACTTGTCGCCTGACTGTTTCTTGCCGAGCTTGATTTCGCGGTCGAGAAGTTCCTCCACCAGGCGTACCGCGAGGGATTTTATCTGGATCAATGTCGCCTGTACGGTGTAGTCTTTTCCGAGTACTTCGTCATCCAAAAGATCGTCGCACAAAGCGAAGTTTACCGGACTCTGGAAAGCAGTGCTCATCTTGGCGTCTGACTTGTATGGAAGGATGAACGTTCCCGGTTGCGTCGTAGTGGTAAGTCTTGCCTCAGTTTCGAAACCTTCCGCCTGTTCGGCCATGGCCTTCCTGAAGTCTTCATAGTTCATTTCAGTTCCGGTCGCTTTCCATGCAACTTTTGTAAAGTGCTTCTGTTCATATCCTTCTGACATGCCGCACCAGATGCAGCTGTACCACCATACGTGCTGTCCGGCGGAGTTTTTGCCTATATATGCCTGGTCATTGGCCAGAGGCTGTTCGAATATGTGCAGCGGATAATCGAAGTCCGAATATTTTATCTCGAAAGTATGGGCAGGGTTATGCTCGCATTTTCCGCAGTATTTGCATGAATAATAGTACGTCGTGAAATTCTTGCATGAATAATCCTTGTAAATGTTGTCAGGGGAAGCTGCTTTTTCCGTGAAGACATGATGCGTGCAGAAAGGTTTTGCGGCATCGGCTCCGGCTTTCTGAGCAGAGAATACGTCACCCTGATATGTCTTTATCGTGAACAATATAGGGTATGACCAAGTTTTCCAGGAAACCATTTCCATTACCTTGTCGGCTTCTGATTCCGGAATGAATATCGTTGCCCTTTTATTCTGGCACAAGTAGCTGTGATACGGATGGTAGATACTTGTTGAAAAATCCCTGTCACCCTGATAGGCACTACAGATGGTCCTGATGAACTCCAGAGCGTCCACTTTCGAGCTTAGCCATACTTCGCGGATATTGTAAGTTCCTTGTATGGAGTTGTTTACATCGCTTGCTACGCAACTTTGGATGAATTCACTGTCAGTATCTACTATTATTCTGGTCACGCGCATGGTATTTTGTCCCTTGAATTCTCCCGGGTCATTGGCAAAGAATCGTGGATCATACGAATCGTTGATGACAATCAGCGGCCAAGGATTGATATCAGGGCTGAGAGCATTGGCCTCGTCGATGGAGTAGGCCTTGCGGGACCTGCGGTAAGAGTCTTTGTTCAGTTCATAATCTGATTTCATGTTCAGCGCGGCTTCTCTGTCAGATCCGGCCCCGCCTTCTCCTACGAAAACCCTCGTCTCTATATCTATGAAATATGGGGCGCTTGGCTTCACTTTCGCCTCTTTTCCATTTACGGTAATCTTAATTCTGCTGCCGTCGATACCATAGTCATTATTCTTGAAATAATAATCTGTCTGGTATTTTCCGCTCGGATTTATCATCACCTTGAATACGGCTTTATACTCGAATCCGCTCTTGAACAGCATCTCTCCGCTGTCTTTCTCCACGAAATCGCCGATATAATCCGCTTCCATAAGCTGGATATCTCCGGTAGGGGCAAGGTCGCCATATTCGGTGGTCGCCGAAGTCGGCTGCACCTCCCGCGCGTCCCAAAGGTCCGTTCCCGGTTTCGGGACAGGAATGACCAGGTCAATGCTTTTGATTTTTGGTTTGTCCTGTGCTGACGTCGTCAGTGGCAGCAAGATGGCCGCCATTGACAACATCGTCATAATCACATATTTAGCTGTATCTTTCGTAGTCATAGAGCGTCGTTTTTATTCGATATCAACAAATTCAAGACCTGCGGGATATATATACTGGTTGTTCTCCCATTTGACCTGCATGTAAGGACAGGTCATCATGTCCGGGTAAATTTCCATAAGGAAGTCATCCTTCAGTTTGGAATTCAATTTCAAGTTCTTGAGGCTCTTGCAATTGTCGAATGTGAATTCTCCGATTTCCAATACGTGGGAAAGGTCGAGGGAAACCACACCGCTGCCGGAAAATACGTGACTGCCGACTTTGGTTACACTGGCAGGAATGTTTATGGTAGTGAGTTTGGTGCAGTTCTCGAATGTTCCGTCTTTGATTTCCGTAAGGTTCTCAGGCAGAGTCACGCTCGTGAGATTTGTACAGCCGCTGAACATCTCATAACTTGTAAGTCCCACATAACGAGGAAGTTTAATGCTCTGAAGGCTGGTGCAGTTCTGGAAACATCCATGCAGTTCATCTATCTTGTCGCTCTCGAAAACGACTTTCTTCAGATTCTTGCAACCATAAAAGGCTGAACCTTGAATGATTTTTACCGATGCCGGAATCACAATCTCGCTGATGTCGGTCTCCCTGAGTGCGGCGTTCGATATTTCTGTCAATGTTGACGGCAGTTTGATGGATTTTATATGTTTACCCCAGAAAATATCACCGCGCATTTCCGTGACGGGGATTCTCTTGCCTTTGTAATTGATATAGTCGGGCATGACGATGTCCTTGCCTGCGACAGCGGTGTTCACGGCCTCGGAAGCGAATGCAAAACCCTTACTTGCGTGGACTATGTAGATGATGCCGCCGATGTCAACGGTTGCTCCGGAAGCGTTCTCGCTTACGATGGTCCCGCTTTGGCTTGTTCCTGAAGTGGAGATGCTTTGTTTTACAGGTTTCGGATCCCATTTGGTCATAGTCACCTTGGTAGCGTTCTCATATCCGCCATGTTTCTGGAAATACTCCTTCGTCTCGTCATTGATGAGTCCTTTGACAGTGAAAAACGGTGATATTGAGCTCTTTATGAGAGTCTTATACTTATCGCCCTCGAGAATGGACGCGATCTTGTCGTGCAGTCCGTTTATTACCCATTGAGGAGATTCGCTGCCGTACTCGCTTCTGACTTCTGCCATCAATTCTACAAGTTTGTTCAACTCATTGGCACGTGCATAGAGTTCTCCTTCCACATTTTCATATCGCGCATGTGCCGGAGTAAGAGTCTTGAAATATCCGTTTTTGAAGCAGTCATCCAGCAGGAGGAACTCATCCACCAGACTCTTGTTGTTCAGGTTGAAGATGTTCGGCTGTTTTCCGGACCAGTTCACCTGGGCATCAGGGCTCTGGGGCGGCATGCTTGGTTTTACCGTAAGTGTTCCGTATGCTGCCTCTACAGGATAGCCGAGCGGAGCGAAAAGTGCCGTGTGCTCATTTGGAAGTTTTACTGTAGGTGCCTCATCTTCCATTTCAGGAACATTTCCCATCATTGCATCGTACTGTTTCTGAAGTGCCTTGTCCCTGTCGGAAGTCTTGCTTGCGGCAGGCTTCTGTGTAGTCGGCTTGCTGGTAGTCGGCTTGCTGCCGGTTGTCTGGTTCTTGACAGACTGTGTCGTCTTTACGATTTGTTTGCCGATTTTGTCTCCGAGGCTTTTGAGACCGTCTTTAAATGACTGGGCATCAGCACTTGGCATGCTCACGAGAACTGCCGTGCATAGGATAAGAATGTTTCTGGTTTTCATTTGTAATGATTATCGATCTTCTAAGTTTACCAACGTATCCCCAAATCTACGAAAAAAATCGGAACTGCTCTACTATAACGATGAAAATATGATGTTTGCCATCTTCAGAGACCTTTGTCAAGAAACTCTCTCAATGAAATATGCTTGATGCCATTCTCATCCCTTGAAGTCAGAAAAGGAGTAGCACTGATTATATATTTCGGATGATTGTCACGGATTCTTTCCAAAGGGCCGAACTCTCTGTCCCGGGTGGCCTGCTCGCCCATCAGGTAAGTAACTTGCACATATGCTGTCTCACCAGGCTTGGTGCAGACAAAATCGACTTCTCCCGCACCTAGGATGCCAACATGAACCTCGTATCCTAAAAAGCACAGATGTTTATATACGGCATTCTCGATTACCTTCTCAATGTATGAATCCATTCCTCCTTCCGCCTTGAGATTTCTAAGTCCAAGGTCATCCCAATAGACCTTTTCGTTGGACTCTAAAATTTTCTTTCCGTGAATGTCATAACGCGAAACTGTATTCAACAAATATGCTTCCTCGTAGAAACTTCTATATAAGAGCACTATATTGCTTGATACGTTCTCGCCTTGTGATTTCATGTACTTGGAAATACTGTTGGCCGATGTCAGTTTTCCTGTAGTGTCAGCATAGAATGCAATAAGATTATTCAAAAAAGGAACATTGCGGATGTCGTGACGCTCGATAATATCCTTTAACATTATGGTGTTGAATACACTTGAGAGATAGGACCACACGTGCTCGTCACTATCCAGTCCTATCCTGCGGAGACCGGGAAGACCGCCATAATTCAGATACTTCATCAATGACTCATCGCTGTCCTGCAGGTTATGGAACTCCAGAAATTCCGGATATGACAATGGGTGGACTCTGATTTCTACATATCTGCCAGCCAACAATGTGGAAAGATCTCCTGACAACATTTTTGAATTGCTGCCGGTAATAATCACGTCGGTGTTGTCTTCGGTGTACCAGCTGCAGATGCTCTTCTCGAATTCTTCAATTTGCTGAACTTCGTCAACAAGAATGACATTATGCTTACCCGGATGAAAAAGGCTCTCGATATAATTGTCAAGGTCGTCCTTGGTCTTGATATTCTTGAATGCTTTCTTCTCCTTATCTACATAGATTACATTTATATCCTTTTCCTGTGAATGTCTCTGGATAAAATCCTTGAGTATATAACTTTTACCGACACGCCGCGGCCCTACAAGGACAATGATATTGCCTTTGCCAATCCACGAATCAACCTTATCGGCATAGTGTTTTCTTGTCAAGACTTCCATATTGTTTTGTTATTTTTTTACGCATACTTATGTGCGGTAAATTTAGTGTTTATGGACAACAAAAGCAAGATAAATTGATATTTTGTTGTTTTAAGACAATGAAATCAATCTGTGGGAGCAAGGGGTGACCTCGAAAATACGTAAAATTACGTATAGGAATTTTGCTGGGGATTTCCTTTCTTTGCGGAAATCGTGGATTGATTATAAACTGTAAAAACTGACAAATCATGAAAAGACCATTTTATAGGGTGATTATTATGGGCACCGTGGCGGCAGCATTGACATTGGTATTGGACGGATGCAAGAAGGAGGCTGCTGAGGGGCCTGATCTGGAATTGAATAAGGAAAGCATTGACCTGAAAATAGGGGAGACCTTCAATCTGAAGGTCACGAATCTGCATGGCGACAAAATCCGCTGGGTGAGCGAAGATGATGAAGTCGCTACTGTGGATAAGAATGGCATTGTGACTGGCATTGGTCACGGCAGGACTATTGTTGCGGCTTGGTCCAATGACGGTGGAAATGTGGCGAAGTGCAAGGTATGTGTGCCGCTGAAAATCAATTCGTTGGATGCTCCGGTAAATTATTTTCCTGTTTGGATGGGCGCAGATAATCCTATTGAGTATCCATTTGCTACCAAACCTGAATTTTCATTTGCGTATGATCTTGTTTGGGAAGGAGTCGATGCCGTTTTTTCAGGAGATCCAAGTGGCGACTTTGACGTGGTTATATCTGAGCGAGCCTATATCAAGCCACTGAAACCGGGTTTGAAGTATATTAAGATTACGCCGAAAGATAGTGACAAGGATTTATCCGTACGTCGTACAATCAGGACGCATAAGCATAGATTTAATCTTTATCCGACATATTCTGATTCTGTGTTTGAAGGGGACGGACTTGAAGATGGCGCAGTCATTGATGTTTCGAAACTTGATAAAACTACACATAAGTATCCGTTTTTATTGTTGAGGTCTTGTTCTTTCGACTGGAATGAAGCGGACATGAACAAAATCACTGTCGATGACAATGATATAGCCAAAGTCGGAGGACGGTTCGACAAACAGGATGTGCTTGTCTTAATTGACCCTGGCACCAAGAAAGGTGAAACCACGCTGACCATTGCCAATGATCAGGTAGGCATAAGAGGCATCGTGGAAAACACCTACGTCCGCAAATTCACCTTGCGCGTCCCTTAGATTGTCGAGGTGGATGCAAGGAATTAGATATCAATGCATTGTATATAGAGAGAAACCCTTAATACCATATTATTATGAGCACCAGACATTTATTCCTCCCTTTCCTTGTTGCCTTGGCTGGATTTGTCTCCTGCGATGAATTCAAACCTGAGGTGGCTGTCGGTTGTGTAACCGTGGACAATGAGTATTTCTGCGCCCTGACCAGTGCCATTGGCGGCGAAACTGATGGTAACCAGAAGTGGGCTTTCTATGATGAAGGCAAAGTCCGTGTCAATGTTACCGGATATCGCTGCCGCTGCAAAGATACGGGGCACATCCCGTTCCATTTGTCTGTCATTGACATTGATCTCCCTGGCATTGCGACGATGCAGATTCCTCTTGAGGAGCGCACCGAAGGAGAAAATTACTTGAGCGGCAACAAGTCCGTCTCCGGTGTCCGACTGAACCACTACAAACTGTCCGACGACGGACGCTATCTCGAGATCGACCTTTCGATTACCCTGTACCGTGAAACAAAAGGCGACATCCGTGTCCTCTACAAAGGCGCCACCAATGTAAAGTCGGTCCGCAAGTAATTGCTTTTTGCAAGAAGTCCTGAGATGCAGTCTGTGTCGTTCGAATGTCTATTCTTTGTTGGATAGGTTCACATTCAATTGGTTCACATTTATCATTGGTAGGGGATACTTGGCGCAGTTTGTTCCTGCAGTCTTGACGACCAGAATTCCACGCATCGTTCCTATTGCCACACTTAGGAAGTGAGGCATGATGTGGTTGACCGTAATGCTTTGGTCCTCGTTATAAACGATGAACTGACGGAGATTTTTTACTTCAAACTCGAATTTGTACAAACACTCAAGCACTACATCTCCGTCAAGTTCATAACGAGTACCGAAAAACAAGTTGAAGGTGTCGTTTTCGACATCGGGTTGAATTTGTGTTGAAAAACCAATCTGAACTGCATCAGGATTGACATCGTCCCCTATTTTTCCTGGAGACATCATAAAGCTTACTTCGCTGACGGAAATAAGCCTCATCTGGATATTTACATTATCTTCCGCCATAGTTGGTTAATTGTGGGATGCCGCGTGAAAACATTTGAAACTCTGGCTGTTATAAGTTCCATCATAAGAATCGGACGGGGTTATAAATTCTTTTGCCGGAACGAATACGTATTTCACTTCGGGTGCTTTTTTTATCTCTACCACGGGCTCGCCAAGCACGGAGGCAATCTTCGCCAGTGTCTTGGTCGTGAATCCGTGAGATCCGGTGAGCCATCTTGAAATTTCCGATTCGCGTTTGCCCATCCGCGTTGCCAGCTCGCGCTGTGTAATCTTTTTCTTCTTGAGAAGATCGTAAATGCGGTTTGCAATGTCAATATTAAGGTTGACCTCCTCCATCACCTCAGGAGTAACATTGGCGACGCATCTATCAAATAATGGATTCTTTTTCATAATAAATATTATATGGTGATAGCTTCAATAATCATTTTAACTTTTTGGTAATCGTCGTAATCAGCATGAATCTTACGTGTCCCTATGAAAATTTGATGCTCAATGGAGCGCAGTTTGTTAACTATATCCAGTAAAATTGGATCATCTTCATATCTTTTGACTCTTTTTATTCCTCCATTGCCAATGATGAGAATCTTCCCTGATATTCTGATGCAATATAATCGTAAGGTTCCGACTCCTTTCCCTCGCCTTTGTTCTATACAAAGAGGAATGGCTTTGATGTTATTCCCCTCCGGGCGAAAGAGATTCTCACGAGCTCCGCAATCGTCAATTATCTTTTTGATGGCAGCAATGATGGCATCAAAGTCTTTCTTTAATTGCGGATTCTCCAGTTCGTCATTATCGGACATGAATTTCTCGAACTCTGTCTGCGTCTCACCATCATACTTTGGTGAGTATATGCTGACATTATCGCTTTCTATGACGAGTTCGAGTTTTCCCATACGTTATATTTTTTCTGATCGCTAAGATACTGCATCTTTTTGAATTTCCAAACAAAACTTCACTTTTTTGTTAAGTTATTATTTGGCGGATTGCACGAAATAGCCCTTTCGATCCTCAGGCAAAATGTGGATTTTTTGTAACTTAGGGGGCGTAAATATGAATGCCCAATGGACCCTATATACAACTATTCCCTTTGTGCCGCGCTGCCGTTGATGCTGTTTTTCGGCTTCTACTTTTTGTTTGCCAGAACTCCGGAAAAGGCGATTTTTGACAATTTTCTGCGCTCCCGACGCATAATGGGAGCGGCAATGCTGTTGCTCGCGGCCAACTATTCGGTGCATTTCTTTATGAAAGTCCGTTTCAATGACGCCGATGCCGCCATCCTCATAAACCTGTCCACTTATTTCCTGTGCTACTGGCTGTTCAGCTCGGCCCTTACCACATTGCTTGACCGCAATTATATCACCAAGCGCAGGCTATTGGCACATATGTCATTGTGGGTGCTGTACTCCGCGATCTCCTGCATTGTCCTGAAACTGTTGCCGGAAGGGACTGTTCAGACAGTGGCGATATTGGCTTTGGCTGTGTTGCTGGTCGTATATGGACTGTTCCTGACATGGCGGCTGCTGCGGACTTATCACAGGGTTATCCGCATTTTCAACGAAACCCATGCGGACGACATCGGGGCCTATATCAAGTGGCTTTCCGTTTTCACTTATTGGGCCATCATATTCGGAGTGGGCTGCGGACTGCTGACGTTCCTGCCCGACAGATACGTCTATATCTGGATTCTGATGTCAATCCCGTTCTACATCTATCTCTTCCTTTGCTATCTGAACTATATGCTGTTTTACGAGCAGGTGGAAAATGCAATGGAGGTCAATGAGGGGCTGGAACATTTTGAGGCGGAACCGACGCAAGAGACACCGTCATACCATGCCGAAATCGCGGAAAGAATCGCGAGTTGGATCAATGCAGATGGCTACGTCCGGACAGGCCTTACCATTAAGGGGCTGTCAGACCAGCTTCATACCAATCGTACCTATCTCTCCGAGTTCATAAATACCACATACGGAGTGTCATTCCGTGATTGGATAACAGGGCTCCGCATTGACTATGCGAAACGCCTGCTCGTACAATATCCGAAACTGACGCTTGCCGACATTTCCTGACTTTGACAGTTAAAAATTCTCTATCTTCTTAACACTTGATTATCAGCGACATATAAAAACAATAGGTTTTTTAGGGTGAATCGCGTCACCTTTGCGTACCTTTGCAGATATGTTTGTACGCAAAAGACGCAATAAATCAGGTACGACCAGCGTGGTGGTCGTCGACAAAAGTTCAGGCCGATTCAAGGAACTGACTACGATTGGCGTAGCCTCCACTTCAGAAGAAATTGCGGAACTTGAGGTAAAAGCTCAACGTTGGATAGATCATTATGGCGGACAGCAAACGTTCGACTTTGAAGAGTCAGAGAAGGCTATGGAGGAGATACGCCGAACGATATCCATGATTGAGAGAACGCTGCAGAATGCACCACAGGTCATCCTCGGGCACGTATATGACAGGATAGGGTTCAATGCAATCGGAGATGACATCCTTCGCCACTTGGCGATTGCGCGCGTCTGCCAGCCCATGAGTAAAGTGGCAACCGTGGAATATCTGAAATCATACTTTGATGAGGATGTTCAACTTCACAACATCTACCGCTACATGGACAGACTGTACAATACGCAACAGGAAAAGATCCAGAAGATTAGTGTATCTCACACGTTGGACGTACTTGGCGGTCGGATAGGGTTGGTGTTCTATGACGTAACCACGCTGTACTTTGAGTCAGCTCCAGATCCGTCGGACGAACTGCGTCAGGACGGATTTTCCAAGGACGGCAAGACTGCCGAATCTCAGATAGTACTAGGCCTGCTTGTGAGTGAAGATGGTTACCCTCTATCATACTCAGTCTTCAACGGAAAGCAGTATGAAGGCTACACTATGATACCAATCATCGATGACTTCGTCCAACGCTTCAACTTAACCGACTTCATCGTAGTAGCAGACTCTGGCTTGATGAGCGAGACCAACGTGAATCTGCTGGAATCAGCAGGATACAAGTATATACTTGGTGCCCGTATACGGAGCGAATCCCCGAAGGTAAAGAAATGGTTGTTGAATATAGACCGGGAGGATGGTCACTGCGCGGAATACGTCAAAAGGGCTGGCCAACGGCTTATTGTGAGCTACTCCGAGGCCAGGGCTAAGAAAAACGCCCACAACCGGGAGAAAGGCGTCGCAAGACTTCGAAAAGCCTATGCGAAGGGTACGCTGACAAAGGACAAGGTAAACAAACGCGGATACAACAAGTTCCTAGATATAAGCAAGGACGTCATGGTTTCAATCAACTACGACAAGATTGCGGAAGATGCCCGTTGGGACGGATTGAAGGGGTATATCACCAACACCAACCTTGATGCAAAGGAAGTTATCAAGCAATACCATGGACTTTGGGTAGTAGAACGGGCCTTCCGAATCGGGAAGTCAAACCTGGAAATGAGGCCAATGTTCCACTTTACGCCTAAACGCATCGAAGCACATATCTGTATCTGCTTCGTAGCATACAAGGTATACAAGGAGTTGGAGCGTACACTTCGAATGATGGAAATCGGAATGAGTGTTGACAAGGTGCTGTTCATTGCCAAAACAATCACCACTCTGAAAATCAGATTACCAAACGGCGAGTTGTACACCGAAACGCTATACAATACACCTCAGCAGGCAGCTCTCAAACCTCTAATTGAAGGGGTCGCGCACGCGCGTAAGTGAATTGGGTGAATCATTGTCAAAGTCAGGACGCTTGCCGACATTTCAGAAAGATCCGGCTTTTTGTCGCCGAGTCATTTCATCCGCATCTTCAAGGAAAACGCCGGATGTACGCCTACCAGATGGCGGAAAAATAGCCTAAACGACAAAGATGTGCGATTCTGACAATTGAAACGCTATTTGTCATCGGGAATCGGCCCGAAATGAATTCTCTTTGCTTTATTTGTAGGCTGAAATCAAGTAGTCCTCTATTAAGCATATAACTATGTGTAACCGAATTCTGACACATCTTGTCCTCCTGACATTGATCATCTCCTGCTCGAAAGGCAAACCTCATCATACACCACATCCTGACCAGGGCGCGGTGGTGGTGACTGCCGACTGGAGCGGGAAGAGCAGCGAGGCGGACATCCCACAGAAGTACGTCCTGAGAATCGCTGACGTGAAACAGGAAGTGAGCGGAGAAAAGAACGCGTTCAAGCAGCTTCTGGACCCGGGACAATACAGTCTCGCGGTGTACAACACGCCTGAGCATATTGCTGTTGCAGGCAATGTTGCTTCCATGGAAAAATCATCGGCAGGGGACATTGACCCTGCGCCTTCTTATCTGTTCGCCTCTGTGCAGGAAATCACTGTCCTGGCGGACGACTCGCTCCGTGTCACGGCTCCTATGAAACAGCTGGTCCGCAGACTTGACCTCGAACTGACAGCCACGGAAGGCGACTACGGTCGTGTGCAGTCTGCAACGGCGACGCTTTCGGGAGTGGCATCTGCAGTGAACATTGAAACAGGCGAACGTAGCGGGGCGGCAACGGTGACGGAAACCTTCACGCAGGACGGGCAGACATTCAGTTTGTCTTTCAGGCTGCTCGGCATTGTCCCTAATGAATCGCAGACGTTAGTGGTGGAAATCACATACACAGGCGGCGAAACCCAAAGAATCGAGAGCGGACTCAGCGACGCTATGAAGGGGTTCAATGATGGGATCAAGCCGATGAAACTCACCGGGAGCCTGCATCTTCCGATCGAATTGGGGTCTTCTGCGGCAATCGGTGACTGGGTAGGCGGCAAGGAAGATAATGCTCTTGCCAATGAAGTGAAGCGTTATAAGGCGGATGACCTTAAAATCGGCGATTACTTCTACTCGGACGGGACATGGAGCGATGGTGGCCTCCGCAAAATCTATTCTGACGGAAGGAAATAGCAGACCCTAAACCAGGTCCTGACAGAAGTGGGGGAAAAGTGGTTATCGGCATTGTCTTCCAGACGGATCCGTATCGTATCGGAAGGGCCGAAAAAGAGGCTCTCAGCGGCAAAGCCCATGGTCTTGTGATGGCGCTCAGGACTCCTACAGCCATTGCTCCTGTAGCCTGGTGGAAGGCCCGTCTGGATGAACAGGATGAAGGACTTACGAAATGCTTGACCAAGAAGCTGCGTTACGAAGATATCAGCGGATATGGGAACTGCAAGCATATTCGCAGTAACCGTGGCAGTTTAGATGATTATCCGGCATTCAAATCGGCTGAAGAATATGGTGTTCAGGCGCCTGCGACTACGACCGGCTGGTTCCTCCCGTCCTCAGGCCAATGGTGGGACATCCTGCAGAACTTGGGCTCTTGTCATGCTTTGGCCCAGTCAGATCAGCAAAACTCATCGAGCACTGAAGATCCTAATGATGGGTTCGTTTGGGGAAATACTGGTAATGTGGCTGCCGCTCTGAACGGATGGATGTCAGAAATTGCAGCTGAGGGTAAAAGCACATTCGACGGATCAATGATTTTCTGGTCGTCTTCGGAGTACTCGGAGGGCTTCTCGCAATGCTGGAATATAAATACTTATGGCTGGTTGAAAAGCAGATATACGTCGAAAAAGTTTTGGGGACATGTCCGTCCGATTCTAGCTTTTTAGGCATTTATGACAATACTTAACATTCATTGAAGATGAAAGCATACAACATATTATACAGATCATTGCACCTGGCGGGGCTCCTCCTTGTCATTGCGTCGTGCGGAAAGGATGAGGCCGTGATGCCAGCGGGTGCGGAAGTGGGACAAGCTCTGACAATCTCCATCATTGACAGCGGGCATGCCTCGGCCGAGGGGCCTGCTACCCGTACGGTTGAGGATGGTTATACCACCAAGTTCAGCGAGGGTGATGCCTGCGGCTTGTTTATGTTTCGTGGCGGCCAGGCGGTCTATTCCAACCTGAAACTGACCGCTGAAACGGATGCTGCTACCGGCAAGCTCGTCTGGAAGCCGGAGACTGGAAAAAGTCTCGCCGGAGGATTGCCTGATGAAAACTACTATATCTACTATCCATATCAGTCGGACATGACCGGCAAGACTGCGGCTTCTACAGATGCGACATTGACCGATGCGGAATTTTTTGCTCCGCTGATCGACTCGTGGCAACCGCGGAAAGACCAGAGCTCTTACGAGGCCTATGCCGCCTCAGACCTTATGACGGCCAATGGAAGTGTGGAGACCGGCACGGACAACAGCCTCACATTGACTTTCTCCATGGCGCATCGTATGGCGTTGGCTGTAGTGGAACTGCCCGCGTTTGTTTACAGATTCACTAATCAGCACAGTATCCCGGACTATGTGTTCTCCAGTCCGACAGAGTTTGATTCCGAGGCTTTGCCGTATCTTATTTCCGACGGGACCTGCCGTTATCTTTTCCATCCTTCGGCAGGCATGGAACTTTCCGCCTACAATGACAGCCGGCAATGTGAATTTTCGATTGAAATCCAGCCTAATCAAATTGCCGGCGGCAGTTACAGGCTGTACAAGCCTAATGGCGGAAGGGTCGTGAAACTCCACACCTTGCAGGTTGGTGATTTCTTTCTGGCCGATGGCCATCTGCTCCCGTATGATGCGGATAATGAGAAGGTGCAGACTTCCAATGTCGTGGGCATTGTTTTCCAGACCAATCCGGCGCGCATCGGGGACGCAGAAAAGAAAGTGCTCGGAGGTGAGGCGCACGCGCTTGTGATGGCTCTGAAGAATGCCGCGGTCGATGTCTCTTGTTGGTCTTCCGCTCCTATCGGGTCTATCAATGAGTACTTGCCCTCATGCACCTCAAAAGCGCTGTCTTACAATGACATCAGCGGGTATTGGAATAGAGGACAGATACTTGGTGCTTTCGGCAGTTTCGATGAGAATCCGACGTTGAAGGCGGCTGATGAGTACAATAAATATTATCCTGTTCCTGCGACTACGACCGGCTGGTACCTTCCTTCATCTGGCCAATGTTGGGATCTCCTGCAGTATTTAGGTGGTTGTCCGGCTCTGGCTGATCCGGCGGAGCAGACTTCTGATGCTTTAGGATATAATCAAAGAAAAGATCAAGGCGATGTCCCGGCCGCATTGAATAAATGGATGGCCAAGATTGCCGATAAGGATAAACATACATTCGCGTCTTATGATAATATCTGGACATCTACGTGGTGTGAATCTACGATTCATAATTGGTACATCTCTTCCGCAGGCTATATTTATTGCCGCTATTTGTTTACGGCCATAGACCATGGTAGAATGGTAGTGCGTCCTGTCCTGGCGTTCTAGTCTTCGCGGTTTCTGTGGAGTGACCTTAACGCTTATGCAACTCCTGGCGCGCCTCCGTCTCCTTCCGAAGTAAGCGTCTCCGCGGTTGCATATTGACGCGTTTTTAGCGGTTCCGTACTTTTGCCCATGGAAATGTCAAGAACAGATTAACATGGGAGCAAAAGAAACAGCAATTCCGGCATTTGCAGCAAGGTTGTACGAGCGGACATGGGTGCGATACAACCAGATGTCAAGTTCTGTTCCAGTCTCCGACATTTTTTTGCGTAACCTGTAAGTTGCTGAATAGTAACCATTTAACGCTTTTCAGAGTTGTGTATTTTGTAACTCTGAAAAGCGCTAAAGCGTTGATATACAGCAGAATACGCGTTGCGCGTCTTGTATCGGGACTGTAAGCGTCGTAAGCGTCTCCGCGGTTACGTATTGACGCGTTTTTAGTGGTTCCGTACTTTTGCCCATGGAAATGTCAAGAACAGATTAACATGGGGAAAATAAGAAACTGGAACAACTTGCGAGTGGAGAAATCGTGTAAGTAGTTGAGCCTCTGATGATTGCGTAAAATGCAGAAAACCAGGTCCTATGTTTTTTAGGGTAACCTGGCTTTGAGTGTTTGGTGTAATCGCTTGATTGATAGTGATTCGCTGGGATAAATGATATTCAGGTTGTTCCAAAATGCGTAACCGTCCGAGTATCGCGTCAGTGTATCTTGTCAGTGTATCGCATCAGTGTATAGCGTCCGTGCCAACATTCGAGACTCCAAATCCGTCATTCTTTACTCCACATCCGTCCGATTTTGACGGGCTGGAAACTGCTCCCTCAGCACCCTCGGGCATCAATGTCGTCCGTGGTGTCTCTCGTGGTGTCTCTCGTGATGTCGTCCGTAATGTCGTCCGTGATGTCGTCCGTAATGTCGTCCGTGGTGTCGCTCGTGATGTCGCTCGTGATGTCGCTCGTAATGTGGGGCGGATGCGACAGTATGATTATCTTGCGGGAGCGGGATCGCCGCCCATTTTTTACATCAGTCATAACTTGTCCGTAGAAATGGGGGGTTTTACGGATAAGTTGCTCACTTTGAATAACTTGTCCGTGAGAACCTGCCTTTTTACGGACAAACCGGTCATTTTTGGAGTCAACCCCTGTCAGGACTATGCGAGTCTGTCAGTAAGCAGGTAGATTCTCAAGAACATATCTGACTATGTTTCCTTCAATGACTATTAATTAAGAATAGTGTCCTGTCGCCCGACGTGGCGAGATAAACGGCGAGATAAATGGAATTCGCTCCTTTGTGTTATCGACGGTTTTTTATAAATTTGATGAACAATAACCATAAAGGACTACTCATGAAAGGAGAAGAGAAACTATCGACACAGTATAATGATGCGGTCAAGCAAATCAAAACCGCTATTCTGCAGAGTCAGGCGAAGGCCTTGAAGGGTGTAAACCAAGAGCAGTTGGCTTTGTATTATGGGATCGGTCGGTTTATATCGCAGAACTCCCGTGCAGGTTTCTGGGGGAAAGATGCGATTGATACAATCAGCCGTCAACTTTCAACAGAAGTTCCAGGTCTTAGGGGTTTCTCACCTCGCAACTTGCGTAATATGAGGATGTTCTACGAGGAATGGAAGTGTCTTGACACTAATTTGGCAGATGCGTCTGCCAAATTAGATTTGGGTAACAAATCGGCAGATGAATCTGCCAATTTGGATTCATGCAAGTCATTGGCACCGCTAGAAATAGCTGATATCCCTATTGTAGCATTTTTTAGCATAGGATTCTCGCATCACACCCTGATCCTGTCTAAAACGAAGACTTTAGAAGAGCGTCGGTATTATATTCAATTATGCTCAGATTTGCAGCTGAGTTATGATGCTCTTGAAAGAAAAATCGCTGAAGATGCATATCATAATCAAGGGAATATGCCGAATAACTTCGAAATGACGATTCCGGATTACAAGCGGGCATTTCAGGCGATTCAGATGTTCAAGGACGAGTATCTTCTGGATTATATCAATGTCGAGCAATTGGGTGAAAGAGATGAGGACATCGACGAGCGTGTCATTGAAAATGAGATTGTTCACAATGTAAAGAACTTCATCATGACATTCGGTCGCGGATTCTCATATATGGGAAATCAAGTTCATTATGACAAACTTGGTCACGACCATTGGGTGGATTTGCTCTTCTTCAATAGAATTCTCAAATCGCTTGTCGTCATTGAACTAAAAAAAGGCTCATTCAAGCCTGCTTATCTCGGACAATTGGCGGCTTACCTTCGAGTCCTGGATGATGAAGAACGTATAGAAGGCGAGAATCCTTCTGTCGGAATCGTTCTCTGTAAGGATGCCGACAGGGCCTATGTCGAATATGTCCTGCAGGATTACACAAAGCCAATGGGTGTTGCGACATATAAATCCAGCCAGGAACGACTTAGGGAACTCTTGCCGGATGAAGAGGAAATCAAGAAACTGCTGTAGTTTAACAAATGTTTAACAAGAAATAAAAAATCGGCCTTGTCTGGACGCTGTGGGATTCGCTCCCGGGTGGTCGCGCACCTGCTTCCGCCGGAATGGAGACTCACCCAATGCCTGTTCGGCGAGCACCTGCTCAATGATAAGGATAAGGTCAATGCCAATGTGGCGTTGGTGGAGTCGGAGAAGACCGCAGTCATCTGCTCCTTCCTTCTCCCCGAATACATCTGGCTGGCCACCGGAGGCAAAAGTCAGTTCAATGACAGACTGATGGTCCTGAAAGGCCGGAAAGTGACAGCCCTCCCGGACATTGACGGCTACGACGAATGGAGGAAGAAGGCAAAGAACTACCCGATGCTTGACATCACCATATCCGACATCCTAGAACGCAATGCCACACCCGAGCAACGTGAGCGTCAGGTGGACATCGCGGACTTGCTTCTGGAGG
>OHFW01000558.1_pt1 | contig 18838 bp, 12 predicted proteins | sample 1567601 | NCBI WGS metagenome assembly OHFW01 (sample SAMEA3879594, study PRJEB24766) | human gut metagenome | biome: human-associated habitat; feature: feces | place: USA | collected 1985/1987 | reverse complement strand
AGAGTATTATGATTTTGATCTTACCAAGGCGAAGATAGCGTACGCTATCGATGGTATATCCATTGGAGATATTCAGCTCACTCAGGTTTCGACCGAGCAGCTCATTGGTATGAAGGAAGATATAGCAGCGACATACGATCTGGTATATATCGGTGGCGATATAAGCGCTATGGATAGAAATCCGGCGGAGATGTACAAAGGACAGAATGATATCGGTAATGCTACGCCGGGATACACATATCAGATATTCCCAACATTCATCATGTATTACCATACAGGTACACTCAGTCAGTTGATGAATGCATCTACGTACAGCCCTGATACAGCACCTATATCAGGATCAACAAATATGCTTGCATCACCAAAGGTTGGTGACAAGTATTACACAACAACATATCTTGCAGAGAATGGTAACGACCTGACAAACACAAAGTATCAGGAGCTTCTCACATACATGGCATCAGGCAGACCGATGATCATAAGTGATGAGCTTACCAGTGTATATGAGAATATGCAGGGTACAAATGCAAATGGTGATAAGCTTTCACAGGCTGAGCTCCTTCAGGGATATTGGTATAAAGATGGAAAGCTTGAGAGAAAGAATTATTATCTCGATCCATCATCAAGAATGTATCAGTTGGTAGATACTCTCTATGCAAGACATACAGGAGCAAATGGATCAAATATTCTGTGGGGATTCGATAAGGATGCAACACAGTATATAAGTGATAAGGATGGAATATACGGTAACAGTTTATGGACAAAGCGTGTTCAGTCACTTGCTGGAGGTAAGTTCAAGGAAACTGATTATATGGACTCAGACGTACAGGATCAGTCATGGTATAAGCGTCCGGGAGCAGATACTGTATATTATAATTACAAGGTAGTCTATGATGATGCAACTTCAGCATCTCTTAACAGACTGGTGACAGGAAGTGCACATAGAACAAGACTTACTATCACTACAAAACCAGTTACATATCAGCAGGGAATACAGCAGACTTATATCAAGTCCAACAGATTACAGTTTACATTCCAGGTTGATGGTGACAAGTCAGTATATAACTACAAGTTGTTTGTAGATGTTGATAAGAATACAAAGTTCGAGAAGGGCGGCGGTGATTATTGTCTTGAGGACAAGATCACAAATGGCCAGGAGAAATCACTGACAGTAGCGCTTGACTCAGAATTCTTTGGATCAGCAGCATGGTATCTTGAGATAACAGATGAGGATGGCAATTTAGTTGCTTCTTCTACAGGTCTCAGCAAGATAGTAAACAATAATGTATCAAAGAGTGAGATAAATGTTCTTCAGGTTCAGACGATGGCAGAAGGACAGGAGGCTAAATCATGGCAGTCAACAGATACGCTGTATTTTGATATTGAGTCACAGACAGCTCACAAGATTGCAAAGTACAATGTATTTGCAAATCAGACCGAGCTTGATCAGAGTGATACAACGCAGTACGCTGTCCTTGGTAGACATGAGACCAGATTTGGTATATACGAATTTGATACAAATACAGATGCAGATGATTATTATTCGAATCTTGCAGATGAGCTTTCTGAGGATTATGACATAAATCTTGATCTTGTAGTAGCTTCAAGTGACAGAGCTTCATTCAAGACAGGTGATGGAGTGGATGCTCAGTATGATTGCCTTGATACTATGGTAGAAGAGGCTGAGAAGCTTGCCAAGGGTGAGAAGGTCGATGGACATGATCAGGAAGAGTACGAGAGCCTTGCCGCTGTTGCACTTACAGAATATTCAGCAGCGTCAGCAAAGGTTGCAACGCCAAAGAAGATTCTTGATAACTATCTCAAGAATGCAATAGACTATATTGATGGTAAATACACAGGAACTACAAATTACAGTACATTTATCAATAATTTCAGGACAAGCAATGCAGAGACAAAGAAAGTCCTTCAGTATATGCAGGATACAGGCGATTATTATCTGATATTCTGGCCAAAGTACAACACAATGAATCACTGTGAGGGTGACTTCAAAGCAGGAAAGATGTCAGATGATTTCGGAGCTGATTTTGCTAAGTATTATTCAGATTATGTGACAGCAAAGAACGCAGAGCTTGAGGCAAAGGATAAGTACAATACTTACCTTAGACGTTCATATGGTAAGAGTTTTATGAAGAATATGTATTCAATACTTGTTCTTGGACCATCGGATTCATTTGGTGGATTTAAGGTTGACTTCAAGAAGGAAACATGTCAGTACATACTTGACTATGTATCAGCAGGAGGAGATTTGTTCTTCTTCCACGATTCAATGTCACCATATGCAAATGCAGGTGCAGTTAATCTTACAAAGTCACTTATATCAGTAGTAGGAATGAACAGATTCCATGTTGATGTAACAGACAATGTTGTCAAGTATGACAATCCGCTTAAGCTTGGTAAGTATAACGTTAAGAGTGTTTCTTACAGCAAGGCTTCTGTTAATACAAGTACATTGGATGTTACATACACAGCAGATGGAACAGTCGATGATGTGACATATACATCACCGGATATGCAAATAATCCTACAGCGGGCGAAGGATTACTGAACAGTATGAATTCTAACATTATGGATGTATTTGTTGAGAAGAATGCATACTGGCAGCCATATCTTGGAAAAGATAAGAAGGTATATGTAAGTGCACTTGCAATGACAGCACTTTACTACAATGGTAATATGGCCGGTGCAACAACTACACTTCCATATGTATATGCACAGGAGTCATAAGGCAGCAACAGCCTGGTCACAGGCAGCAAATCAGGATCAGTCAGCTTGTGCTGAGACAGTTAAGGCTACACAGCTTAACTCAGGTCTTGTAACATTGTATCCATACAACATAAGTTCATCACTGAACATATCGGGTACACATCAGCAGGCATTTGCACTTGATCTTGAGAGTGACAACATAACAGTATGGTATACTCTTGCAGGTTCAAATAACTCATCGAACAGTAAGATGCGTTCATCAAAGTATGCAGCGGATCCTGGAGATGCAATGGAGGCTTACTTCATCTACACTACAGCTTATGGCAGTGGTGCGATCACATATTGTGGTGCCGGACATTCATCAGTTACAGGTAGACGTACAAGAAACAATGATGAGAGAAAGCTGTTCATCAATGTTATTGTAAACAGTGCATCAGCAGTACCAGAGATGCCAACTATCAAGTGTTACGATCCAAAGCAGACATGGGCTGCAGAGGATGAGCTTCCAAAGGATGCAGAGGCACTTGCTTCGTCAGGAAAGACAGTATATGTTAAGGAAGTTGATTCAAAGACTGACGATCCTGACTTTGATTACAAGATTGGTATTCCAGAGAAGACAAAGGTAACAAAGGTTAACATTTACTATGATCTGGATTATGATGATTCCGATTACTCGATCAGACCAAGCTACACAGAGGATACTGATAGAATGATCAAGTCATACACAAAGATTGGTACAGCAAAGTTAACATCTATATCAGGCGACATAAAGGATATTGTGAGAAATGGTGATGATTCAGCTCTTACACCTGATGATTCGTGTTATGCACCATATGGTGGAAATTACACATACATCGTTGTGGAGGTATATTACCAGGGCAAGACAGTTCCTGTATATACAATGATCAAGGTTAAGGCCGCAGATCCATTGTTCGACCTGACAGACAATACTATAGACGTTCCGGCATTTGGAGATTTCATTGCCGAGAAGAAGAATGTATTTGCATAATGCGTATATAGTATAAATAATAGCAATAAATATAGAAACCGGGGTGGTTATATACTCCGGTTTCTTTTTGTGTTATACTAACTCTGTTCAAAATAAGAGACTGAAGGATGGAGATACATATGGCGATAAATGGAAAGACAAGATTATTGGGTTTGCTTGGTGATCCGGTTCAGCACACCTTGTCACCGCTTATACACAACACACTCAGCGATATATTGGGAATAAATGAGGTGTATGTGCCGTTCCATACCCATAAGGAGGGGCTGGCGGATGCTGTAAAGGGAGCGTTTGAACTGAATATATTGGGAATGAACGCCACTGTACCTCACAAGAATGAGATAATGGCTTCACTTGTGGATATAGATGAGGGGGCAGCGGCAATAGGTGCGGTCAACACTCTTGTCAGGACTGCAAACGGTTATAAGGGATATAACACAGATATGATGGGGCTGTCCAGAGAACTGGAGTCCTACGGAGTGGAACTGGACAGTAAGAGTGTTATCATACTTGGCGCAGGCGGTGCAGCGAGAGCTGTGGCATATATGTGCATGAATAAGGGTGCGGATAAGGTATATATCCTTAACAGAACGATCGAGAAGGCACAGACGATAGCAGAGGACATGAATGGTCATTTTGGCAGAGAGACAATGACTGCCATGAGACTTGGTGATTATGGACAGTTACTGCAGGAGAATGTAGATGATAAGTTCGTGGTATTCCAGTCCACATCGATAGGTCTGGCACCGAACAATGAGGCGGTAGTCATCGATGATCCACATTTTTACGACAGAGTCAGTGTGGGAATAGATCTCATATATAATCCGTTTGAGACAAAATTTATGAAGCTTTGCAGACAGGCTGGGGCATTGGCGTACAATGGTTTGCGTATGCTCCTTTATCAGGGAATAATTGCATATGAGCTCTGGAATGATATATCTATATCAGAGGATGTTGCTGATATTGTGTACGACAGGTTGCTGCAGTCAATCAGAGATAATGTGATCCTCATAGGATTTATGGGATGTGGTAAGACAACTGTCGGAGAAGCTCTTGCGAGAAAGCTGAACTTTGATCTGCTGGATGTGGATTCTTATATAGAGGACAAGGCTGGTTGCAGCATAAAGCAGATATTTGCCGACAAGGGGGAAGAGTATTTCAGACAGCTTGAGACAGATACTCTTAAGGAATTGAACAGCCGGCTGTCACATACGGTTATATCCACTGGAGGCGGACTTCCTATGAGACAGGCGAATGTGGATGAACTCAGGCGAATGGGCAGGATCATATATCTGGATGTTAAGCCTGAGGAGGTAGTAAGGCGACTTGTGGGAGATACGACCAGACCTCTTCTGCAGGGAGAAAATGTAGATCAGAGAGTGAGGGAACTTATGGGACAGCGAGGACCGGTGTATGAAGCTGCCGCTGATATCATAGTTCCGGTTACAGGAATTGAAATAGATGAGATAGTACAGGAAATAAGTTCTTATATAGAAGGTGGGAGATGATGGTTATGGATACAGCAATTGCTTATGAAAAGGTCAGAAGGATAATAGATGAGATGAATCTTGATGCGATATTGATCACTGACAGGTACAACATGAGATATATAGCATCGTACCGCGGCGAGGGCGTTATAGTTCTGGCAGGATCAGGTAAGACAGTCATAACGGATTCAAGATATACAGAGCAGGTTCAGCGCGAGTGTGAAGGATATGAATGTGCGGATATTGCTGGAAAAGGATATGTTGCGTGTATTTCATCTATTCTTGATGGACAGAGAAAAAATTCTGGGAATCTGAGAGTTGGATTTGAGAATCTTAGCATCAGCTATAGAGAGTATTCGGAATATTCGACAGGAATATCCGGTGTGGAATGGATAAGCCTTGATGGTAAGCTGGATTCCTTAAGAGAGATAAAAACTGATGAGGAGATCGAGAATATCCATATAGCGGAGTCAATAGGAGACAAGGCATTTTCACATATACTGGAATATCTCAGACCTGGCATTACAGAGAAGGATGTTGCGCTTGAACTGGAGTATCATATGAAGAAAAATGGTGCGGAAGGCTTGAGTTTTGACACCATAGCTGCATCTGGAATGAATTCATCCATGCCGCATGCTATTCCTACGGATAAGACTCTGAATAAGGGTGACTTCCTCACTATGGATTTTGGCTGTATATATGAGGGATATTGTTCAGATATGACCAGAACCGTAGCCATAGGGCAGGCATCTGATTCAATGAAATATGTGTATGATACGGTACTCAAGGCTCAGACGGAGTCTATGAACATGATAAAACCAGGAGTCAGATGTAACGATGTTGATGCTGTTGCTAGACGTATCATAGCCGATGCCGGATATGGAGATTGCTTTGGACATGGACTTGGACATTCGGTGGGATTGTTTATACACGAGAATCCGAGATTTTCACCTAAGTGTGATGACATATTGAAACCTGGCATGGTCATAACAGTTGAACCGGGAATCTATATTCCTGGACAGTTTGGTGTCAGGATAGAGGATCTGGTTGCTGTGACGGAGGATGGTTACAGGAATCTTACAGGATCAGAGAAGAAGCTGATAGAGATTTAGCATGTGTGGAGGATGCATAATGGAGAATAACAAGGGAAAGAAGAAACAGATATGGTGGTATATAGGTGCCTTTGTATTATCTGTTGGGATTTATCTGCTTGTCCTTATGCTTGGACGGGCATACCCGTTTGGGAATTCATGTTTTCTTACGGAGGATGCCAGGGTTCAGTATAATACCATGCTCAGAGTATTTCTTGAATATATACACAGTGGAGATACCAGTGGGATAATGTGGAATCACGGCATGGGAGTAGATGTGTATCTCAATGTGCTATATTATATCATGAGTCCGTTTAATATAATCGCAGTTATACTGGGAACAAAATATGTTGAATTGTCAATGGTCATAATAGTTGTTCTGAAATGCTCGCTTTTGCCAGTGACAGCTATGTATTATTTTGTACATACGGACATAATACAGGATGGTACAGAGAATAAATGTCAGTCAAACTGGTTAAGATTCTGTTGTTCTATGGCATGGGGACTGTGCGGATATATAGTTGCTTATGGACAGAACATTATATGGCTTGATGCATTGATTTTAATGCCGCTTATAGCCATAGGAGTGGAGAAGGTAAATGCATGTACAGGATGGAGAATGTATGTGATACTTCTTGCACTGACATTTATTGTCAATTTCTATTATGCTTTTTATGTCTGCATATTCATTGTGGTATATTTTATACTTTTGAACAGGAATACATTGAAGGAATTTGGCCTGTCTGTCTTGAGAATGTTGAAATATTCCATCCTTGCAGTGATTCTGGCTGGAGTAGTTCTGATTCCTGCTGCGCTGTGTGTCATGAGAGCTGGACATTCTGAGATAAATGGTTCAGATACATTGGCGATGTGGGGAGATATAGGCAGCTATGTGGTATCATTCTTCCCATTTAAGGAGATATCAAAGGGATATCTGTATAACAATAATAATTATTGTGGTGCAATTGCGGTATTGGCTGTGTGCATATTCTTTTTATCGGCATGTAACAGCTACAAAAAAAGGATAAAGTATGCATGTGTAACACTGTTGTTTATGCTGGCAGCAAATTTCCTTCCGCTAAATTACATATTGCATGGCTGTGTCGTTACTCATGGCATGGGAAATCGTTTTGCTATCATACTTACATTTGTCATGCTGATCATGACATACAGCGTACTCGTGAATTTGGATAAGCTGAGGATAAGATATGTTGTTATAGCTGGTGTAGTGGGGCTGGCACTTCTTGGAATCTCATTGGTTGATGGAAGCATGCTTCAGAAGCCGATATGCTATGCGATGTACCTTGGAGCTGTGGTCATATATATGATGGTTCTGGTGCTGTCCGCAAAGAAAAGCATCAAGGTTAGGACTGCAATCGGAATCACATCTGTTATGTGGATAGTGGGAATGTGCTCAAGTGCGGTGTATACCATGAAGGATAAGGTACAGGATGATGATATGCTCTCGGAGATAAAGCTGTCAGAATGGCAGGATGTGTATGACGGATTGGATACGTCGGATGTTTCGAGAAAAACGGCTATGGTTATAGATGATTACACTCCGGCCTCTGAGGTGAACTGGTATTCATCAATGATAAATGGCTATATGGTCAATGCATATTCATCCATGGGCCTTTCGAGGTATGACAATGTTGAGTGTGTATATGATGGTACTACTCCACTTACCGCTATGATGTACAATGTGAGATATGTGCTTACGAATGGAATTAATACAAATGGCGGATATCATAGTATAGCACAGGGAGATTCATATAATCTTTATGAAGCTGATGAACTTGCAGGCATGGGATTTGTGGCAGATAGATCACTCATGCAGTGGTCTGGAGATGCAGATGTTGGAGAGAATCAGTCGCAGTTCTTACAGTTGGCATTTGGCGATGAAGCATCTTTATCAAATGGTGAGAAGCTCATGAATGTGTTGCCTTGGAGCAATGTGGAGAGTGATTATGCTCTATTGACAGGTGCATTGAATATTTATTCGGAACCTGATAGAAGTGTGCTTAAAGAGTCATTCAATCTTGGTGAGTTTGAGAAAACAGGTATTGGTACATACAGATATACGAGTGAGAATAATACCTATCCTGCAAGTGTACATATTGATTTTGTTGCTGATAAGGATATGGATCTGTATATTTATAGTGAAGATACTAGAGATCAGGCGGTTATGGTTTATGTGGATGGTCACCAGATTACGCAGTCCTCATATTATAGTTCCGGCCAGCTCGTCTACGGAGGCCACATAGAAAAAGGCCAGAAGGTCAAAGTAGCAGTGTTCGGAGGTGCATCAGTTGGAGAGAAGGCGGAGAAGCATATACAGCTTTATACCTTCAACACAGAGCTTTTTGAGAAGATTAAGCCATACATAATTGATGAGACGCTTATAAGCGATGGTTATTCAGGCAATTCCTTCCGTGGACATGTGACAGCCAAGAAGGATGGCGTGTTATACATGGCTTTCCCATACAGCGATGGATACACGATATATGTCGATGGACAGAAGGCTGAGAAGCTGCTGCTCGGAAAAGGCAACATGGGAGTGGAGGTTTCAGCAGGCTATCACGATATAGAACTCAGGTATCATACCGCAGGTCTTATACCGGGAGCCATCGTGAGTGCTGTAGGAGTATGTGCGTTTGTATTGCTGTGTATATACGACAGTAGAAAGCGCAGAAACGTAGACTTACCTGATAAAGGTTGATGGTATGGTAAAAAATAGTTGAAAATTTATTTCATATATTATAAAATGTGACAAGAAGTTTATATCTTTAAGGAGGATAAGATAGTTATGGCAGAGATGATCTCAGCAGGCGATTTTAGAAACGGCATGACAATACAGATGGACGGTTCAATCTGGCAGGTAATCGAGTTCCAGCATGTTAAGCCAGGTAAGGGATCACCATTCGTTAGAACTAAGCTTAAGAATATTATCAATGGCGGTGTTGTTGAGAATTCATACAACCCTACTGCTAAGTTTGATTTAGCTCATATTGATAAGTCTGAGTATCAGTATCTTTACGCTGATGATGATTTCTATCATTTCATGGATGTTGAGACATATGACCAGATTGACTTACCAAAGGATGAGGTTGGCGATGCTCTCAAGTTTGTAAAAGAGAACGAGATGTGTAAGGTTTGCTCACACAAGGGCAATGTATTTGCAGTTGAGCCACCACTTTTCGTTGAGCTTACTGTTACAGAGACAGAGCCTGGCTTCAAGGGTGATACAGCAACAGGTGCTACAAAGCCTGCTACAGTTGAGACAGGTGCTACAGTATATGTACCACTTTTTGTTGAGACAGATGATGTTATCAAGATTGATACAAGAACAGGTGAGTACCTTTCACGTGTATAATCTGTAGTTTTATGAGTCTGCACATATTCCGGTATGCCTGGAGTATATGTGCAGGCTTTTTTTATTTGTGTGCTGTGTGGCAGGTGAGAATTCCGACAGCAAGTGTCATAAACACATGCGACACAAGCATAGCCCACAGATATGCATCTATCCCATAGTGGGGGACGAGAAGCATAATCATCAGAATTCTTATCGCACAGGTGAGCAGATTGACGAAGAGCACCTGCTTTGCTTTACCCAGACCGTGCAGTATGCTGCAGAGCATTCCGCTTATGTGCATCAGTGGGCACAGAAAACACAGTCTTCTAAGGAAATATCCACAAAGCTTCGATGAAAAAAGAAAATCCCCTATAAAATCTGAAAGCAGATAGAATATGCATGTAAAGATAAGACCAAAGCATAGTCCGAATAAGGCACAGGAGTTTATGGTTTTTGTGATTTTTGTATCCTTTCCGGCGGCATTCGCTTCAGAAACAGATGGCAGAAGCATCACGCAGGCACAGCTGCAAAGCACACCGGGGAATAAAAGAACAGGAAGGGTGAGACCGGAAATGGTTCCAAATATGTCAAGGGCCAATGCCGGTGATAGTCCGTAGAGCTTAAGAGTTCTCGGGATAAGCACATTTTCGACTGAGGATGAAAAGCTTGCCAATATGTAGTTTAGTGATAAAGGAATGAAAAGCGCAGCCATGCCATAGGCTGTTGTTTTCAGGCTCTTGGCGGATATTTTAAAGTATGAGAAATCTTTTTTTATTGTGATAACGGAAAAGACGGTTGCGCTCGTTTCGCCTGCCACGATGCCGTATATAGAGTATACAGGCTTAAAGCAGCTGCCACCGTCAGATAGTATTGCGTATATCAGATAGCAGGTGCCAATGCGCGCGGTCTGCTCAATTAATTGTGTGGCAGCGGGGATGGTTGCCTTTTTCAATCCATAATAGTATCCGTTTATGCAGGAATGGATAGCAGCGGGCAGAATGGAAAAGGACAGCGCCTTGACAAGCTCTGTACAGCGTGGCTCACTTAAAATACAAAGGCTTATGTAGTTGGCATTGGAATACATAATAATTGTGAGTAAAAGAGCAATGGTGGCTGACATAATTATTGCGCAAACGAGTATAATCTGCCTGTTTTGAGGCTTTTCGGCAACGAGCTTTGATGTAGCGGTCTGAAAGCCGTTGCAGCAGAGTGACATGCATACGGACATGAGTGGAATCACAAGCTGATAGAGTCCCAGACCTGTTGAGCCCATGACGTTATTAAGAAATATGCGAAAGAAAAAACCCATAAACCGACTGGTTGTACCGGCAAGTGTCAGGAAAATAGTTCCGGTCACAAGTGGATTGGATAAATATTTTTTTACAATCAAAAAATCACCTGTCATATGTTGTCTTAGAAGTATATGTGCTTCTTTGGATATATATGACAGGTGATTATTTATTGTGTGTTAAACAGCTATTTTGCGCTAAACAACTATTATACTCTTATATGACCGGTATCGTTATATTAAATTTGTGAGATTAACCCATAAAGTGACGGATAGCCTTGGCTACGCCGTCATTTTCGTTTGTGTCGGTGACGTAATCAGCCTGTGCCTTAAGCTCATCGGTTGCATTTCCCATGGCCACGCCGATGTGTGCGGCTTTTACGATAGCCATGTCGTTTTCGGTGTCACCGACAGCCATTGTCTCATCAGCTGCTATATTCAGGATTTGAGCCAGCTTGTGAAGTGCCACACCTTTGTCAACGCCTGCTTTTGTGAATTCCAGATTACCGTAGCCACCGCTTACGAGCGTGATTTCAGGGATTTTTTTCAGATGCTCAAATACTTCGTCGCGGCAGTAGTAGTTATCATCTACATCCTTTGGAAAATTGATGGTCATTTTCTGCATATGGTAATTGTTTTCGCGCATCATTTCAGTGATATCGTTCACGCGTTTTCTGGTTGTCATGATGTATTCCTTTATAGAAGGAGGCATTTTGAGATCCTTTGCATCCTCGAGACACTTGTATGGAGAATAGCCACAGCCGTTTATGAAGGCATCCATATGAACGCGCTTTGTCATCAGGTAATCGATTATTGAAAACGCTGTCTCATCAGAAAGGCAGTTTTCGTAAAGACATTTTTTGGTGTCAATCTCGTAGATTGCACTTCCGTTTGCAGTGATAGCGTAGCGGATGCCGGTGTCCTTAATTGCCTCAAACGGCAGCCCTCCGAATGGACGGCCGGTGGAGATGACCACATTTATCCCGGCAGCAGTTGCCTCTTTTATAGCTTTTATATTTTCCTTGGATATCTGACTTTTGTTGTTGAAAAGTGTTCCGTCAAGATCTAAAGCGATAAGTTTCATAAGAAATCCTTTCTTTTGTTTGAAAAATATAGTGTTTTAGTATATTATGGTGAATAGGCTATTGATTTTTGTGTTTTAAAATCGGTTACAATGATAATATAAATTATCACAAATTTCAAGGATGAAGAGCACATAGCTTTTGCTTTGAAATATTTTACACTGTGGAGTGAATAACAACTGAAACAGAAAAGGAAACGAAATGACAAGAGAAGAATTCAGAAAATATATCAGAGAAAACATAGTTATCCTGGATGGAGCGACCGGTACAAACCTGATGGCAGCAGGCATGCCGGTAGGAGTATGTCCGGAGAAATGGGTGATGGAGCATCCGCAGGTGATTCTTGATTTGCAGAAGGCTTATGTCGATAACGGCACGAATATTGTTTATGCACCTACATTTACAGGAAACCGGATTAAGCTTTTAGAATATGGTTTACAGGAGAAAATTAACGAGATAAATACCACACTGGTTGGCCTGTCAAAGCAGGCTGTCGGGGATAGGGCACTTGTAGCAGCAGATATGACGATGACCGGCAGACAGCTTTTTCCACTCGGGGATCTGATGTTTGAGGAGCTTTTGGAGGTGTACAAGGAGCAGGCGAGGATTCTTGATGCGGCAGGCGCAGATGTTTTTGTGGTTGAGACAATGATGAGTCTTCAGGAGTGCAGAGCGGCAGTGCTTGCTATAAAAGAGGTGAGCGACCTGCCTATTATGGTGACACTCACCTACAACGAGGATGGCAGGACTCTTTTTGGTACACCGCCTGAGACAGCAGTTGTTGTGCTGCAGTCACTTGGAGTGGATGCTATCGGTGTGAATTGCTCGACGGGACCTACTGAGATGATAGCGTTGGTTGAGAAAATGGCAGAGTACTCTACTGTGCCTCTTATTGCAAAGCCAAATGCTGGGCTTCCGGAGCTTGAGGATGGTAAAACTGTATACAAGATGACTCCGGATATGTTTGCCGATGCGATGAGAGGGCTTGTGGAGGCAGGTGCATCCATTGTCGGAGGCTGCTGTGGCACCACACCGGAGCATATACGTGCTCTCACAGAGGCTGTAAAGTCAATGCCTGTTCATAAGCCGCTTGAGCATCATAGAAGAGTGCTTGCATCCGAACGAAAGAATGTAGAGATTGACTTAGATGGCAACTTTACTGTGGTCGGAGAGAGAATCAATCCTACAGGTAAGAAAAAGCTGCAGGCACAGCTTCGTGAGGGAAAGCTTGACCTGGTGCGCCAGATGGCTATGGAGCAGGAGACAAATGGTGCGAGAATACTTGATATCAATATGGGCATGAATGGCATCGATGAGAAGGAGATGATGAAATCGGTTATATATGAGGTTTCATCTACCGTGGACTGTCCACTTTGTATTGATTCAAGTTATGTGGAGGTAATAGAGGAGGCTCTTAAGATTTATCCGGGAAGAGCTCTAATCAATTCTATTTCTCTTGAGACTGAGAAGATGGAAAAGCTTCTGCCTCTTGCGGCAAAATACGGAGCGATGTTCATACTCTTACCACTTTCGGATGCAGGATTGCCAAAGGATGTCGAGGAGAAAAAGCAGATTATAAATACTATTTATGACAAGGCACTTTCGCTTGGAATGGCACATGAGGATATAGTGGTGGATGGACTTGTTGCGACAATAGGTGCAAATCCAAAGGCCGCAATCGAGTGCTATGAGACCATTGCGTACTGCAAGGATGAGAAAAAGCTTCCTACAATATGCGGACTTTCAAATATATCCTTCGGACTGCCTGAGCGTATGTACGTGAACACAGCGTTTCTTACAATGGCCATATGCAAGGGACTCACCATGGCTATTGCCAATCCATCACAGGAGCTTTTGATGAATGCTGCATTTGCATCGGATATGCTGCTCGACAGACCTGACAGCGATATAGCATACATCGAGCGCATGAGCAGGCTTGCGGAGGAAAAGGCCCAATATGAGACTGTTGTTGTGAAAAAGTCGGACAATGCTGCGTCTGCTTCAAACGGCACATGCGCAGCGGGCGGTAAGGATGCGGTATTTCAGGCTGTCTTAAAGGGAAACAAGGGCAGTATAATTGATGAAGTAAAGAAAATGCTTTCTGATGGTGCAAAACCTGACGAGATTATTAATAACAGCCTGATTCCGGCTATTAATGAGGTGGGAGAGCTTTTTAACCAGAAGAAATATTTCCTGCCACAGCTTATCGGCAGTGCGAATACCATGAAGCTTGCTATAGAACATCTGGAGCCGTTACTTGAAAAGAAGGACTCAGGTGATGATATGCCGACTCTTGTCATTGCAACGGTGGAGGGGGATATCCATGATATAGGAAAGAACCTTGTCGTGCTTATGCTTAAAAACTATGGCTACAACGTGATTGATATGGGAAAGGATGTGCCTTGTGAGGATATTGTCAACAAGGCGATTGAGACGAATGCGGCAGTTATCGGACTGTCAGCTCTTATGACTACCACCATGATGCGCATGAAGGATGTAGTGGAAATCTGCAAGGAAAAGGGCTGTAAGAGCAAGGTTGTAATCGGTGGAGCCTGCATTACACAAAGCTTTGCAGACGAGATAGGAGCCGACGGATATTCAAAGGATGCGGCAGAGTGCGTGAAGCTTGTGGAGAGACTTCTGAATAGTTGAAATTTTTTTAAATAAAATGAAAAAAGTTGTTGACAATAAGGTGCCGACTGTATATAATAATCAAGTCGGTTGACGACATGGGATCTTAGCTCAGCTGGGAGAGCATCTGCCTTACAAGCAGAGGGTCACAGGTTCGAGCCCTGTAGGTCCCATCCTTTTAAAGGTATCAATCAAATATGGCGAGGTGGCTCAACTGGCTAGAGCGTCCGGTTCATACCCGGGAGGTTGAGAGTTCGAGTCTCTCCCTCGCTACTTGTTAAGACTTGCAGTTGTTGCAGGTCTTTTTGTTATAAATAGTTACGAAACAGAAAGGGATAAGCATGATAAGACCTAAAATAGGACTTGACTGGGATGATGTGACAGCCCCATTCAACAGCATAGCCATAGATATGGCAAACAAAAAATATAATATCACCCCACCGCTTACGCTGGATGATATAGATTCCTGGGAGAATACCGGCAGAGCCTCTGTCATAAAGGAATTTTACCGGGATAATACACTTTACGAGAGGCAGAAGCCTACAGAAGAGACAAAGCGGATGATAAGAAAGCTTATGGATATTGGAGAGGTCTATTTTATCACTGCGGTGGCACCGGGCTTCATGGGAGTGAGGGCGAGTCAGATAATGGAGGCATTTCCTGATTTCCCGACAGAAAATATCATACTTGGCAATGCAAAAAATCTTGTGCAGTTTGATATTATTTTAGATGATGCCATACACAATGTGCTTGAGACACCGGCCACATATCCTGTGCTCATGCGAAAGCCGTGGAATTCAAAAATGACAGGACTGTTATCGGTCAATAATATCACAGAGTTTGTATATCTCGTGGAGCAGATAATAAATGCGTCATTATATAGAAATAAAAATATAAAGAATCCGTCAGTTGTGGCGCTTGTCGGACCATCAGGCTCAGGAAAAACAGCGCTCTCAGACAGCCTGTGCGCCATGGAGCATTTTGAAAATCCGAAAACATACTGTACCAAGCCAGGAGATAAGCACAGGTACCTGACGGAGGAGGAGTTCAATGCACAGGATTTCTTTGAAAAGACAAGGTACGCAGGAATACAGTATGGCACTAAAATGGAGGATATAGAGGCGGTGCTTGCAAAGGGACACTTTGTCGTGATGCCGCTTGACATGTGCGGCGCCATTGCCATGAAGCGTCATTTTCCTACTGTTATAGTGTATGTGGCGCGTGACAAGGAGCTCTTAATCCGGGATATCATAGAGCAGGATTACTCAATAGAAGAAAAGACACTTCGTATTCTGTCCATAGATGCCGAGAAACGCAACCGCCAGATATGTGACTATGCTGTAAATAACATGGATGTTGGTGCAGCTACGAGAGAGCTTTCTGATGTTTTGGAAAACAATTGCTTATAAAATATATTTATAGCAAGCTCTTAGTTATAAGTATTAACACTTTTCCTAGAAAGATGATATGATATGATTAGTTCAAGGGAACAGCATCCCGGAATTAAAATTAAAAACAAATAACATTAACATATCATTAATAGGAGGATATTAATATGAGCAAGAAACATTATGCAGACAGAAATTTAAAATTTGAGACATTACAGTTACATGTAGGACAGGAAACACCTGATCCGGTTACAGATGCGAGAGCAGTTCCAATCTACCTTACTTCATCATATGTGTTCCATAACAGTGAACATGCGGCAGACAGATTCGGACTCAGAGATGCAGGAAATATCTACGGAAGACTGACAAACCCTACAGAGGATGTATTTGAGAGAAGAATTGCAGCACTCGAGGGTGGCGTGGCAGCACTTGCTGTTGGTTCCGGAGCAGCGGCACTCACATATGCTTTCCAGGCAGTAGCACACGCAGGCGACCATATCGTTGCAGCAAAGAATATCTACGGCGGTACATACAATCTCTTGGCACACACACTTCCTGATTACGGAATTGAGGCTACATTCGTAGATCCATTCGATTATGATGGAATCAAGGCTGCCATCAAAGAGAATACAAAAGCTATTGAAATCGAGACACTCGGAAATCCAAACTCAGAGGTAGTAGATATCGAAAAAATTGCAAATATCGCTCATGAGGCAGGAATCCCACTTATCGTAGATAATACCTTTGCTACACCATATCTTGTCCGCCCGATTGAGTACGGTGCTGATATCGTGGTTCACTCAGCAACAAAGTTCATCGGTGGACACGGAACAACAATTGGTGGAGTTATAATTGACAGTGGTAAATTCGACTGGACACAGAATGATAAATGGCCATGGCTTGTAGAGCCAAACGTATCATACCACGGAGTAAGCTTTGCAAAGGATTGCGCACCGGCAGCATTTGCGACATATATCAGGGCAATTTTACTTCGTGATACAGGAGCAACAATTTCACCTGTTCATTCATTTATCTTCCTTCAGGGACTTGAGACACTTTCGCTTCGTGTGGAGCGTCATGTTGAGAATGCACTCAAGGTAGTTCAGTACTTAAAGGATCAGCCACTCGTAGAGAAGGTTAATCATCCATCTATTTCAGAGGATAAAGAGCAGCAGGAGCTTTATAAGAAATACTTCCCTAACGGAGGCGGCTCTATATTTACATTCGAGATTAAGGGTGGAGCAAAGGAAGCACAGAAATTTATTGACAACCTTGAGCTTTTCTCACTGCTTGCAAACGTAGCTGATGTTAAGTCACTTGCTATACATCCGGCTTCTACCACACACTCAGAGTGCAATGAAGCAGAGCTCTTAGATCAGGGCATCAAGCCAAACACAATCCGTCTTTCAATCGGAACTGAGAATGTGGATGATATAATTGAGGATCTTGATGAGGCATTTAAGGCACTTGCAGAGTAAACGGTTTTGTATGATAAATACTCCTTAAACGAATAAATAGTGACCATTATAAAAGGAATCGGAAAATATTAATCCGGTTCCTTTTATTGTGCCATGAAATATTATGGATTGGATTTTTTCGCGAACATCTTGACAACCTTTTAACAATTATTGATATTCGTGAAAAATAAGTATATTATAGTCAGTGGTGTGAAACCAGATATAGTTTTAAATAATAAATAATATACATAAAGGAGACATTATCATGTTTGGATTTGGTCAGTTAATTGACATCTTGAAAAAGGACCCGAAAAAAATTGTTTTTACAGAAGGAAATGATCCTCGTATCTTAGAGGCAGCTTCCAGACTTCTGGCAAGCAATTTCTTACATCCAATTTTAGTTGGTAACCCGGATGAGATTGCAAAAGTAGCAGAGGAGAGCGGTTTCAATATCCGTGGAGCAGAGATCATCGATCCAATGAAGTACGACAGATTTGACGAGATGGTTGAGATGTTCTGTGAACTTCGTAAGAGCAAAGGTGTTACACCGGAGCAGGCAAGAGGAATTCTTTCCCAGGCAAACTACTTTGGTACCATGTTAGTAAAAATGGGAGTTGCTGATTCCCTTCTTGGTGGAGCAACATACTCTACAGCGGATACAGTACGTCCAGCATTACAGTTGATCAAAACAAAACCAGGTAACACAATTGTATCTTCCTGCTTCATCATGGTACGTCCGGCAGCTACAGGCGAGAACGAAGTACTTGCAATGGCTGACTGTGCGATCAACATTCATCCAACAGAGGACGAGTTAGTAGAGATCGCCGGTGAGACAGCAGAGTGTGCTAAGATTTTCGGTATTGATCCAAAGGTTGCATTCTTAAGCTACTCAACACTTGGTTCCGGTAAGGGCGAGGATGTTGACAAGATGCGCAACGCAGCAGCAAAAGCAAAAGAAAAATATCCAGAGCTTCCAATCGAAGGAGAAATCCAGTTCGATGCAGCAGTTTCTCCACGTGTTGCACGTACAAAATGCAAAGATTCTCAGGTTGCAGGACATGCAAACACATTTGTATTCCCTGACATCAATGCTGGTAACATTGGTTACAAGATCGCACAGCGTCTTGGTAACTTCGAAGCTTACGGACCAATCTTACTTGGCTTAAATGCACCAATCAACGATCTGTCCCGTGGATGCTCCGCAGAGGATATCGTTGGTGTTGTAGCAATCACTGCTGTACAGTGCCAGAATCAGTAATTTAGTTAAGTTATTATAGGAGAATATCACATTATGAAGATTTTAGTTATCAACTGCGGAAGCTCTTCCTTAAA
>OHFW01000489.1_pt1 | contig 20877 bp, 18 predicted proteins | sample 1567601 | NCBI WGS metagenome assembly OHFW01 (sample SAMEA3879594, study PRJEB24766) | human gut metagenome | biome: human-associated habitat; feature: feces | place: USA | collected 1985/1987 | reverse complement strand
AAAAGCTGGAATGGCGGGAGTACAAAGAAGTGTACCCGAATCTGCCCATCTTTCTGCCGCCCAAGGCCACAGAGCGGAAGATCATTCTCAAAAAAGACAGCCTGACCATCCTGGGATCGGTATTTACGCCGCCGTTTACCCTTTCGCAGCTGGCGGAAAAGCTGGGGCCCGCCCGCATTGTCCTGCAAAATGGAACACGGAAAAGTCCCATTACAGGCAGGGAGAGTCCCTATACCCAGGCCCTTGCCCTGTGGGACGAGCTTGGACTCCAGGGCTGGTTGGATGAAGATGAGCAGACCATCAAAACCCTTGGCGTCAGGGTAGCGGCGCAGGGAGAGTATGCGGTCCGGCAGACATTTGACGGAGCGGTTTGGATTGGGTCTAAGGACTACCGGGAGGCCAGCTGGAAGAATTTCGCCGGATTTGCCCATATCCTCAAATTAGGCGGCTTTACCGTTTATACCCGCTTGCCGGGACCTGTTCCAGAGGAGCAGTCAGCACAGAAAGCAAAGCTGGAGGCCCTCTCCGCCATGGTGCAGATCAGCTGGAAAGAGCCGGAGAAAAAGACGGCGAAAGCACAGAAATACAAGGTATCCAAACCGACGGAACCAGTGATACACTTTGATACCTTCAACTTCAAGCTCGCGGTCATGGAAGTCCTGATGTACGAGAAAGGCTTACTGGCTCCTAGACTGGATGCACATGAGTTTGCCAGAGAGTATAGCCGACGCAAGATCGACATTGACGCGGAAGGGTATGAACCTATTCCGGAGATCCGGAAGTGGCTGGAGAAATACCCGATCCCGGAGCGGCTGGCCCGGTCGGTCACAGAAATCGAGATGGATGGTGGCAGCGAGATTTATACCCAGCTCTTTCCGTTCTGGGATGGCGAGGATGGAGCTTTTGATCTCAACACCATTACGGAGACGGAACTGCGCCAGTTCCCCAATCTCAAACATATTACCCTCATGTCCTCCAAGCCGGAACAAGTGCTGCCCATTCTGGAGCGGTGCGGCATCGAAGTGGACTTGCTGTGAGGTGCGCTGCTATGAAGGAAAAACTATTTCGCCCACAATTTAATGCACTGAAACTGTCCGATAAGCTCTGGCTGATGCAAACGCTGGCGACTCGTTATCATTTGGCATTCAAAGAGCTATACGCCTTTTCCCGCTGGGGACAAAGCTGCACCACCGGTCTGTTTGAAAAAGGTGGCCGGGAGTTTGTCTTTGTCCCCGGCGATACCGTGATTCTTGGCTGGGAGAGCTTTGTCCAAGGGATGGATAAGGCCAACCAGGAGGAACTGGCGGATACTTTTGCGGAAATCGAATATGAGGGCTCTGCGGAGGAATTTCTCAGGCAGGGCATGACCCCAGTACGCCAGGTGACCATCGCCCCCATGTTCGTGGGCAGAAAACTGGAGGAAATTGGCTGGGAAAGCGTACCCATGAACGATCCACGCATCACCGCCCACCCCGACTGGCTGGAGAACTTGCAGAAGTGGGCGGGCCAGAACAGCCAGAGCTTTGAAATACACGAAACTGTCCGCTTTGAACGCAATGGTGATAGCTGGCGAGCGTGGCTGTGCCATCCAATGACCTACCCGGAATTTCAGCGGTCCCTGTTGTGGGAGCTGGCAGCCAGCCTTCCCACGCCGGATGAGTGGGCCTATCTGTGCGGGGGCGGATGCCGCACCCTGTTTCCCTGGGGGGATGGACTGGACCACAAGATGAAACTGCACCACTTTGAAAACGGGGAAGATCAGGGTAAGCCATACGACATGGAGCAGCCCAACTTCTTTGGCCTGTCTATCGCCTACGACCCCTATAAGCGGGAGTTGGTAGACGGGAAAACATTGACCACCTGCGGCGGCGACGGCGGCTGCAATGTCTGCGGTGGCATGGGTCCTTTGCTTGGATATTTACCCTGTTCCCCTCACTGTAAACCGGAGGTTCGGGAGGATAATGAGATTCACAATGACTATGACTTTTTCCGTCCTGTTATCCGGGTGCAGACATCCGGGTGGAGAATAGTATCACCCGAAAATGAGAGGTGATATTGATGAAAAGCCGATTGGAGCAATTATTGGACGAGCTATTAAGACAAATTGATATACCTGCGATGGAGCAAGCCATGTCCAAGCAGTATAAGAGCCAGATCCGCAGACGCTGGGAACTTCCGGCAGACTATTGGATGCTGTTGGAGCGCTGCTGTGGACTGCGAACCGTGTGGAGCAATGATACCTATGAGGCCCTGGAACTGTGGGGACTGGATACCCTTGTGAAGGGCCAGGAGGGATACGCCTATAATCCTGTGGAACAAAAGGTAATTAAAAATTGGGACGAGCATCTTGTGGTGATTGCGTCTGATGCTGGTGATCCATACTGCCTGGACCTGCGACGGAACGATACAGCCGTGTTCTGGGCAGAACATGGCGCCGGAACTTGGGACTTTCAGCCTGCCTTTGATTGTTTGGAAGATTTTCTCGAAAGCGTTTTGGATGTACCCAAAACGCAGGAATATGAAACAGCATATCCCTATCACTACATCCGCCTGATTGTAACCGGGATTTCCGACACCAAAAAGGCTCTGGTGTTTCTAAAACAGCATTTTGGCGACAGCAGCTTTCAGCAGACAAAAGACAGGCTGAAAGAACTGCCGCTCTTGATCTATTCCGGTCTTGATACCGGAACCGCCCCGCTGGAAAACTCTCTTGACCGCTGGGGATTGATGTACGAAAAGCAGCAGATTTCGTTGGAAAAGTTTCTGGAAGATCAAGCATATATCCGCAATCTGTAAGGTCGAAGCTGCGTTGTGCAGGTGCGATTCATCGGCATTGGAGCCCGCTAAAGACAATCCAAATGAGCAAAGTACACAATGATGTGATTTTTGGAGGAAGCCATGATCAAAGCAATTATGAAAATCCATACCACTTCTTCTTCGGTTACATTTGTATGTGGCGATGTTGCTATTATTGGAAACGGTGAGTTTCGGGCTTCATCAGGAAAAGTGGATGGCTTTATCCTGTATGCCGACACTTTACAGTATGAAAACGGGGCGAAGCTCTCACGGGATGAACAGGAAAATTTGAAGTGCCTGTATCAGCACTTTGTATTGAACCGTGAAGATTTCATAGACTGGGATATTTGAAAAGAGATTTCCCCATGAAATGTTAGCAGATTGAGCACAGGAGTAAGGAGGTAAACTATGGAATGGCCAAAACGGGCACGAACAGCGGATTGGGAAAACGGTGTCCTAACTTTAGATGGAGAAAAGAAATTTGATATTCCAGAGCTGACCACAGAGATCATGGAGCGGCTGGCCGGTTACGCCCTGGCGGGCTTCCATGTGAAGGGCTATCCGGTGACGGATGAACTGCTTGCCCCCTTCGCTGGGCACAAAAGCATGGTCAACTTCGGCGTGGAGGACGGGACCCTCACCGACGCCTGCTTCCCCGTCTTTTCCGCCATGCCCAAGCTGCGGGTTCTGCTGTTGGACGGCAACGCCGGAATCCACGGCGGCGGCCTGTCTGCCCTGCAAGGCTGCAAGCTGGATCTTCTCACCCTCAACCGCACCGGGCTGGACGACGCCGGGCTAAGTCAGGCGGCCTCCATTCCCAAGCTCTCCCACATTCAGCTCGACCACACCGCCGTCACCTATGCGGGCCTGCTGGCCATCGCCGGCAACAGCTACATCGCGCCGGTGGCCCATGTGCAGTTCACCCAGGAGCAGATGGAACACTTCTCCCAGCTCCAGCGGGAAAAGGCCAAGACACCCGCCCAGCTGGACGAGCAGGCGGCGGAGGAATGCCGCAGGGTGTTGTCCGCTTTCTTTGCCGAGATGACGGAATGGGAGCAGTATATGGAGCAGGCCGGGTTTGAGGACGCCGAGGCTGTGCCCCGCCTGCTGGCGATCTGGGAGAAGTATGTGAGTGAAAAGCCCCGTCCTGGCTACCGGCCCCTGGGCCTCTCCTACAGTGCCCAGGGCACCTACAAGGGGGAGCAGTTTCTGGACGCGGAGCAGATCACCCGGAATAAGCTCCACATCTACACCAGAGAGAAAAATACCGGCTTTGACCGCCGCTTTCTCATGAAACGGGTGGGCGATGGCTGGAAGATCGATGCGGTGCAGGAGCGGCTGGACGGCTGGCAGCGGATCGGATTGTGAGGGAGGCATAATGGATGATATATAGGTTTACGGAAGTATTAAACGATCTTGTCAATTATTTTATTCTTGGTGACATTTTACTGCTGGAAAACTGGAAGCGAGCAAATAATCTTTCAGATGATTTGGCGATGGAGTTTACCACAAACGAAAGCGGCGACAGGGCGTTTGCCGAAGGAATTGTTATCCCCATGACCGGTATTGAAAACTATCCCTATACCATATTGTTCAACCTCTCTGGTGATACACCGGAGCTGTGCAAAGAAAAAAACCGATTGCAGTTTCGGAAAAGCGGTTATTCCCTCAAAGTAGCTCATAATATGCTGTTGCTTTTTACATGGCCGATATTGAAACAGTTTACTCCTGAAAAGGTGAAAGATCTGATTTCCTATTATAGAGTGCATAATAAGCCGATGATTGAGCTTGAAAATGGCTGGTATCATATCGAGATTTTGGGCGGAGAAACCTTGCAGGACGGGGACTATGAGCCAACATTTGAATTTTTGATACAACCAGCAGCAAATGAAGAAGCAACCATCAACGCGGATATGAATTGTAGTTTTGAAATTACAAGCTCTGCTTATTAAGAGAAACCTATTTCAATCAAAAACGAAAAAGGAGGCCGTGATATGGATTTATTGAAACAATGCCAGCAATGGTTTGAACAGAATGAAATTCAGGAGGTGATTGACGCGCTGGAAGCCATCCCCGCCGGGGAGCGCACCCCGGAACTGGACAGCGAACTGGCCAAGGCATACATCGCCATTGCAGAAATCGGAGAGGCAGGACGGGCACTGTATGAAAAAGCTCTGAAGCTTCTGACTCCCCATGAGGAGTATTTTGCAGGCGATCACTGCTGGAATTACCGGATCGCTTCCGCTTATTATTTTCTGGATGAGGAAGGCCCCGCCCTGCGTTACTTTGAAAGGGCCCTGAAAGCCCGCCCTGGAGACAGAGACACTCAGGAGTACATAGACGATTGCCGCCGTCGTTTGTCCCTGCCCCGGTTTGAAAAGAATTTCCGGGAAAGGACGCGGGAATCGTGGGCAGCCTTTACTCAGATCGAGGGGACACTGCGTCAACTCATGGACGCAGACAAAACGCACCAGCGCGGCGAGGAACTGATTGAAAAGTGCGGTAACGCACTCAAGACTGCCCTGCGTGATACTTCCTTTGAGCTGGGATTCAATGGTGAAAAGTATGAACTGATCCTCAGTCCGGAGGGCCTTCGCTCCCGCTTGTTCCCGTTGGTGTACTTCCAGAAGCAGGCCCCGGAATCGGTGCTGGAGCATTGGAATATCTGGGTAGGCCGCCAGCCCTGTGAGGGGTTCGAGCTGCGAGCTGGAGAGATTGAAGTTCGGGCTGAGGATGTGCAGATGTGGGCAGAGGAAACAGAGGATCATCAGGTAAGTCTGGTCCTTTACTGTGAAAAGCTGACGCCGATCTTGAAAGAGGACACAGACAAGGTCTGGTGGGCACTCTCTATGCTGGTGGATCAAACCATCGGAGAAGTTTCCGCGATCGCCTTTGTTGCTGGGTTTGATGTTTATGCTCAACCGAAAGACGAACCGGCCAAGCTGCTTTCCGAACTGCCGGAGCTGCTGCAAAGCATGGGTCTCTCCCTCTGGCGGGATGGCAGCGACTATCTGGAAAACAGTTATCTTGCCTATGAACTGGAACCGGTAAAAGACCCGGAAGCCGACTGGCGCCTGGATGTCTATACTGGAAGCTGCCGCCTGCCGGTGCTCATCAACGACTACCTGGGCGCCCGCAGTGATGTGGTGGACGAGTACCACCGGGACGGTATTGCAGCAGGTTTCCTCTGTTATCCCCTGGCGGGCTTTACCGGCGAGGAGCGAAGCAAAAATATCCTGGATTTCCGGGATGCGCTGCAAGAAGCAATTTTGAACCAAGCTGGAGCGGAAGCCGTGACCTTCCTGGGCGGGGCCACTGGCTTGTATTACGGGTACCTGGATTTCATTGCCTGGGATCTGCCCGCTGTACTGACAGCGGCGCAGGCATTTTTTGAAGAGAGCGGCCTGCCCTATGCTCACTTCCACGCATTCCGGCGGGATGTGGGCGGTGTGCCGCTGCTGGATGAGGAGGAAATAGAGCCTGATATTCATGAGGAAACTGGCTCCCTGCTCTCGGCAGAGGACATTGAAACGCTGGAATCCTTTGATGAAGGAGTTTCCGGCTACTTTGGCAAAATGCTCCGCTGGCTGGAGGATTTTATCAAAAGCGGCGTAGAAGAAGGAAGATTCAGCGAAAAGCAGGCTCATCAGGATTTGCAGATTGCCCTCTGGTACGCCTTCGCCTGCAACAACCTGGATGACTATATCCATTATTACCGGGCAGCGGAGTGGATGAAGAATTCGGAGAAGAACGCCGCAGGCTGCGCTACCTGGTACTACCGCTATTCCGTGGCGCTGATGTACTGCGGCAGGCTGGAAGAAGCGCACAGCTATGCGGAAAAGGGTGCTCAGGAGGAGCCGGACTACCCCTGGATCTGGCTGCAGGTGGGCAAGCTGCGGGCGCATTTTGGCGATCAAGCTGGCGCGCTGGTTGCCGTCGAGCAGGGATTAAAACTGGAACCGGGAGATTATGAGTTCCTGACCTTAAAAAAAGAGATCAAAGCCGGAGCCACCCTGGAACAGATGGAATATCATTGGATCAATCCCGATGCTGACCAAACGCTCCAGCGGGGACTGGACGAGAATGCGGATGATAAACAATGCGCCATAGCCTGCATTCGGGTGGACGAAGCGGGACTTGCCGAATTTTATGAACTGTTCCACCCAGAGCGGTATAGCTATAAGAAAAATTCCCCCTGCTGTGAATTCCAATACCCGGTGAAGGAACATCTTGTGGAGCTTTCCTTCCGTATGAACGAAGCTGGACTCTCCAAGATGGGAACCGACTGGCTGCGGCAGCTCAAGGAACGGCTGGACAGCGGTGAATGGCTAACCCACACCCCTGAAGGAGAACCAGAGGGCATTCTAACAGGTGTGTTTGTGGACCAGACCCGCCGCATTGGTCTTGTCTATCAACAGCCGGGAGACGATCAGTATTTTCAGATTTTCCTGAACCCGGACGGCACGAAGGCGGATGCCTTCTGGTCCTCAAGAAAAAACAGCGAGCCGGAGGTTTATTCGGAGGATGAGATGTCTGCGATAGAGCAGCACATCAAAAACACCTTTGGTGAGTTTGAGAATGTGTTCCATGAGCTGGTTTCCCCTGACATCCATGTGGACATCTGCGTTGTTCCTCCCTCTGATGAGCGGGACTATTACACACTGGTAACGATGGGCATGGGTGCTCACCGGATGAATGTGCCGGAGGAACTGGCGGAATACAAGCTGGAGCGAGCAGAGCTGGCCATCGCTCTGCCACCGGATTGGAAACTGGATGAGGAATCCCTGAAGGATGAGCGGTGGTACTGGCCGATTGGTCTCTTGAAAGTGTTGGCACGCCTGCCTATTTCCAACGATACCTGGCTGGGCTTTGGCCACACAATGGATAAGCAATCGCCGTTTGCAGAGGATACGGAACTCTGCGCCGCACTTCTGGTAGGTCCGCAGGATGTTGTCTGGAACGGAGGTGAAGTCTGCACTTTGCCGAGCGGCGAGGAGGTCAACTTCTATCAGGTGATCCCGCTCTATCGGAATGAGATGGAGTATAAGATGGAGCATGATGCGGACGCTCTGCTTAAAAAAATGGCAGGCATCAGTTTTGTGGTTAATCCCACCCGCCAGAATGCCATCACCAGAGGAACGCTTGCAGAGGAAGAATTCACCGGCGATATGGACGATGCCGCATGGCACCTGGAATCCATTCAGGAAAAGGGCTTGCCGGTGAATGAGATCAATGCCTACAACCACATGGCAATCTATCTGCGCTGGTGCATAGAGCATGATCTGATGAGCGCGGAATTTATGGAGCGGTACTGGGAGCAGGTGCAGCCGTTTATGGTAGATCTGAGCCGCGCCGATCTGCGTGGCTTTATCCGGGACCAGCTGAAAGGACAGCTCTTTGGGGCGCTGTTCAACAAGGAGGGCGCAGCCTTTGCTGGATATTACTACGGCGAGGCGGATAGCCCGTACTTCCCCAGCGACATTGATAACTATGCTTTGGAGTATTTCGGTTCAGAGCAATATTATTCCGATAAGTTCCAGGATGAAGCCTATCTGTTCATCCCATTTGATGAAAACTATTATCAGGCTATGGCAAAAGTCATGGAAAAGCGGTTCGCCAACTGGCAGGGACAGAGTTTCGATGAGGCCACTCTGGAGCCTTCAGACCTTGCGGAAGCCATGATGGAATATCTGGACTGTGAATGTACCTATTTCCCCTCAATGACGGATGATGACCCCATCATGTCGGCATATAACTATGCCAAACGGGAAAGTGTCAAAGAGGGCTTTGTGCCGGTTCTGATTAAGGCGGATGACGAAATTCTGTGGGAATGCCTGATTATGAATTCTGACCCGGACAGCGATGGCGAGGACGACTTTGCTTTCGACCCGGACAAAGTTGCCGAATACCGGAAGAAAATGCTCTCCGCCCCTGTCGAGAACAGTAAGGCAGTCCTGGAGGAAATGATTGGGCAGCGCAAGGAAGAAGCCGAGGATGACGATATGGACTGGGATGAGGAGATCCTGGGCGAGATGGAGGGCGGATATGATAACCGTCGTTTTTCAAGCTACTGGAATTCCGATAATAATATGACCTATCCTCTCATTCTGGCTAAAATCCCCGTGAAGAATCCTTGGGAGATTTTTGCCTATCTGCCCTTTGGTGGCTGGAATGAATGTCCTAACACGCCGAAGTTAATGGCAGTTGCGAAATACTGGTTTGAACAGCATGGGGCGGTGCCCGCTGCCATGAGCCACGACGAGTTGGAGTTCCTGCTCCCGGCTCCCGTTTTCGAGGAGAAGGCTATGGATGCAGCAGTGGAACTGTATGGCTTCTGCCCCGATGTGATCGACCAGGGCCCGGAGGAAGCCACCGTGGGCGCTCTGGCCGATGTGCTGCGGCAGTCCACTGTTTGGTACTTCTGGTGGGATTGACGGGAGGCTACTCAAATGACAACACAGTTGTATCTTCAAAAAGCAGAAATGCAGTTATCAAGAGGACTTGAGGAAAAAGCCCTGGAAAGTTTGTTGTCGGCGCTTGCCTGTCAAAACAGAGATACCGTCAGCGAAACTCAAACGCGCTGCCTTTTGGGTGAATATCAGTTCGTCCATCAGCAGTATGTTCAGGCGCAGGAGCAGTTTAGCTGGATTTCTGACCGGGCTGAGCAGCTGGAACATGACTATGATGACCTACTCAATGAGGAGATTCGTGAAGCTGAGGTGCTGTTAGGGATCATGCAGAGATTTGGATTATGTTCTGAGCGATGAAGAAGGAGGTATTGTCCCAAAAGTGTTGCGTGATGGACTTGTGTTCAAAGATGAGGATGGTCAGGTCATATTCAACCAGTACAGCTTCTGCGAACTGGTGAAGCACCTGCTGGTGGAGCTGGTGGGGATCTCTTATGAGGAAGCCTCCCAGATAGTGGAACGCTCACCGTTGGCAGCGCCAGTGGACAATGCCATGGATGTGGCGATATTCAGCCATGACCTGCCTTATTACTGGGCTATGTTTTCCTACTATGGGAACGGTTATTGGTGGGGGGACAAGGGTATTCCAGCGCAGCCAGAGGATATGGATGCCTATTTCGCTTTAGAAAAGCAAATCATGGAAAAACACCACTTAAAAGAGCCTTTTGAGTGGGAGTGAAAGGACGGATTCAGTGGGATACGATGTGAGTTTTCACCCGATTTCACCAGAGGAAATGCGGGAATGGTATTTTACTCCCTTAACCTGGATACAGCAGGGACAGGAGGAAAAAGTGCTGGCCCTTGCCGCGCAGTATGGGATGGAGGATTTCTATGCCGAAAAATATCTGAATACCTTGCGGGTTGGGGCTGAAACGGAAGCTGACGAGCTGTTTGACAAAAGCCACGGCTTCTATATTGCAGTAATCCAAGGTTTTTTCCGAGATTATTATTACACCAGAGGTAGTGCCTTTTCGTTCCTGGTGGAACAAAAGCCAGAATATGCGCGGTACTTCACCTCATGGGAACAAATCACTCCTGTTTCCTTTCCAAACCCCATGCAGAACCGAATCATCGAAAACTATTGCTCCGGTGTATATCTGTCTCCAGATCAAGTTATACAACTTCTCAAAGACATGGAGCAGGACCCAAAAGTCCTTGACGATCTGGAGGGGCTTTGGAGCAATGGACAGATTGCTGTGCTGAAAAAAGCACTTTCTGCTGCTGCAAAGTCAGGAGTCGGTCTGTTGGAGGCCACTGAAGTGGTAGAGCCCAACCCCATCAGCCCGAATGAGAGCACAAGCTACTCTAACCTGTACCACTGTGATCGGGACGGGGTATATCTCTACATAGATGCCGTCAGTGGTCAATTAGCGGATGCGATTGGGAAAAACGAAGGATAGATTCTCTCTATGAAAATGTGTGGGCATCTGTGGGAAGAACCAAAATAGGCAGCTACCCACAATATTGATTATCGCAGAAAAGCTCACCGTTTCGGTGAGCTTTTCTGCAATATTTCATAATTTTTTTATTGCTACCACTGGTTGCCGAATTGACATAGGTGGGGTGGTAGAGTGGCTACCACAGAAAAAATAGAATGAAAGTGAGGAGGTTCACTATGAAGTTACCCGAAAAGATTCAAAGGGAACGAAAAAAGATGGGACTGTCCCAGGAGAAACTCGCAGAAAAAATAGGAGTATCAAGGCAGGCCATCACAAAATGGGAGAACGGCTTGGCATCCCCTGAACTGGAAAAAATCGTCTCATTAAGTGAATGTTTTAAGGTATCTACTGACTATTTGTTAAAGGACAATATTACCGAGCCGACCCCACCACAAGAATCTGCATTGAAAGGAAACAAGCGAATGTCATGGAGAACGTGGCTTGGAGGAAGTTTGTTTGGAATATCGGCGCTGATTATATTTGTATTATGGCGACTTTCTGTTCGTTTTCCTATTTCGGGAATGACCGGAAACGGTGTCCATTTAACCGGATTTAGTGGCTTTCTTGGCTTTCATGGAATTTTACATGAAAGCTATGTAATAGTTGCGATTGGAATAATCGGTTTGATACTTGTGATTACTGACTTTATCCGCATAAAAAAGAATAATCGCTGATGACCGGACAATGCAGAGTTGATCTTAAACTGAATAGGTTTATTTCGGCTCGGCAGCATTGACCTGTCGGTAGAAATACATATATTTGAATTAAGAAAGGGAGTGATGCTGCCGGTGTGCCGTCCGTTTGTATGGACAGGAGTCTGATGCACTATGCAATACCTCAAGAAGCGCATTATGCTGTTCCGCTGTCTTTACGCACCACGACACACGGCTTACAAGACAAAGAAAATCATCTTTATATGGAAGTATGGTGGCCGGGAGTATTGTTCTAAAAGCGAAAAGCCTCCACCTGCCAAAAGATGCTTTTTCTGCGGACTTTTTAATAAACGACTTGGAGCGGTCGAATTTGTACTGAGTTACAGATTCGGCCGCTTTTTGATTTGTTCTCGACTACTTGGTCACTGGTGTCGAGCACCACCACTTCCGATTTGTTTTCCACAAAAAACAAATCGGAGGTAACAGAGGTGCAAAATTATCGCAAAAGCGACTATGCGATAAACAAAAACAGCCCAAATATCGTTTATCGCTTTCATAACGAAATCATAGAAATCACACTGGAGGATTATCTGAAGGAGAATCCTGACAAAACGGAACATGACTTTGCAGAGCTGAAAGCCCTGTCCGATCAAATTTACTATGAGCAGGATCGGGCAGAGAGCGCCCAGACCCGCAAGGATGTTTCGATCCACGGTTTGGAGGAAACGGAGCATTGTGCCACTCGCGCTCTGGATGAAGAATGGGAAGAACGAGTTGTTGACATACAGAACCGCAAGTATGCCTGGAAAGCCCTGGAGCAGCTTTTTACAGTGGGCGCTTTGACCGAGGTTCAGAAACGGCGATTCCGGCTTCATGTTTTTCAGGGACTCTCTACCCGGCAGATCGGTCGCATGGAAGGGACAAGCCATCAAGCCGTTGCCAAGTCCATAAACCTGGCGATTGCCAAACTTAAAAAATATTTTGCGGCACAGGGTTGACACCCCTGCGGTTTCAGGACGATAGGTGAAAGGCATTCTTTCGAGTGTTCTTCTTTCACCTGTACCTTGACAACCGCATACTCATTCATCAGTAACATCCCCCCTTTCCAGCTCGAAGAGCTAAAGCCGATTCAGGGGCCGCGCCATGATATACGGACATGATGAGCAGATCCCACCTGATTATCATAATTGGTCTTGCATACAATCCTGTCCTGTATGAGCGAGTAACGGCAGCCTGTAAAAACCGGGCAGCACCCGGCGCGGCCATGACCGGAAAGGGGCATAATGGTACTCCTGTCCAGCCACAGCCCTGCTTAAGATCAGAGTAGTCCATAACATTTGGAAACCATCTGGTTGCAGGATCACGCAATGGGGGCAGCTCGGAGAGATCCTCGGAGGGGTGAGATTCCCGTGGGCCGGTTCGCTGCCGGTCACTGATGACTTCCCAATATGTGCGGGGTGTCAAGGACAAATGGCACATAACAAGAAAACAAATCGGATTTTGTATTTCGCCGGAAATGGGGCAGGTCTTATGGCCTGCCCCGTTTTCCGGCTTACTTAATATTCAGGAGGTCAGTTTATGCGAAAGGCTATCCGGCGTGGCGATCTGTTCTATGCAGACCTGAACCCGGTGGTCGGCTCCGAGCAAGGCGGCATCCGCCCTGTCCTTGTTATCCAAAATGATGTGGGGAATCACTTTAGTCCTACCGTTGTTGCAGCAGCCATCACCAGCAGAAAAGCGAAGAACAGTCTGCCTACCCATATCCTACTTGAGAATGTGCCGGGGCTTGCGCCTACCTCTCTGCTTCTGTTGGAACAACTGCGGACAATAGACCGGAAGCGGCTCCGTGGTTACATTGGGCGTATCAGTAAAGAAAAAATGCTGGAGGTAGATGCAGCCCTGGCAATCAGCATCGGCATAGGATACCCCAACGAAAGGAGGACTCACAATGTATGAAAATGACGGCGGCCTACTCTCTCCCAGAGATGCCTACCGATTGATGTTAAAAGACTACCCGGATGTGATGGACATTGGTCAAATGTGTGAGGCGCTTGGCGTCAGTACAAAAACCGGGTACAAGTTACTTAAAGATGGGAAAATTGAGTACCTTAAAATTGGACGGGCTTACCGCATCCCCAAAGCCCACATTCTTCGTTATTTGAAAATCACCTGCTCCACTTTTGCGGAGTAGCAGGCTATGGTGTCGATCTTCACCGGATAGACGCAGAAAGTTAACAATTCTGACGCGGATTTACCTGGAGTTTTGTTCTGTCCGATGATACAATAAAGGTGTCATTGGTAGGTGAACTCAATACCGCAAAAGGAGGAACAGATCAGTATGCCAGCGGTACACCTGCAAGAAAACAGCAAACTAATCTCCGGCCATGTGGCCGAGAAAAAAGGGTATCTCTATTGGGTTCTAAACCTTACCGATGAAAACGGTAAGAGAAAGCCCAAATGGATTCCCACCCATAAGAAAGTCAAGGGCAATAAGACCTGGGCAAACAATATGCTTCCCACCATCCGAAAAGAATGGACGGAAAAGCTGCTTCAGGAGGCTACGGCCTCACAGCAGTCGGCTTCTCCGTCTGGCCCGTCATCCGCAGCGATTTCCTTTGTGGATTTCCTGTACCAGTGGCTTGAGTACAAGTACAAGTCTGCTACCGGACGGGTGATGGACAGCAAGCCCATTGAACTCTCGACCTATTCGGGATACGAACAACAGCTTAACAACCCCATCGCCCCGTATTTCCGAGAGCATCCTGTCGCCCTTTGTGACCTTACCAAACAAGATATTCTCGCTTTTTATGAGAAAGAATTGGAACGGGTCAAGCCGACCACCGTTAAACATTACCACGCTCTGATTCATGGGGCGTTGAATTATGCGGTTGACAAAAATCTGATTCCAAGCAATCCGGCTGACCGGATTATCATTTCCAAGCCTGAACCCTTCAAGGGTGACTACTACCTGGATTCGGAAGTCCTGAATCTGTTTGAAGTTATCAAGGGGCATAAGATCGAGCTGGTAGTTCTACTGACTGCTTTTTACGGCCTGCGCCGCAGTGAGGTTATCGGTTTGAAATGGAGTGCCTTTGACTTCAACCATAACTGCTTCTCCATTCGGCATACGGTAACAACCTGCAATGTAAAGGGAGAGCGGGTCACGATTAAGAAGGACAAGGCAAAGAACAAATCCAGTCTGCGGACTTATCCATTGATTCCTTTTTTGAAAGAACGGTTGCTGGAGGCCAAGAAACAGCAGCAAGAAAATCGCAAGCTGTGCGGGCGCGCCTACAACAAAGAATATCTGGGATATGTCTGTGTCGATGTGATTGGCAATCTCATTAAACCCAACTATGTGTCCTCGACCTTTGGGAAGTTGCTTGCCAAGAACAATTTACGGCACATTCGTTTCCACGATCTTCGCCATACCTGTGCCTCGCTTTTGCTGGCCAACGGTGTTCCGATGGAACAGGTAAAAGAATGGCTGGGACACAGTGAGATTTCAACAACGGTGGATATTTACGGGCATCTGCAATATGCCACGAAAAAACAATCCGCCGCAGCCATTGAGCAGGACATTGTGGCGCCCATGCTGCAAAACCTATCGGCGGTTTCTCCATAAAAAGGAAAGAGGTCTACCAGCTTTTCGCTGGCAGACCTCATGGCGGAGATGGAGAGATTCGAACTCTCGCGCCGGTTTTGAGCCGACCTACCGCATTTCGAGTGCGGACCCTTCAACCGCTTGGGTACATCTCCAAATTTATGTTATATCCCTGGTCCCGACCCGCCGACCAATTCAGCCGGTGGAAATCGGGAAGAACAACAGGATAGAACAAGCAACATTATTCAATTTGAACTCGGCTGGAACCCGCATGGTTCCAAGGGTTTCAGCCGTTTGGCACTCCGCATAGGAAACCTGATTTCGAATCATTACACCAACTTGGATGATGACGGTAAATCAGGGACGATAGCGGTAACTACGGAACCCCAAAACATACCTCTCAAAGTGGCTGTCAGATGGCTGCTCTCATTATAGCCATTTTCCCGCAAAATTCAAGCCGTGGAAATTGGGAAGAACAACAGGATAGAACAGACCCCAATTCACAATTTGAACTTGCCCGCAAACCCGCATGGTTACTGGCTTTTCGGCAGTTTGGACTTCCAAAGTGGAAACATGATTTCGAGTGCGACCTCTTACGACCACTTGAGTAATGCTCCATATTCACAATACAGCTTAATTATTATAGCAAAATCCCGCCTTTCCGTCAACTGGAAATACAAAAAGCCCTTTCCCTTGTGCTTGACAGGCAGAACGGGGTGTGCTATATTTGTTTCAAATTTGAAGTATATACTCAAAGGAGAACCTATGGCACAGAATCGACAGGATATGGGCAGCGGGCCGGTCAAGCCCTTGCTTTTGCAGCTGATGATCCCCGCCGTGGTGGCGCAGGTGGTCAATCTGCTCTATAACATCGTAGACCGCATTTACATCGGCCACATCGAGGGCATCGGCGCGGCGGCGCTGACGGGCGTGGGCCTGTTTGCGCCGATCCTTATGCTCCTGAACGCCTTCGCCATGCTCATCGGCGCGGGCGGTGCGCCCCGCACGGCCATCGCACTGGGGCAGGGCAACAAAGAGGACGCCGAAAAGATCATCGGCAACAGCTTTACCATGCTGCTCTTCTTCGCCGTGGTGCTGACGATCGGCTTCTATGCCGGTGCGCCCGCCTTGCTGCGGCTCTTCGGTGCCAGCGACGCCACTCTCCCCTATGCGGTGGCCTATGGCCGCATCTACATCCTCGGCTCGGTGTTCGTGCTGCTGGTCATGGGCATGAACCCCTTCATCACGACCCAGGGCTTTGCGAAGATCAGTATGCTCACGACAGTCATCGGCGCAGTCATCAACATCATCCTCGACCCCATCCTGATTTTTGGTCTTGGCTGGGGCGTCCGGGGTGCGGCAGTGGCGACGGTGCTCAGTCAGGCCGTGGGTGCCTGCTGGATATTGAAGTTCCTCACCGGCCCCAAGACCATCCTCAAGCTGCGGAAAGAAAACCTCAAAGTGGAGCGGAACATCATCCTGCCGGTGCTGGGGCTGGGAATCTCGTCCTTCGTTATGCTCTCGACGGAGAGTTTGCTCTCCATCAGTTTCAGCTCCAGCCTCGCCCGCTACGGTGGCGATGTGGCTGTGGGCGCGATGACCGTCATCACCAGCGTGTCCCAGCTCTGCACCATGCCTATTCAGGGCATCTGTCAGGGCGGCCAGCCGGTGATGAGCTTCAACTTCGGCGCAGGCAAAAAGCCCCGCGTCAAGGAGGCGTTCCGCTTCCAGCTCACCCTCTGCTTCGGTTATACCACCCTGTTCTGGCTGCTCATGATGCTGGTCCCCGGCGTGGTGGCGGGCATCTTTACCTCGGATGTCGCCCTCATCGAATACACCACGTGGGCCATGCGCATCTACATGGCGGGCATCCTCGCCATGGGCGTTCAGATCGCCTGCCAGCAGAGTTTTATGGCGCTGGGTCAGGCCAAAGTCAGCCTCCTGCTGGCCTGTCTGCGGAAGATCATCCTGCTTATCCCGCTGATTTTTATCCTGCCCTGCTTCACGGCAGATAAGTGCCTCGGCGTCTTTCTCGCCGAGCCGGTCAGTGATATTCTGGCAGCGACCATTACAGCCATCACCTTCTTTTCCCGCTTCGACAAGATACTGGACAAGGGTGCCGGGAAGGTATGATTCGCAGGAAATAAAAACAGCCCGCGGACGGACAAAAATCCGGCCTGCGGGCTGTTTTTGTGTCAACGGTAGTCGATTTCAGAAAGAGTGATGCGTGGCTTTTCCGTGCCGGTCTTTTCGCACATCAGGTCGAGCTGCTCCTGCAGGTAAGGCACCCGGGTGCTGACGTCCGGGAACTTCGGTCCGAGGATGACCTCATCCAGCTGGAGCGGGAAGGGCGTCTGAACGAAAAGCCACGGCTTGTCGCCGTCAGTGTGGAGGATGTTGTCCTTCGTCTGGTAGATGACCCGCAGCTCCTGCTCGTAGCTGTAGCTGCTGTCTTTGAAGAGGTAGAGGACTTTGCCAAGGAGGGAGTCGAAATAGGGACGGTTTGCTTTGTTCAGTCTCTTCGTGATCTGCCTCAACTGCCTGAGCTGTCGTTCGATCTCCTTGTAATTTTGAGCCAGTTTCTCATTGTCACCACGCAAAACCATATTTTTGGCGTTCTTCCGGAGATAGCAGACATGATAGAGTGTCGGCTCCACCGCACAAGAGAGGTTTTTTGTTGTCTCCCAGTCAATGATCAGGCAGCAGCCCTTTGCATGGTCGCCATACATCTCCCACATGGGCAGATAATCGACCCGGGGCGTAAAGCACTTGACAAAGACGTAGGGGACATTCAGCGATTTCCTGTCTTTCTTCCCCGTATCATACTGGTCGCCGTAAACAGTCTGAAGCAGCGTTTGTCCCTCGTTCGGGTCATTCATGTAGGAGAGATGCATCACCGTCAGCTTCCCCAGCCGGTCAGCGGTGTCGTCCTCTTCGGTACATTTTTCGGGGAGCATATAAGAAAAAACTTCTGCCGATGTATAATAAGCGATTTCCTCCGCATCCTCCTCAGCGTTCAGTTCATCTAAAAGAAGTTCCGAAAGATATGCAGCTTTTGCCAGCCTCAGATAAGAGTCGAAGCACCATATCCCCGACTTCCATGTCATATGCGCTGCATAGCGAGAAAGAATAGAGTAACCGGTATCCTCAAGCAGGCGGGATTTTTCCATGATAGCGACTTCCCAGCGCTCCCTGTCAGGGTCATCATAAAGACGGGCAAGCTCAGGGAGGAGACGCTTTCTCGTTATGACGATGAACATCAGCAGTGCCAGACGGTTCCGGTGGAGCCGCCGAGGGTTGGGTGTGTCCAGCACTTCCTTAATGGCCGCAAGAAATGCATCCAGATTTTTCGCGCGGGAAGCAGCCGAAGCTTCCGGGTCGATGATACGATTGTACCGTTGAAAATAGGTCGGCGAATCGGAAGAAACGCTGTAGGGATAGGGGGCGCCCTTCAGGATACGGGTGTAAAGCTCATACTGGCGTGAAAAAGAAATGAAATAGCTGTCATTGAAGTCTTTCGCCGGCTTTCCGGCAGAGTCGATCTTCCACGACAGGGCCGCCAGCCCGTAAAACTTCAGGGCTTCCTCAGTATTGAGCTCCAGAAACAAAAAACGGTCTGCCTGTCGGATATAGAGTCTGTCAAAGTTGGGAAGAAATGTTGATTTGGCAAAGTTTTTATTTTCGCTCACAGCGGTATGCCATTCTGTGACTTCTTCCCATACAGTATCTTCGCAGCCGTAGCAGAGCAAAGCCTCCGTTAGCGCACACAGGTCAGCTTTGTTTCCGAGGCCATGTTTGATGCAAGCACAGTAATTATAAAAATCATTTTCCAAATCGTTTACGAATAACAACAGGTCTGGCTTTTTTGTATGTGAGCGTTTTCTCGTTCGGATGGTTTTGCTTTCTTCATCCGAAAAGGACAGCCCGTATTTTTGAATCTTCCATAAAACACCTGCTGCGTGGCCGAGAGCATTTTTATCATCACCCGGAAGTCGTCCGAAGTCGTCATGCTCGTAATCTTCCGTTACGATGCTGACCCTATCCATAAACTCCGGATGCGGATTCAGCGTCAAAAGCTCCTCATAAAGCTTTTTATCATATTCGAATTCCAGCAGTGGATATTTCATCTTTTCGTCCGGCATGGAGCATCCTCCTTTTTACGTCCTTTCAGTGAGCATCCCGCACATGACTTCCACGCACTGTGGGTCGAACGCATGTCCGGCACACTCGCGGAGGGCCGCGGCGATTTGGGCGTCCGTCTCGCCCCGGCGGCGGTGGCGGTCGGTGAAGTCGGCCACAGCGAGGATGCGGGACAGCAGCGGGATGGCCTCGCCCTGCAGCCCCTCAAGATAGCCGGTGCCGTCGTAATTTTCGCGGTGATACCGCACGGTTTCGGCCACCCGGTCTACGATTTGGAGTTCCTGAATGATGCGGCAGCCCCGCTCTACATAGGTCTTGTAGAGCTGGTACTGCTCCTCGGTGATGTTCCGCTGCAATACCACATCATCGGGCAGGCCCACGGTGCCTACTTCGTGCAGCAGGCCCGCATAGTAGCCGTCCCGGCAGGCGGCCTCATCCAGACCCATCCGGCGGGCCATCTCCTGCGTCAGCTCCGCAGTCTGCTGGCAGTGGAGGTCGATCTCGGGGATCTTGGAGCTGAGGGCGCTGTACATGGCCGTGATGACCTTCAGCGACATCTCCGAGAGTTTGCCCTTCTCCGCGTCGATGCGCTGCTGCAATAAAAGATGGCGTTTGGCCTTGTCCACCCAGTAGCGCTGGATGGAGAACATGATGATGTAGGCCACCCCGAGGATGCAGATGTAAAGGAACGGGAAACGGCGCACGAAGCTCTCGCCGTAGAGGGCGGCGGGGTCGGGGATGAGCCCGCCGTGCAGGCAGGCCATCACCCAGAGAAAGCTCAGAAGGTTGATAAAAGTGCCGTCCACGAGGCCCAGCGCGAAGGTGCAGGAAAAGGAGAATATCAGCAGGAAAAACCAGCTGAAATAGCCCACATAAGCCTTCTGGAAAAGCAGGGCGCTGCCGGCCAGAAACGCCAGTGCTGCACCCAGCTCCCGCGCCCGGCTGGCACTGCGGCGGGACAGAAAGAGGTTGATGCCGTCCAGAAGCATCATGCCGCCCAGCAGAAGATAAAACGGCAGCGGCGCGCCGTACAGAAACCCCAGCGGCAGATGTACCAGCCAGAGCAGACCCACGACGAGCTTGGTGTAGAGGACCAGCTGCGGGTCGCCATGGGGGACGAGTACCGTCTCGTGCAGCCGTTCAAGCGTATCCTTGTTCATAAAACATCCTTTTGGCGCGTCACTGCACCGCTATCTCTCCGCTTTCCAGCAGCTCCACCACGGCCTTGACCGCCGCAGGCTCGAACTGCGTCCCGCTCAATTTCCGGAACTCTCCGATGATGTAGTCCCTGTCGCAGTGGCCGCGGTAGCACCGGTCGGAGCCCATGGCGTCCAGCGCATCGGCGACGCTGATGATCCAGACCATCTCCGGCAGCTGCCCGCCTTTCAGCCCGGCGGGGTAGCCTTTGCCGTCGAACCGCTCGTGGTGGTAGCTGGCACCGCAGTCGGCCTGAGGCAGAAATTCCAGCCCCTCGAGAATTTTTCGGCCCCAGACGGTGTGCTGCTTCATGATGTCGAACTCCTCGTCCGTCAGCCGGGAGGGTTTGTTGAGGATGGCGTCCGGCACGGCGATCTTTCCGATGTCATGGAGCAGGGCGCTCCGGTAGAGGCTGTCCAGCTCCTTGCCGGCGATCTTCGCGCCGTTCAGAAGCGCCGCCGAGGAGATGATCGCCGTGCCGTGCTGGTCGTCGTGCATCAGGGGAATGTCCAGCTCCTCGCGCAGGCGGGTCTCGATCTCGAAACACTCCGGGGCCTTGATGTCTTCGAGGTTGATGCCTC
>OHFW01000461.1_pt1 | contig 22116 bp, 17 predicted proteins | sample 1567601 | NCBI WGS metagenome assembly OHFW01 (sample SAMEA3879594, study PRJEB24766) | human gut metagenome | biome: human-associated habitat; feature: feces | place: USA | collected 1985/1987 | reverse complement strand
TTCCACGGCTTTTTTCGTGCGAGCGAAGGGACTCGAACCCATACGCACGAAGGCACCAGATCCTAAGTCTGGCTTGGCTACCAATTACAACACGCTCGCAAAACCCTTCGGAAGACTCATAACATTAAGCCCATCGCTGAAGTCGGCCTTTTGGAAGCTGCCTACTTCTGTGTCCGAAAGGATTACAAAGTTATGTATATTTTTCAAAAATCCAAAACAACCGGCATTGGGACATCCACAAAAGCAGTCATTGACCTAATCCAATACCGGAGAAAAGTCGCGGATATACCCTAACCGAACAGGCTCCTGTGAAGCAGAGAGACCACCTTGTCGAGAGCGGTGCGGTCCACCACGAAACTGATGTTGACATAGGACGCGCCTTGCGAGATCATATAGATACGGTAGTCGCTCAGAGGAGCGAACGTCTTCTCGAGAATGCCTGTCACATTGTCCAGATTCTTGCCGATTACACTCACCTGAGCCTTGTCGCGGTCCACATAAACATCGGCGAAAGACGAAAGCTCGCGGATGACATTGTCCACATTCTGGGACGCATCCACCGTAACTGAAATATTGGCCTCCGACGTGCTTATCAGATCCACAGACACATTGTTCCGGCTGAAGATCTCAAACACGCTCATAAGGAAGCCGGCAACATTGATCATCTTCGTAGAGAAGATATTGATTACCAATATGTTCTCCTTGCTGGACACGGATTTCACCCCGTCGTCGATAAACGAATTCTGAAGAATTACAGTTCCCTTGCAGTCCGGATTTATGGAATTCAGCACGTAAATCGGGATGTTCTTCTTTACCGCCGGCTCGATAGTCATCGGATGCAGCACCTTGGCACCGAAATGCGCCATCTCGGCAGCCTCCTCGAACGAAATGCGCTCAAGACTCCGCGTGCCCTCCACCTTTCTCGGATCCGCAGTCTTGACACCGTCCACATCCGTCCAGATTTCGATTCGCTGTGCCCCGATAGCCATTCCTATCAATGATGCCGTATAGTCAGAACCACCTCTGCCGAGCACAGTCGGCTCTCCGTCTTCCGTGGCGGAAACGAATCCCTGAGTTATAACGGCCTCGCAGTCAGTGTAATGAGAGGAAACCTCAGCATTGACCTTAATCGAGATCAGATCCTGTTTCGGCTCGCCCTTCAGGAAATCGGTGTTGGTGATGATCATCTTGCGCGAATCCATAAGGCGGGTGCTGATGCCCCTCGCGTTCATCGCGCAGCAGATGATGTTGGACGAAAGATATTCGCCGTTGCCGATGATGACGGCCTTGCTCCTGTCCGAAAGCTCTCCAAGCTCGCATACCGCCTCAATGAAATGTGAAAGCTTGTCGCAGATTTCATTGACCCGCCTCTTAGCGTCCTCCAGAATACTTTCCTTGTCAATGCTCTCCGACTGACTTATAAGTTCCTCAGCCAGAGTGAGATGTCTTCTTCTGAGCTGCTCAAGCAAGGCCGAGGCCTCTTCAAAATCACGTTTCTTCGCCTCATCTGATATGCGGTAGAGCAGGTCCGTCACTTTGGACAATGCTGACACTACCACGACAGGGCGTTCCGGAAGCCTTTTCCGGATAATTTCTATTGTGCGCGAAATCGCAGCGCAATCAGCGACGGACGTGCCGCCGAATTTCATCACTATCATATTTCAGTTCGTTTTGGAATCTGTCCTGAAATCATTTCAAAACAGTTTCTTGTTATAGTCAACCATTACCTTTCCGCCGAGCAGAATCTTGTTTATGAAAGGCGAGCGGTAGCAGTAAGGAATCCAGGTCAATGAAGGTATCTTATTGGTAATTATAACATTGGCTTTCTTGCCGACCGTAATCGAGCCGGCCTCGCCTTCCACGCCCATAGCATAAGCGGAATTCAGCGTGCAGGCATTGAACGACTGTATCGGCGTCAGCCTCATCTGGATACATCCGAGCGACATGACAAACCGCATGTCTCCACAAGGGGATGAACCTGGATTGTAGTCTGAGGCCAATGCAAGTCCCAGTCCCGAGTCAATGAAATTCAGGGCCTTGCCGTATTGCATCCTGAGGAAGAAAGAAGCGCCAGGAAGCATTGTCGGCATCGTGTCAGGAGCGTCGGCGAGAGAGCGTATCTCATCATCAGTCGTGCTCTCGAGATGGTCCACAGACAGGGCATTGTGCTTCACGCCCACCTGTACGCCGCCTGAAACCGCAAGCTGGTTCGCATGAAGCTTCGCACGCATTCCATATTTCTCACCGGCAGAAAGAATCCTGTCAGTCTGCTCCGGAGTGAAGAAATTTTCCTCGCAGAAAACGTCAATGAAATCCGCAAGTCCCTCTGCGCTTACCGCCGGGACCATCTCCTCACAGACAAGTTTCACATAGTCCTCCTGCCTTCCCGCATAGGCGCGTCCCACAGCGTGAGCCCCGAGAAAAGTGGACTTTATTATAGCAGAAGACGACTCCTTGATACGCCGTATCACTCTGAGTATCTTAAGTTCATCCTCAGTCGAAAGCCCATAGCCGCTTTTTATCTCAATGGCACCGGTACCTGCGGCAATCATTTCATTCACCCTGGCCATCGCCTGTGAGTACAGTTCGTCTTCCGAAGTCCTGTGGAGCAGATCCGCAGAATTCAGGATGCCACCGCCGTTCGCCGCAATCTGTGCATAGGAAAGCCCCTCGATCTTGTCCAGGAATTCCCGTTCACGGCTTCCTGCAAAGACGATGTGAGTGTGGGAGTCGCAGAAGCAGGGCAGAACCATACCTCCCTCAGCGTCAATGACTTCGCAGCTGCAAGAATGGTCTCCAAGAGAGTCAGCATGGCAGTCCCTGTGCAAGCCGGTAGAGCCATCTCTGAGCAAGTCAGCAGAACCGTTCCCGTGCAAGCCGTCAGGGCAGTCGGACATTGGCCCGAAACCGGAAATGAGCCCGTCTTCGATCAGAAGCCAGGCATTGTCCAATGTTCCGGTCACCGACATCTCCACTCCAGCCTTGCGGCGAGTCTGCTGGTCTGTGATGCCGACAATCTGTCCTATATTCTTTATGAGAGTCCTCATAGCATATTGGCCTCGTTGCGGATAAATTCAATGCTCTTCATGATGAGAGGGTGCATGTATGTATCCACATCCACGAACGGAACGACTTTGCGGTAAGACTCCAACAGTTTTTCTATGGCCGGAGACGATTTGCCCGGACGGCGGAACTCAAGCGCCTGCGCTGCATTGAACAGCTCGATGGCGAGAACGGTCTCCACATTGTCCATCACGCGGACCAGTTTCGTGGCAGAGTTTGAACCCATGCTCACGTGGTCCTCCTGTCCCTGGGAAGAAGGGATGGAATCGCATGAAGCAGGCCAGCAGAGCATCTTGTTCTGGCTCACGATAGATGCGGCCGTGTACTGAGGAATCATGAATCCGCTGTTCAGACCAGGTTTTGCAACCAGGAACATAGGCAGGCCTCTCTGACCGCTGATAAGTTTGTAAATACGTCTCTCTGAGATATTTGCAAGCTCTGACATGGCGATTGCCAATGTGTCCATAGGAATCGCGATAGGCTCGCCGTGGAAGTTTCCTGCAGAGATGATCATATCCTCGTCAGGGAAAACGTTAGGGTTGTCGGTGGCGCTGTTGATTTCGTTGCCGATGACCGATTCCACATATCTGATGTTGTCTTTTACGGCTCCGTGGACCTGCGGGATGCAGCGGAACGAATACGGGTCCTGGACATGCTGCTTAGGACGGCGGATCAGTTCGCTGCCCTCAAGCAGACTGAGGAATGCGTCAGCCGTCTCCATCTGTCCCTTGTGCCTGCGCAGAAGGTGAGTGAGCTCGTAGAACGGCTCGATGCGGCCGTCAAAAGCCTCCAGTGACATTGCCCCGATGCAGTCAGCCCAACGTGAAAGGCGCTGGCTCTTGAGCAGTGCCCATACGGCGTGCGCACTCATGAACTGTGTTCCGTTCAGCAGGGCGAGACCTTCTTTGGACTGGAGTCTGATAGGCTCCCAGCCGAGTTCCTGCCAGACGTCTGCAGCAGAGCGGACTTCACCGTGATAAAGGACCTCACCCATTCCGATAATCGGAAGGCAGAGATGGGCGAGCGGTGCCAGGTCTCCCGAAGCGCCGAGCGAACCCTGCTGATAGACAACAGGAAGAATGTCGTTGTTGAACATGTCCATAAGCCTTCCGATGGTGGCGAGCTGCACTCCGGAATGACCGTAAGAGAGCGACTGCACCTTCAGGAGCAGCATCAGTTTCACGATTTCCGGACGTACCGTGTCGCCGGTTCCGCAGGCGTGGGACATCACCAGATTGTGCTGCAGCTGCGAAAGGTCCTCCTCAGGAATCGTGATGTTGCACAGCGAGCCGAAGCCTGTAGTGACACCATAGACCGGCCTGCCGATATCTTCCATCTTGCTGTCCAGGTACTCACGGCATTTGAGGACCTGCTTCTCCGACTCTTCAGAAAGGGTTATGGTTTCATTATGGTCAATGATTTCCTTTATTTTCCATAATGTCAATGTGTCATTTGAAATTTTATGTGACATGAAAGCGAATTTTAAAATTTGGACAATATCTTCTGTATCAATGAGTCATCTGCATTGACAGGAACAGTGACTCTGAGCGACGGGGTGCGTCCCTCCTCTCTTTCGATGGCGTGCAGGGCTCCTTCATTGCGGGCCCAGCTGCGACGTGCGATACCGTTGTTCACATCCCAGAAAAGCATGTTGGTAATATGCCTTGCAGAATCGTCGGAACCGTCAACGACCATGCCGAAGCCGCCGTTGATGACCTCGCCCCAGCCTACGCCGCCTCCGTTGTGGATCGAAACCCAGGTGGCGCCGCGGAACGAATCGCCTATGACATTCTGGATGGCCATGTCGGCCGTAAACTGAGAACCGTCATAGATGTTGGAGGTCTCACGGAAAGGAGAATCTGTGCCGGAAACATCATGGTGGTCGCGTCCGAGCACGACAGGAGCGGAAATTTCGCCGTTTCTCACAGCCTCGTTGAAGGCCAATGCAATCTTCGTCCTGCCTTCACAGTCCGCATAGAGAATTCGTGCCTGGGAACCTACCACGAGATGGTTCTTGCCGGCCTCTTCTATCCAGTGTATATTGTCACGGAGCTGGCCCTGGATCTCTTCCGGCGCCTCTGCAAGTTCCTCGGACAATATCTTGACTGCGATTTCGTCTGTCTTGGCGAGGTCCTCCGGCTTCTGGGACATACATACCCATCTGAACGGACCGAACCCGTAGTCGAAATAAAGTGGGCCCATAATGTCCTGAACATAAGAAGGATAGCGGAAGCCTCCTTCCTCGTTCATGATGTCTGCGCCGGCACGTGAAGACTCCAGCAGGAATGCATTGCCATAATCGAAGAAATACATTCCCTTGGCCGTAAGCCTGTTGATGGCTGCGACCTGACGTTTCAATGACTCTCTTACGCACTCCTTGAAGCGCTCAGGCTCTTCCGCCATCATCACCTTCGACTCCTCAAGAGAGTAGCCGGCCGGATAATAGCCGCCGGCCCACGGATTGTGCAGTGAAGTCTGGTCGGAGCCGAGATTTACGTCAATGTCTTCTTCAGCAAGCCTTTCCCAGAGGTCCACCACATTGCCGACATAGGCCATTGACACTACCTCCTTGTCATTCACGGCTTTGCGGATGCGCGGGATGAGCTCGTCGAGACTCTCGTGAAGCTCGTCCACCCAGCCCTGGTCATAACGCTTGCGGGCTGCGAGCGGGTTGATTTCCGCCACCACGCTTACCACGCCGGCGATATCTCCGGCCTTAGGCTGTGCTCCTGACATGCCGCCAAGTCCCGCCGTCACGAAAAGAAGACCTTTCATGTTCTCGCGGCTTCCGTCAATGCCCTTGGCCTGCAGCTGTTTACGTGCTGCGTTCATGACAGTTATGGTGGTTCCGTGGACAATTCCCTGCGGACCTATATACATGTAGGAGCCGGCCGTCATCTGACCGTACTGCGAAACGCCCAATGCATTGAACCTCTCCCAATCATCCGGCTTGGAGTAGTTCGGAATGACCATACCGTTCGTCACCACTACGCGCGGAGCATCCTTGTGGCTCGGGAAAAGTCCCATAGGATGGCCTGAGTACATCGACAATGTCTGCTCGTCAGTCATCTCCGCGAGATATTTCATGGTCAGTCGGTACTGGGCCCAGTTCTGGAAAACCGCACCGTTTCCGCCGTAGGTGATGAGCTCGTGCGGATGCTGTGCGACGCGCGGGTCCAGGTTGTTCTGAATCATTGCCATAATCGCGGCAGCCTGACGACTCTTTGCCGGATATTCGTCTATAGGACGGGCAAACATCTGGTAATCAGGGCGGAACCTGTACATGTAGATTCTTCCGTAGTCGTGCAGCTCCTGGGCGAACTCTTCCGCCAATACAGCGTGGAACTTGACCGGGAAGTATCGGAGCGCATTCTTCAGCGCGAGCGCCTTCTCTTTGTCAGTGAGAATGTCCTTGCGTCTCGGTGCATGGTTCACGGACGCGTCATACGGTTTTTTCTCGGGCAGTTCTGCAGGGATGCCTTCGAGAATCTGTTTCTGGAAATCAGTCATATCTTATTGTCCTATGTTCTTGTTAACTTCAGCAAGTACCTCAGACTCAGCCGCTACAGCCTCCGCTTCGATTCTTGCGGCCTCGTCGGTAAGTTCCGCGGCCAATGCCCTGTCTTTCAGGCCGGCTGCATTGATTCTGACATTCAAATGGGCGCCTCTTACAGCGGCGAGGGCGGCAATCGCGCCGACACCTGCGTCGGAGGCGGAAGCCGGGTTGCCGATACGTGCCATGGCCAATGCCACAGGCATAGCCTCCATCGCGGTCTGCATCGTCTTGAGCGGCACTCTGCTGGCGTAAAGTGTAGCCTTTTCCATAGCCTCGGCGCGTGCTGCCTTTTCCTCCTCAGTACCCTTAGGCATGGAGAAGACATCCATGATTTTCGCGAATGCCTCAGTATCTTCATCTACCAGTCTGAGCAGCCTTTCCATCACATCCTGGCCTCTTTCAGCCCAGTCGGAAAACTCCTTCCACCTGTCATCCCAGCCACGTTTGTGGGCGGACAGATTGGCAACCATTGTGCCAAGAGCCGCAGCGAGAGCACCCATGTATGCGGATACGGAACCGCCGCCCGGAGCAGCTGACTCAGAAGCCGTTTCACGGGCAAATCCCTTCACGCTCATCCTCACCAGACGCTCTTTGCGGGCCTGGACTTCCTCGTCCGTCATCAGGTATTCGATAACCTTCTCTTTCGGGTTGAATGGCTTCAAGTCGTTGAGGCCCAATGATTTGACGGCTATCTTGATAAGCTCTTCCTCAGGCACGCCGAGAGAGCGCTGCTGTTTTTCCAAGTAGAATTTGCCGGCCTCCACCAGTACCTTCTTAGGCACGAGGCCCACAATCTCAGTTCCCGTAACCCTCAGGCCTCTGGCAGCAGCGGCCCTGCATACTTCCTCGAAGGCCACATGCAGCGGAGTCACGTTCATATCCGTAATGTTCATGGAAACCTGGGCGATACCGTATTCCTCTATGAACCAGCCGATTGCCTTGCACCCTTTGAGAGTTCCCGGAATCCATACGGTCTTGCCTGCCTCGTCCTTGATGATTTTTCCGGTCAGGCTTCCTCCTTCACGTGCAGGACGGCCCTTCTCCCTCACGTCGAAAGCCACCGCCATCGCACGACGCGTGGAAGTGGTGTTGAGGTTGAAATTTACGGCAATCAGGAAATCCCTCGCTCCTACATTGCTGGCGCCTGCCTTCGCAACAGTCTCTGTATATGCCTCAGGCCCGAAATCAGGCTTTCTTTCCGGGTCAATGACTTTTTCCGGCAGGGCTTCATATTCTCCCGCACGGCATACTGCAAGGTTCTTTCTTTCAGGCTTGTAGGCCGCAGCCTCATAACAGTAGCACGGGATGCCGAGTTCATTGTAGATGCGCTTGGCAAGTCCTCTGGCAAGCTCTCCGCATTCTTCGAGAGTGATACCGGCAACAGGTACGAGCGGAAGCACATCAGTAGCTCCTGAACGTGGATGCGCGCCGTGATGATGGCGCATGTCGATCAGCTCGGCAGCCTTTTTCTCGCCCTGGAAAGCAGCTTCGAGAACAGCTTCCGGACTTCCCACGAATGTCACCACAGTCCTGTTGGTAGCTTCGCCCGGATCGACGTCCAGCACTTTTACGGATTCTTCGCCGCGCTCGGTAACGACCTTGGTATCAGCCACTGCCGCGACGATCTGGTCAATGATTTCTTTGTTCCGTCCCTCACTGTAGTTAGGTACGCATTCAATGATTCTGTCCATATCTTATTGTTTATAACTTTCGTGAAAATATTATCTGATAGCCGCCTTGAAGAGCATGTCAGGCTTGTGGAAATCAGGAGACTCGTCGTCCGATTTGACAGCAGAATACCAGTTTACGGAGCCGTCAGAGCGGTAATCCGCACGGAAAACGCCCATGTAGAATCCGTCTTTCAGGTTCAGCCCCATCGACCCAAGCTCCTGAAGGTCAATGCTTCCGCTCACGGTATAGTGCATATCCGTGTGCTCGCATTCCAGTTTCAGAGTGCTGAAATTCCATGCGTAGTCGATATCCCTGTAGAATTTGGCTTTATAATCCAAGGTGTGCCCGGCCGGAGTCATTTCTGCTCCGTAATAGCAGGTCATGGCGCTGTCCGCACTGAAGAAAATTTCCACCCTGTCGTCATTCAGCAGGTTCAGTTCGGCCTGTGGATTTTCATTGACGGTCAGCGTGGAATCATTGACTTCGAAAACGAATTTGAAGGCGGAGTCTCCGGTCAGACAGGAGAAATGGGTGTCGTCCTCGAGGCTGTCCCAAGGCGCGTGGAGTCCGCTGATTACGGATTCCTTGTCACTACCGATACAGAAAGTGCCCTCAGGGCATCTGTTGCAAGAGCATAAAAGCGCAATACCAAGTGCTGCGCAAAGCAGTTGACGGTTCATAGCACGTTATTAGTTGTATTTTCGTATCCACGAATATACGACTAATAAGCGATATTTTCAACTTTCCTTATTTAGTTTTCTTCCGGATCTTATACCCGAGCATTGCCATGAATATGCTCATCAGAGGGCTTATGATATTGAAGAAACAATACGGGAGGTAGGCGATGGTCGCGGTACTGAGGATGGTGGCCTGCGTCATACCGCAGCTGCTCCACGGGAAAAGCGGCGAAGTGACTGTGGATGAGTCCTCTACGGAGCGTCCGAGCAGCCTGCTCTCATAGCCGCGTTTGGCATAGATGTCCTTGTAGATGTCGGAAGTCAGGATGATGGAGAGATACTGGTCCGAGATGACGCCGTTCAGTATGACACCCGTGCCCACAGTTGAGGCCACGAGACCCGTGCGCGTCTTGGTCATCGGCAGGATCAATGAAGCCAGGTGGTGAAGCATTCCGCTGGCCTTCATGCAGCCGCCGAAACACATCGCGCAGATGATAAGATATACAGTATTGAGCATACCGAGCATGCCTCTTGACGAAACCAGCTTGTCCACGTCCGCCACACCGGTATTCACCGAAACCGAATCGTATATGGTCTTGACAATGCCGGTGAACATCACTCCGCCTTTTCCTGCACCCTCTGCGCTTAGGCCCATTGACTGGAGAGCACCCGTACCGATCTCAGTAATGATGTGCGGCTGCAGAATCAGAGCGAAGATGGCCGCGAGAACAGTGGACAGGCCCAGCACGACAAGAGCCGGAAGCTTCCGCGCAATCATGATGCCCGTCGCGACCGGAACGACCAGAGTCCAGAGCGAAATGTTGAATTTCGAGGCCAATGTCTCAGTATAGACGGAAATCTGCGCCGAGTCGCTGCCGGTGTGCAGAAATCCCAGTATAAGGAACAGGACCAATGTCAATGCAAATGACGGTATGGTCGTGAGCATCAGGTACTTGATATGTCTGAAAAGGGGAGTGCCCGAAATGGAGGCGGCCATCACGGTCGTGTCGGAAAGCGGGGAAATCTTGTCCCCGAAATACGCTCCGGAAATGATGGCGCCCGCAATCATCCCTTCACTGAATCCCTGAGCCTTGCCGATACCCATAAGCGCTACTCCGATGGTGGCGATGGTGGTCCACGAACTGCCTATCATCACGGAGATGAACGCGCAGATAACGCAGGCGGTCAGCAGGAATATCTTCGGGGAGATGATTTTCACACCATAATATATCATTGACGGCACAGTTCCGCTCATGGTCCAGGTCCCCGATATGCCTCCGATCAGGAACAATATCACAATCGCGGTCGTGACGTCACCGATATTGCTCCGTATCGCATCCTCGAAATCCTGCCACGGCTTCTTGAAAAGCCACATCGCCAGCCACACGCAGATGCCTGCGGAGAACAGCAGTGAGACCTGGCTCGCGCCAAGAATCGCATCGCTCCCGAAAAAGCTGATGTTCAATGCCAATAATATAATCAGTATTATGATAGGTATCAATGAGATACCCGTTCTGATGACAGCTGTCCGTTTCATTTCCTCGTCAATTGCAGATTAGGTCCGCATATGCCACTGCGGATAAAGTCCGCAAAGATAATGAAAATTATCCGTTTTGCGAGGCGGAAAAAATGCTATCTTTGCGGGAACCACAAATACAGACAGCATTATGAAAAACGTGTATTCAAGGCTCGTGACATTGACATTGACTATTGCGGCAGCCTTTCTTGTTGCATCCTGCGGAAATCATATCGGGGAGAAGGAATCGATGGAATTCCTGTACCGGTATATGGATATCGCGGACCAGGGCGATTACAGCGAAGAATTCTTCAGGGAAAATGTGAAAATGTCATTGCAGGCAAGACGGGAGATGCCGTGGGGCAAGGACGTACCTGACCAGCTGTTCAGACATTTCGTGCTTCCGGTACGAGTGAACAACGAGCGCCTGGATGATTTCAGAAAGGTATATTACGATACGCTCAAAACCCGTGTCGCAGGCCTCTCGATGCACGATGCGGCGCTTGAAATAAACCATTGGTGCCACGAAAAGGCGACCTATACGCCGTCTGACGGAAGGACTTCATCCCCGATGGCTACCATCCTGAGCGGAGAAGGGCGCTGTGGCGAAGAATCTACATTCACGGTGGCGGCGATGCGTACCATGGGAATCCCTGCACGTCAGGTCTATACCCCGAGATGGGCGCATACTGACGACAACCACGCCTGGGTGGAAGTCTGGACTGACGGGAAATGGTCATTCCTCGGAGCCTGCGAGCCTGAGCCGGAACTGAATATGGCCTGGTTCAACGAGCCCGCTTCCAGGGCAATGCTTATGCACACCCGCGTATTCGGAGACTACAACGGACAGGAAGATGTTATCCGCCGCACGCCTAACTTCACTGAAATCAATGTGATAGGAAACTACGTGAAGACACGTGACAATGTCGTTACCGTAAAAGACATTGACGGAAATGCTGTCAGCGGCGCGAAGGTGGATTTCTGCATCTACAACTACGGAGAAGTGTTCCCGGCTGTGACATTGGCCGCGGACAAGGACGGGAAGGCATCGCTTCACACCGGACTGGGCGATATGATGGTCTGGGCATATAGTGACGGCAATTTCGGTTATGCGAAACTCGAAGGCGACGGTCCTGAATGCCGCAAGGACATCGTTCTGAGCCATAAGGTCGGAGATGCTCTCGAAATCGTGTGCGACATCAATCCTCCTGCTCCGGGCAATATCCCTGCTCACGCGACAGCTGAGGCTGTCGAGGCGAACAAGGTGAGACTTGCTGCGGAAGACTCTATCCGTCACGCATATACATCTACATTCACGACATCGGACAATGCTGAGGAGCGTCTAGGCCTTCCGGAACTGTCTAAGGAGAATGCGGACAAGGCTTGCCGTCAGCTCATTGACGCCAAGGGCAACTGGCGCGAGGTTCAGAAATTCATTGCCGAGGCCTATGAAGGCGGCAAGGTGGAGACTGCTCTGCCGATGCTGGCTACACTTACCCGAAAAGACCTGCGTGATACGAAATCGGATGTTCTGGAAGATGCTCTGGGGTCTGTGGACTTCTCTGCTGAGGACTATCCTGATGCGGAACTGTTCTATAAATACGTGTTGTGCCCGCGTGTGGCAGGCGAATTCATACAGCCGTACCGCAAGCAGATAAGGGAAGTTCTGACGCAGATTGCTCCTGATATGACGGATACTGAGAAGACGGCATCTGTAATCAATTGGGCGAAAGAGAATCTCGAAATAGCTGACAGCCTGAACTCCAAGCGTCTGCAGGCGACTCCGGCCGGCGTTCTCAGCCTCAGGAAGTCAGACAGGCGTTCCCGTGATATCTTCACTGTGGCGGCTCTGAGGACATTCGGTATCCCGGCAAGGATAGACCAGATGACCGGAAAGGCGCAGTATTTCACAGGTGGAGAATGGAACGATATCGTCATGGGCGCCGGAAATCAGGTGGGAACAGTCTCTGAAAAAGGTTGGATGACAATGCGTTATAAACCGGAGGCTGGAATGCCGGAGAATCCGGAATACTACCGTCACTTCACATTGGCCAAGATTCTGAAGAACGGCAGGCGGGTGCTTCTCGATTTCGAAGGCGGTGATGCGACTGAATTGGGGGCAGATGCTTCAGCGAAGAGTTTCAGCAAGCCGTTCCAGCTGGATGAGGGGAATTATGTGCTGACGAGCGGAACTCGTATGGCCAGCGGAAAAGTTCTTGCAAGGATGGTTACTTTCAATGTCCTTAAGGATCAGACTACTGATGTCCAGCTGGTTATGCGTCATTCTGCAGAGGAAATCAGCGTTTTGGGCGCAATGAATCCGGAAGCATTCTATATTCCGGTATCTGAGGGCAAGGCTGCAGACAAGGTGTCGCTGCTCAGCACCACAGGCAGGGGATATTTCCTTTTGGCCGTGCTTGGTGCGGGTGATGAGCCGAGCAACCATGCGATCAGGGAAATGCAGGCTGTCGCCGGAAAGCTCAAGGAATGGGGATGCCCTGTGGTGGTTCTCGGACAGAATGAGGCGGCAGTGGCCAAGCTGAATGTCAATAAGGATTGGCATTATGGCATTGACCCTGAATGGGAAATCCGTGAAATGCTGTGCGAAGGCTGTCATACCGCTTCCAGGACGCTTCCTGTCATCGCGATGTGCGACAGTTTCGGCCGCGTGGTGTATATCTCTACCGGTTACAATACCTCGCTTGCAAGTCAGCTGACTGCTGTCATTGACGGAATTTAGTTAACTTTGCAGGATGGGCGTACAAGATGGCGCCGGATTATGATTATGGAACAGAAAAAGAAGAAATTATATCCGTTGAAGTTCAATCCTGTGGTCGAGGAAACTGCGTGGGGAACTGAGACGACCGGAATTGCCGATATCGGCAAGACAGATTCTGAAGTGACCCGTGGTTGGTTGGCGGAAAGCACTCTGAGTGAGGTGCTTGAAACTTATCTTGAGGAACTGGTGGGGGAGAACTGCTATTCTTTTTACGGAAGGCAGTTTCCGCTTATGGTCAAGTGGCTCCGCATTGACGGGAAAATGCCTCTGACCGTGTGCCCGACAGACGAGACCGCATCCCAGCGCTATGATACGCTCGGCAAGATGAAACTCTGGTATGTCACTGATGCTGAGCCCGGTTCCAAGGTCTATATGGGCTTCAAGAGGGAGGTCTCCGCAGCGGAACTGTATGACAGATGCCACAACGGGACGCTGGAAGAGGTGCTCAATGTGGTGACTCCGCATAAGGGAGACGTGTTCCTGGTGACTCCGTGCCTCTCTCATGCTGCACAGGGAGGTGTTTCCATATTGGAAATAACTGAGTCGTCAGACCTTGATTTCAGAATCTACGGGTTCGGTGAACTGACTCAGGTTGAGGAACTTGCGCTCGAGGCAACGTTGGATTTCATTGACCTGGGCAAGTATGACGGCGACCTTTATATCCCTGCGGGAAAACATTCTGCGAAAGCGTTCGATGCCAATGTGCGTTCAGTGGCAAATCCGGATGCTGCAGCGGGCAAAATCACGGACCGCGTGGCTGCATTGAGGGAATTCAGCGTCACCAGCATTGACCTTAAGGATCCGGTTCATATAGATACAGGTACGACAGATGCGTTCACGGTCTATGTGTGTCTTGGCGGGGCGGCTTCCGTTCAGATCCAGGATGAGAAGACCGGTGCGGCGAGATATGACTTCAAGGCCGGTGAACTGGTTCTGGTGCCTGCGGATGTGACTGATTTCTACCTGGTTCCGGATGACAGGGACACGAGGCTTTTCGAGGTGACCATCGAGCCTTATGATGAGAAAGACAAGTATATCGACCCGGAGGCTGAGGAAAAACTTCCGGATGATGATGAGAAGGTGGCGTCCATCGAGGAGTTTCTCCGTAAGAATCCGGGCAGACTAAATTAAGTAACCTTCAAAGAATAACCTGCATCATCTTAAGGAATCTTTTCGGTCTATATCTTTTTTCTCATCAGTCATGTGCCACCGGCACACTCCTTCTTCGAAAACAGATCTATCCTCGAAAATCTTCTCTTAATCTGAGGCAACTTATTATTTTCATGTTACTAAGTAATAATCATGGAGTCAGTACGTATTGACAAGTTCTTATGGGCAATAAGGGTCTTCAAGACGCGCAGTGAAGCGGCTGAAGCCTGCAAGGGCAATCGTGTGAAGGTCAATGATGCCGATGCGAAGCCGTCCCGCGATGTGAAGGTCGGGGATGTGATAACTGTCCGTAAGGCTGCCGTATATTACAAATGGAAAGTTCTGGGACTGATTGAGAACCGTGTCGGGGCTCAGCTTGTTCCGCAATATGCTGAAAATCAAACTCCACAGGAGGAACTTGACAAACTCAAGGCTCCTGTGGAGACATTCTTCGTAAAGCGTGACCGCGGCACCGGCCGTCCGACCAAGAAAGACCGCCGCACCATCGACGCCATGTGGGGTGAGATCGATTTCAATGCCGAACTCCCGGACGATCCGCCGGGATATGACGACTACGAATAAATTATTTCTCGTATTTCTTGGCCTGCTCAGCGATGAGCGCTGCGTCGTCGAAGTAGTTGATGCGCATTGCATTACGTACTTCTGACAATGTCTGTGCTGCTGTTTCGCGGGCTTTTTCCGTACCGCGTTTCAGGATGTTGAACACCTCAGGGATGTCCTGCTCGAACTCGTGGCGACGTGCGCGGATCGGGTCGAGGTGCTTGTTGAGCACGCTGTTGAGGAATGTCTTGCAGGTGCCGTCACCGATGCCGCCTTTCACATACTGTTCCTTCAGCTCGTCCAGACTCTTGAATTCCGGCCAGAATTCCGCGAAGTCCTCCGCTGTGCTGAATGCATCCATATAGGTAAATACGGCATTGCCCTCAAGATGGCCCGGTTCGTCCTGGCTCATACGAGGTTCGCCGTTTGACATTTTCTTCACCTTCTTCCATACTGTGGCTGCGTCGTCGCTGAGGTAGATGCAGTTGCCGAGCGATTTGCTCATCTTCGCCTTGCCGTCAGTGCCCGGAAGTCTCATACATACGCAATTCTGCGGAAGCAGAATCTCCGGTTCTACTAGCACGTCTCCGTAGATGCTGTTGAATTTGCGGACGATTTCACGGGTCTGCTCCAGCATCGGCTCCTGATCTTCACCGGCAGGAACGATGGTTCCTTTGAATGCGGTGATGTCGGCAGCCTGGCTTACAGGGTAGCAGAGGAATCCTGCAGGAAGAGAGTTCTCGAACTCCCTCATCTGGATTTCAGACTTTACCGTAGGATTTCTCTGAAGTCTGGATACAGTCACGAGATTCAGGTAATAGAAAGTCAGTTCGGTAAGTTCCGGAATCATCGACTGTATGAACAATGTGCATTTTGCGGGGTCGATTCCGCATGAAAGATAGTCGAGCGCTACCTCGATGATGTTCTGGCGTACCTTCTCGGGATTGTCGTAATTGTCTGTAAGTGCCTGGGCGTCAGCGATGAACACGAACATCTTGTCGTAGTCTCCCGCGTTCTGCAACTCTACTCTGCGTTTCAATGATCCCACATAATGTCCAAGATGCAGTTTGCCTGTAGGCCTGTCGCCTGTCAATATCACTTTTTCCATAGAATTCTTTCTCTTTGTTTATAGAACGCCAAATATAGCAATTATTGCTCAGTATTTCAACTTCTCAGGCTTTCGCACGGAAGACTTGTCAATAAGAAAGTTTCCACATGGCGTTCCTCGCGGCACGGCTGCGGGACGAGTTCATCTTGCCGAAATTCCAGGTTACACGCAGCAGGATGTTCCTGCCCATGACATTGGTATAGGAATCCTGGACGTAGTTTTCCCTGAAAGTGTGCGACATGGACTTGTCATTGTCGAGAATGTCCTGCACCTCAAGTGCGAAATTGAATGACTTGACGCTCTTGGACAATATCAGGGACCAGTCCCAGGTGTCGTCATTGTAACCCTTGGCATATCCTCTTCTGGAAGTCCAGATCAGTCTTGTCATCATGTCGATGCCGATAGGCGTGTTCCATGCGACGGTACCGTACTGCCCGAACTCCCAGACGTTCATATTCGCGTTCTGGTCGAGCGAGTACTTCGAGCGGTCCAGGGTGGTCCGGCTGATAAGCGATATGGTGAGATTGTCAATGGGTCTGCATCTCAGTCCTATTTCGCCGTTGACCTCCACCCCTGTCATCGTGCTTTCCTTGAAACCGCTTTTCCCGGAGTAGAACAAGTCTCCGGAAGCATTGTCTCCCCAGAAGGCCTTCATGAATGTCGGGTAGTCGAAATGGTCAATGTCCATCAGGTCCAGTCTGCCGGTGCTCTGGTAACTGACTGATTTCGAATATCTGAATGAAAGGGTGGTGCTTAGCGCAAGCTTCTTGTTCTTGGTCAGGTTTATATAGGCATTGTAATATCCCTGGATGCTTCCGCCGCCTTTTCTGGAATTGACTGGTATGCTGTACCTTACGCTGTTCTTGTCGAACCATGAGGCATTCGATTTCGCATCCTTGCTGTATTCTCCGTCCATATAGATGTAGTAATTCCATCTTTCGAAATCTCCGTCTGCAGTAAGGTAGAAATCGTGCGTGAATGACGGCTTCAGATAGATGTTTCCGGCAGAAATCCTCAGCGGATTCAGTATCCTGGCAGCAGGGGTTATGCTGGAAGGAGTCGGCCTTTCCGAATTCATGTCGTACTTCAGGAGGATGAAATTGTCCTTTATGGTCGTGGTCAGTTTCAGGAAAGGAGACCATGCAGTGGCCCATTCTCCCTTTCCGGTATGGGTGTCCAATCCGTAGGACCGGCCGTGGTTCTCATTGTTTATGACTCTCACGAAACCGCCGGCCTGAAGGTTGGTGGACTTGTTGTTGTACTGGACCAGAAGCCTGCCGTAGTTCGTGATGTAGTAGTTCTCGCTAAGTGAGGAATAATACTCGTTGCTGCTGTTGTCCGCCGCGTTGAATGCATCGGACGTGCTTGTCTGCACCTTGTAGTAGCTGGATACGAAAGCCTCTGCTGCCCAATGCTTTACGATAGGCTCCACGTATTTGAAACTGCCGCCGTATGAGTACCGTGTGCCCTCATTGTCATACAGCAGGTCCCTCGAAACCGTGCTTCCGTCCAGATACGTGGTGTTCGTGCTTTCGCTGGAGTTCCCGTCCAGGCTGCCGTAAGTATATGAGCCTGAAACCGTCACGGAACGCCCTTTCTTCCCGATGTCCTTCACGCCGAAAGTCACGTCGCCTTTCGTGAACAATGTCTTTTCCTTCTCGGCTGATGAAGATATGTTCCTGCTCTGTGACACTCCGTCCAACGTGTTCTCAGTCATGCCGTTACCGTGGTCGGAGTAGTCATTGTAGGTAAATGCCGGCGTGAACTTGAAATTGTATTTCTTCTTGCTCTTGTTCTTGATTTCCATGACGGCCGAGAACTTCTGCACGTCTCCGGTCAATGTCTTTGTGTCATTGTCCTCCAGGTTTCCTTCGTCGAGGTAGGTGATGCGGTCAGTCCTGCTCCGTTTGTTCACCTGGTCGGACGTGAAAGTAGCTGACACGCTGGTCTCCATTTTCTTTATCCTGTCCGTGTTCAGGTTCGCTCCGCCGCGCCAAGTCGTGTGCATTCCGCCTCCTTCCAGTTTCTTGCCGTATTCCTCGTTGCCGCTTGTTACGATTACTCCGTCATTTGCACCTACAATGTTGAGACCGCTGCCCAATATCGTGAGCTGGTCCTTCTTGCCGTAGGCCGACATGAACGCACCGGTGTTGAACAGGAACTTCTTGTATTCCTTGTACTCCTCCCGCTGCTTTCCCGGTATGCTCGTTCCTGCCCCTGCACTGATGTTTCCGAACACACCCTTCTTGTATTCGTCCTTCAGTTCCACATCCATCACTGTCTTTTTCTTGTCATCCTTGATGCCGGTGAATTCTGCCGTCTCGGACTCCTTGTCCACCACTTTCACCTTGTTCACAACGGATGCCGGCAGGTTGTTCAGCGCTGCAGTCTTGTCGCCCAGGAAGAACGTCTTTCCGTTCAGCGTGATCTGTGAGACGGTTTTTCCGTTCACCTTCACGTTTCCGCTCCCGTCCACCTCGACGCCCGGCATCTGCTTGAGCAGGTCCTTCAGCTTGTCGGTAGGCATGGTCCTGAACGCCGCCGCATTATATATTATGGTATCCTTACGGATTTCCATGGCATTCACATTGGCAGAAACTCTCGCAGCTTTCAGAGCCTCAAGGTCCGGCTTCAGCAGGATCTTGCCGAGGTCAATGTCTTTGCTTATATAGAGCTGCCTGTGGAATTTGCTGTAGCCCATGAACTCCACGAAAATATCGTAATCTCCTCTGGTGACGTCATTTATCTCGCATTTGCCGTCGGGGCCTGTCAATGAAAAATTCGTTATGATGGTATCTTTGATGTGCCTCATGTAGATGGAGGCGAAACTGATAGGCTCATTGTTGGTGGAATCTGCCACTTCAGCCTTCAGCCTATATGATGTGCGGCCGAACATGCTGCCGGCAATTACTGTCTGCGCCGCTGATTCTATCCGGGTCAATGCCGATATTGACAATGCTGTAGCAATGGCTATGATGACGCTGCGGTATTTCATTTCGTTTCAGTTGGTTTTTCTTGTTTTATAGGTTTGTGGTACTGAGATTTGTCTCGGTCATTTTGCGAATTTATCAATAAAGTGTTGATATTCCTAATAAAAAAATGAAACATTTTGAAAACATTTTGAAAACATTTTGAAAACATTTTGAAAACATTTTGAAAACATTTTGTTTTTTCTAAAACTACCACTGGATCTATACTCGCCGGAGCCCGCTATCCCTACCATTCTGAACCAATGAGCATCCTGATAAGGCTGTTAATATCAGTGTAATGGGTTGATTGATAAATAATTGCGCAGGTTTAGGATGAAATGCAAATATGCTCATCACCCTAATTTTTTATGGGAGTGAGCATATTGGATAGTGTGTTAAAATCAGCGTAACAATCAATGGCTCAATAGATTATAAGGGTTCTTGCGGCTTTATGGGGGTGCTCATTGGTTCCAAAATTTACAGGCGTCGCCGAAGTTATGTCTTGACGTGCAGCTTATCGGCCTCAACTTTTGCGTTTTCAAACGTCAATAGTCAATGGAAACACAGGAGAACACTTTCCTTGCAAGTTTGCTCCGGGCGGACCAGTTCATAGCCGGACAGCGGCATAGCCCGCGGCGAATTGCGAAGCACCTGAGCGGAGCGGGCTTTTGCCGCTGCCGGCGTGATTTCGTGACACGATTTCTTCTGAAGAACCTTGTCTCCATCTGCGTGATTGCCTATGACGTGAACTTCATAGAGGATAGAAAGAGCGTCGCCATAGGTGATTTCTGAACCAATGAGCATCCAGACGAACCTGAGAATATCCACATAACGAACTGATATCCAATTGATTATACTGATTTGAAGCGGAATGTAAATATGGTCATCACCCTGTTTTTTTATGGGAGTGAGCATATTGAGAAATAGATTAAATCCGTATAATAGTCTATACTTCAATAAGTTACAGGTGTTTCGCAGCATTGGCGATATGCTCATTGGTTCGAAAAAACCACCGCAAGCAGATATAATAAAATTCGTAATAGCCGGCGGAGACCCGCGAGTTGCCGGCTGCGGTGACGTGTGTCAGGCAAAGATGGGTCATCGTAAAAGTCGGAGTGCAACGACGAAATCTCGGAGAGGAGGAGTGCAGTGGCCGTGTGCTTATTTCCGAAAAATTCTCCTGATCTGAGACAAGTTATTATCTGCGATACTGAATCCGTATATTTTACGTATATTTGATGAGTGGTTAAAAATGAAGATATGAAACGCAGACTTCTTTTATTGGCATTGACCTTCTTGGTATTGACTATTTCCTTGAGAGCGCAGGACAGGCGATTCGTCTATATGCAGGTTGAAATTGTTTACTATGGTCCGGGATACCGGGTGGTCGCTGATTTGGGAACGCCATCGGAGAAAGTCTTGCAATTCAATTATAATTATCTCAAGGACGATACGGACACTCCTTTCTGTTTCAATACGAAAATGGCTGCTGTCAACTGGCTTGCAAAGGATGGCTGGGTCCTGAATGACCACTGCAGCCGTATTGATTCTACCTTTATCATGAAACGTGATGTCAGCGGCATGAATGAAACTCAGGTTCAGGCATTTTTGTCCAGATATAATATCGGGCCGGCCACTGGCAGCAAGAAGCCTACAGCACAAAAGAAGTTGTCGAGAAAATAGTGCGGCTGGTGTAGGCCCTGGCGCTGGAAATTCTGACTTGTCCGGAAAAACGGCCCTTTTTACGGACAACTTGTTGATTTTGAACAACTTATCCGGAAAATACCCACTTTCTCCGGACAAATTTCTGGGCAGGCGGTGCGGCTCACCTCCTTCTCTCCGAGATTTCGTTCGCTGGCGCTCCGACATCTCGGATTAACGTAAAATCCCGGTTGATTTGCATTTCATAGTGCGCCCGAAGGATTGACAAGGCATTATCAGATGCACTGCAGGACATCCTCTTGTCGATGGATAGCCAGTCAGCGACATAGCCCGCGTCGAATTGCGAAGCGCCTGAGCAAAGCGGGCTTTCTCCACTGTCAGCGTAATTTCGTGACACGATTTCTACAGAAGAACCTTGTCTCTATCTGCGTGATTGCCTTTGACGTGAACTCCATAGAGGATAGAAAGAGCGTCGCCATAGGTGATTTCTGAACCAATGAGCATCCTGACGAACCTAAGAATATCTACATAACGAACAGATACCCAATCGATTATGCTGATTTGAAGCGGAATGTAAATATGCTCATCACCCTGTTTTTTTATGGGAGTGAGCATATTGAAAAACAAGCTTAAATCTATATAATAATTTATAATTCAATAAGTTACAAGTACTTTTATGGCTTTGGCGATATGCTCATTGGTTCGAAAATACCACCGCAAGCAGATATAATAAAAATCGTAATAGCCGGCGGAGACCCGCGAGTTACCGGACATGACTGTTTCCGTGAGCATGGCTATAGCGAAAAACCGAACAACCTGAAATTGGTGCAACGGACGAAAGTGTTGATTCATAACCAGTTAGCAGATAAAGCGAAAGCCCGGTTACCCACTTTTTCACATAACCTGCATTTGGCTGTTTGCTATATCTTCTTGATACTCAATAATATACACCAAATTACGACATGCAGGTTGTTCGATTCAATCCAATTCTGTGTCGTTCCATTCTTCGTAACGCACCGCATTTTTTTGTGAGCACCTCTGCTATTCCTGTTAATTGTTATCCACAGAATGTGATTTTATCCGTGAAAACCCGCCTTCTTCCGGATAAGTTGTTCAAATGACCAACTTATCCGTGGAAACCTACCTTCCCACGGACAAACTGTGGAAGAACGTCATTTGACGGTTACTTGTGAGGAGGTTGGATACAATATTGAAAAAAACATTGCTTTTGCGGCGTGTTCTTGAGGCAATGAGAGTTTATTAGCTGAGGCCAACAGAATCGAAGTGTCTGACGAGAAGACGAGATAATGACAGAGAAAGAGTGCATGTTTGCAGGGGAACTGTATCCTAGCCATGAAAAACAGACAAAAAATCCGGCCGAAACGACCGGAAACAGATATAAAAT
>OHFW01000427.1_pt1 | contig 23556 bp, 21 predicted proteins | sample 1567601 | NCBI WGS metagenome assembly OHFW01 (sample SAMEA3879594, study PRJEB24766) | human gut metagenome | biome: human-associated habitat; feature: feces | place: USA | collected 1985/1987 | reverse complement strand
CGGAATTCGCCCGCAAGGCCGCGGAGTTCTACCAAAAATACCCCCACATTCCCAACGTGGCTTCGATCTGCATCTATCCCTCGTTCGTCGAGACCGTGGGGCTGGCCGTGGACGGCACGCCGATGAAGATCACGAGCGTCGGCGGGGGATTTCCCGCGGCGCAGACCTTTCTCGAAGTGAAGGCCCTCGAAGTGGCGATGGCCGTGGAGAACGGCGCCGACGAGGTGGACATCGTCCTCAATGTGGGGCGCATGCTCACGGGTGAATACGACGAGGCGGCCAACGAGGTGGAGGTGATCCGCACGGAGATGGACGACGATGTGGTGCTGAAGGTGATCATCGAGTCGGGAGCGCTGAAAACCCCCGAGTTGATCCGCAAGGCGTCGCTGCTGTCGATGCTGGCAGGGGCCGATTTCGTGAAGACCTCGACGGGCAAGATCGACGTGGCCGCAACGCCCGAGGCCGCCGTGGTGATGTGCCAGGCGATCCGGGACTACTACGACAAAACGGGCCGCAAGGTCGGTTTCAAGGCTGCCGGCGGCGTTTCCACAGTGATGGATGCCGTCTGCTATTACTCCATCGTTTCCGCGATTCTCGGAAAAGAGTGGTTGAACAAGGATTTGTTCCGTTTCGGAGTGAGCCGTCTTGCGAATAGTTTGATTTCCGCTATTGAGCAGAAGACAGTTACTTTCTTCTAGTCTTTCCGGAACATTGAATGATATGGCGCCTGACAGGTTTTCTGCCGGGCGTTTTTTTGTGCGCGGGAGGTATATGTTACGGAAATGTTAAAATTATGTTACAAGGGGTCATTTTCTTTGAAGATTTTTCTTGCGGGGAGCGATACTCAACCGGCCTTGCAATGCCGTAGGAGGCCGAAAAATAAATAAAGCGTTTTCATTTTCTGAACACGGACAGTTTTTCCTTATTTTGCGTAAAAAACTTATGTATTATCATTTTTGCACAAACGGATTGTTGAAAAACATCATTTTCTCATCTAACGAAGACTATATCTATGGAATGAACTCCATTGCTATCTGCAAGATACAATACATAGATGTCAAGATTCTTGCTTTCTGTCTTATGAATAATCACGTTCACTTTATTCTCGACTGCGAAAAAGACGATGGACTATTATTTATGAAACACTATAAACTTCTTATCGGCAAATACCTGAAGAATAAATATGGAACAGAACGTAATCTGAACGGGGCTGATATTGGGTGTAAAGAAATGTCAGACCCTAATTATTGTGTCCGCGCCATCGCCTATGTTTTAAGGAATCCGATGTCTGCCGGTATTCAGATTATGCCTGGAGAATACAGGTGGAGTTCCACAAATTTGTACTTTGCATCACGCTCATTCGGGTTACATAATTATACACCGATATCAAGTCTGCCTGTCGTCAAAATGAGAGAAATAACTGGAAGTCGTTGTAAATTTCCTGCTGAATGGCGTATAGATATGAATGGTATGATTTTTCCCGGCGACTATGTTGATTACAAGACAGTTGAGACAATATTCGTCCGCCCTATGCAGCTTCTATACTACATTCTTAAAAACAATGATGCCGAACTTGAAGCTGACACTGGGATATTAACCAAGAGCCGGTACAGTGATGATGAACTTTGTGCGTCTAGAGATATCTTTATTCGTGAGAAATACGGGAAGAAAAGTATTATGCAGTTATCGGTAGAAGAAAGAATATCTTTAGCATCGATAATGAGACGGCGTTACGGAATATCTCTGCCGACATTGTCCAGGATTATACAAATAGACAGAGATTTGCTCCGGGGAATGTTGTAACTGTGAATTCACCTGCCTGAGAAATCACAGCGTAGGCTGTAAAGGAAAAATCAGGATGTTTGCTGTGAACAAGATGTTGGCTGTAAATAGGAGTAGTAGTTGATTGGAACTATGAATGTTTATCCTGAGTTGTTTTTCGTACCAATGAGCATATCGACAGTAGAGCAAATAGCTATCCAATCCACTATTCCACAATCAGTTACGCAACTTATAGCCCAAACAGAAAGATGCTCATCCCCCTGTTTTTTTTATGGGAGTGAGCATCATTGAATGCCGGCCTAAACCCACATAATAGCCTATGGTTCAATTGATTATAGGCACTTTCGCGGCTTTGGGGATATGCTCACTGGTTCCGTTTATCAGGGCGGTTTAGTGCTTTCCTCCTATTAGAGTCTATTCGCGCTTGACGAACAGTCCGAAGGGCTACCAAGGCATCATCAGATGCCGGGCCGGAGTTGGCGGGCAGGGCGGCCTTTGCGGCGATGGAAAGCCCGTAGGCCCTGATGTGCCCCCTTGAAAAGGGGGTTAGGGGGATTGAGATAGGTCATCAGATGCCGGGCCGGAGTTGGCGGGCAGGGAAAGCTGTGTGGCGATGGAAAGCCCGCAGGCCCTGATGTGCCCCCTTGAAAAGGGGGTTAGGGGGATTGAGATAAGCGGGCTATGCCGCTGTTCGGTTTACCCATCATAGTGATGACCGCCCTGTACGCATCATGAAAACAAGTTAAGTTACAGCGCGCCTATGTCTGTGGAGGTCCCGAGATTCACGGGTGCAAATCAGGCCCTTCTGCCCACGTCGTATGGATTTCCGGAACTTTTACTGGACAGCAATGTCATCTGCCCTATAAATGCATATCTTTATAAATGCATATCTTTGTAATCTCATTACATCAAATAGGTGGCGATAAAAAGTAGAACGGAAAATGGATAAGAAAAATAACAGAAAGTTGGATTCCGGTAGAAGATGAAATGAGGAGTGGAAAGAAGAAAGAAGAGGGGATGAGGATGGAAAAGAAGAGAAAAAGAAGAGGGGAGGAAAAGAAGATGAAATGAGGCATCTCTGTTATGGGCAGGAATGGCTGTTGTATGTTGTTACGGTTTGCTTGGCAGCTGGCTTTACCATTGCAGGCTTTTATGCGCTCGCCGCTGCTGGTGATATCAGAAAGTTACCATTGCGGAGATTGGTGATGATAGCAATTGTTGGCCTGTATTCTATCAGAGTTGTAGTCGGGATTTGTTGGTTGTTGTATGCGTTTACTTATCTGCAATTCTTCTCGACCTTAGTGCCGGCGTTTCTCGTCTATTGCTATCTTCCCGGATTGAAACGTGAGGTTAATAATCAAATGCTCCCTTAAAGAGGAGATAATCGGGCACTTCCATTAAAGAGATAATCGAGCACTCCATTAAAGGCAAACATCAAGAATAATATGTATTTTCGCATTCATGATAAAGAAATTCCCTATTATACTTCTCGATTTTACAGGCATATATGATTATGAATCGTTTGCCTCTGGTCACAACATCACCCATGTTGATTGCCGCAACATAAATGGTGTGGACTGCTATTGTGATGAGGAAGGAAGGAGAAAACTGCATAGTATTCTTGCTCCCTATCCCGCTCAAGCTCTACATTTTATTGATTCCGGCGATTACCATTACCTGACAGAATATTGGGTATCAAAACTCCAGGAACCATTTACACTAATTGTATTCGACCACCATCCGGACATGCAACAACCTCAATGGGATGGTGTTGTCTCATGTGGCGGTTGGGTGACAGATGTGTTAGAGAAGAATCCATTTGTCAGAAACATCATTATCGTAGGTGCTTCAGACGAACTTATATCACAAGTGCCTGTTCATCTAAGAGAAAAGGTGATGTTCTACAGTCAAGCGGAAATTGACCATCATCAGGCATGGCCTTCAAAGGCAGGCAAACTGATACATGAGCCAGTATATATTTCCATAGACAAGGACGTGCTTAGAAAGCAAGACGCCATTACAGATTGGAGCAATGGAGACATGAGCCTCATGCAGATGCAAGCCGTGCTGCGCATTATCTATGCCCACGAAAAAGTAATCGGCGTGGATATAACAGGCGAATGTTCTGCCACGCTCGACTATCTTTCTGAAGTAAAGGATGCGTCGGTAAACAACAGAGCCAACGAAGAACTGATGAAAATGATATTGACGGAATAATGTCGTTTGCGGCCATATCGGAATCGGTAGATAAAGCGCATATGATAGACCGAAAGGACTCGCAAAGATTCTCTAGCAGTTTTTAAAGGATTACTTATATTTGTAATCGGAAAAAATAATAGAGTATGAAGAAAATTGCATTGACAATGTTGCCTGTGGCATTGACACTTACCTTGCTGGCGGGCTGCGCGCCGAATGGCGGAAAAACGGGTGGCGAAATTACTAATCCTGTCATTGACAATATCATGGCGCGGAGAAGTGTGCGTGCATACAAGGCAGTTCCTGTCGGGCGCGACACTATGAATGTGATTCTGAAATGCGGAATCAATGCTCCGAACGCGATGAACAGCCAGAATTGGGAAGTCCGCGTCCTGGACAATGCGGATGAGATTGCTGCGGTGACTAAGATTTTTGCGGAGGCGAATCCGGACCAGGCAGCGCGCCCAGGCTTTGTGAATATGTTCCGCAATGCTCCTACAGTCGCTTTCGTGGCGCATAAGGCGGACGCCGGTATGTCACAGATTGACTGCGGATTGCTTGGCGAAAACATGATGCTCGCTGCCCAGTCGTTGGGCATTGGCACATGCTGCCTCGGCGGTCCTGTACGGTTCTTGACAGATTCGTGCCCGGATTTCCTGAAGAAACTCGACTTCTCGGAAGGTTACGAACTGCTCTTCGCCATCGCTTTCGGCTATCCTGACGAGTCGCCGGCCGCAAAGCCGAGAGACGAATCCAAAGTCCGCTTTGTAGAGTAAAGCGGGGCTAATCCTTTTCGTAGATCGCCTTGTTGTTCTCTGACTCCCAGATCTCGACCTTGTAGCAGTTCTCGGTCTCGTCGCATATCCATTTGGCGATGTTTTCTGCAGTAGGGGAGAACGGCAGCACCTCGTTCAGATTCTTATGGTCAATGCGGGACATTATGTTCCGCTTGATTTCCGTGAAGTCCGTCACCATCCCGTCATCGTTCAAAGTCATTGACTTACAATGCACTATCACGATCCAGTTGTGGCCGTGAAGTTCCTCACATTTGCTCCGGTGGTCCGTCGTCACATAATGCGCTCCGGACACCTCGAATCTTTTGCTTACGTAATACATATTTTAATCATTATATCACCGTCAGTCCTGTGACGGGAAACTTATATAAGAATATCAGTTATGGAATGACAACGTGGTGATTTCCGATAGGGGAGCGCAGGAAATAGTCGGCGAGCCCGGACGCTTCCACGACAATCTGCGTGCGGCAAAGATTGTCATTGTATTGATTTTCAACGACATTGACATTCTCTAAAAACATTTCGGTGCAGTCAGGGGAAATCTTCAGAATCTTCGCCGGGCCGGCAGGTATGATGCCGTGCACCGCAACTCCTATCCCCGATTCGAAATGCGTGTCATAGCAGTAGCTGCTGACGATGCTCAGCGGTACGGTGCAATGCGCAAAAAGCAGTTTGTCTCCGTCAATGCGTGACAGGTTCGCCTGAAATCCCGGTGTCCCGAATTTTTTGAGCGCAACGCACATTGACAGCAGTGTCGGCACATCGCCTTCGCAAGTCGCCACAACTCCCTGACTATTAAGTATTGCCAATGCCATGCACCCGGTATTGTTCAATGCCGTAAGCAGGTCGAAGCATCGCAGGGTAACGCCTCCGAGGCCGTATTCATCCACGATTGATTTCATTGCACAATAAATGTCGAGAGCTTTCCCGAAGTCGGCCTCCTTGATTGCTCGCCCGAATTTCGGTTTGTTCAATGCATTGAGTTTCAACCCTTCAAGATGCTTCCTGTCGGGATTCTCCGCGCGACGGACAAGTTCCTTTATGTCAATGTCAATGATTTCCACGCCCAGTCGTTCCTTGGCTGTCTCGTAATCCACATTGCTGGAAATCAACCAGTCAGACGGCTTCCCGACCACGCCGACCTTCATCCCGTCCAGTATCCGTCCCATGTCATAAGCCTTGACATGGCATTTGTTCCCGGCTGCGAAACCTTGGCGCAGTCTGTCTGCGATAACCTCCGGACTTCCATGTATGATTTCGCCCGGATAACCGTTCCGGTTCAGGAATGACAGTATCTCCATTGACGCTGCCAATGAATTGCTCTTGCCGCTGGTCAGTAGTCTTATCGGCTTATAGTCAGGCACTTGCAGATGCCCGTCGTTGCAGAATACGCTCTTGAAAACGCCCTCTGTCCCGCCGGTTCTGACATAGATGACATTGTCCAATGTCTCCCCATATCTTGTGTAATCTTCGCCCCGAAAGTCAAACTCCTCACCGAGCCTCTCCTCGATCTCGCGTATGAACCTCTCTTCCGACGGCTTCCCTGCCGCTTCGCTATGCAATCCTGATGTCAATGTGTATAGTGTGAGCATGTCAATTTTGTTTTACGGCACAAAAATAAGCAAAAAACACCTTGTGCGAAAGCATCTGTCTTGCATTCCGTTTCCCTACACGACACATTTCGTTTTTGCGATTATACTATATAACTATAAGATTAGAGTATCGCACCACACTCAAAAGGTAAATAAATATATATCTATATTAAGTTTTATTTGATATTTATGTTTAATAATATATATTTGCAAAAAAATTCAAATATGGAAAAGATACATACTCCATCCGAAGTTGCCGAAAACATAAAGAAAATCATTAGGCAGCAATACAAAGGCCTGAACGAATATGCTATGCATAAGAATATTACGCCAACACAGTTATACACAATACTCAACGGAAAAGAGTATATGTCATTTTATTCGGCATTCCGATTCTATGCGGATTTTGACTTGAATGTTGAATATTGCACGAAAGGGACGCTTCCGATGCTGTCTCCGGATCACGAGTATATGGCACTTCTGGCAGCTGCGACGGATTTTTTCTATGCTGTCAGGGATGAAGATCGGCTGCGGGATGAATACGAACTGAAATCCGGTGACATTGCCGAGGATGAAAAGCTCCGCTTCGAAAAGGCGCTGAAAAAGGCGAGGCTTGAAAAGGCTAAAGTAGGGTGCCGACTGGTTGATCTGCTGAACATCGGATGGGCGGAAGATAATCCGGAATATGACATTGAACAGCCGGTAGTTGACGAATGCGACTCCGGAAATAGTGAACAAATAAAAGACGATATGAAACTGCACGAAGCTATTGTGAAAGTGCTACGAGAAGCATCGACGGCACTCACATTTACCGAAATCGCGAAACTCATAAACAGGCAGGGATTATACGCCCGAAAGGACGGTAAACCGGTGCCGGCGAGTCAGATTTCCGCAAGAGTAAAGAACTATCCTCTCCTATTTGACATTGATAGGAGAGTTTCACCAATTAAAATCAGCATTTCAAATGACAACAAACTCTAAACAAGGCTTGGAGCCTATAGTATGCAATGAACCGAAGATCCTGATACTCGGTTCCCTTCCTGGCGACATTTCCATCGAAAGCCAAGAGTATTATGCAAATCACAAGAACTTTTTCTGGAGAATCATAGCGACAATAACAGGCTCTCCTGTGCCGCTCAGCTATCCGGCAAAAAAGGAGATGCTTGCGCAAAGTCATATTGCCCTCTGGGATGTTTACGCCGCCGCAGAACGTATTGGCAGCAGCGACGGGAATATCCGTGGCGGAGAGTTCAATGACATAGTCGGATTTATCAGAAAGAACCCGACAATATCAACAATTGTGTTCAACGGGAAAAAGGCAGCCAAGTCTTACGCGCAATACTTGAAAAAGCATCCCGACACGATAAACATAGTAGGACATCTGCACACCTGCGCATGCCCAAGCACAAGCCCGGCAATCCTCTGCACGGGACTGACTTTTGATGACTTGGTGAACAGATGGAAGGATATTTTGATTTGACACAAACTTTTCTTGTATGAACGGAAGACCTGCCAAAGGGCGAAAGCCCACAAAAGAGGAAGCAACGACATCGACGTCGACGACCTAGCCGACTATTACGACTACTACCCCGACACAATATTCTTCAGGGAAGACTTCGGTGCCAACCAGATAATGGGAACTCGTTGGAAGATGTTTCTGAAAAAGATTACCGCAAAGCAAAGCATTCTGTTTTCAGAAGTTGTCGCATATCTGCAAAAAAGAATCCTGCCTTATTGGAACAATCTGAACCACTGATGAATACTTTCCATACATATACATTCCCCGAAGCCAAGAATATCATCATCTGCGGAGACATTCACGGGGAGTTCAATTCTCTGATATACAAGTTGTGCATACAATATCAACTGACGGATGACGTCAATATCCGTGTCGGATATGACTCCGGTGAGTGATGCCAGGACAACACCCTTGCCGACACGATTGACTATCCGACCATGGATGACTTTCGCCAATTCCGCAGGGTCTCGGATTCTCTCGGATATCAGACGGACTACTTCCTTGTAGCTCTTTCCGTCGGTTGTCGAGACATAGTTGCTGATACGGATGTTACAACGCTTCAATGCAGCATCAACCTTGCCGAGTTTGCGTACGCACTCCGCATTGAGAGTAGAGATATGTCGGTCATATTGACGAAACTGCTGAATGAGGTCTTCAGGAATATAACTGCCTTTGATAAGGTCCTTGAGAAGGCAGGTGGCTATCCACTCCGCATCTTTCACGTCACTCTTCTTTCCGGGAAGCTGTTTGATGAAGTACGGATTGACCAGTTTGAGACTGGCATAGTTTTCCAACACTCTCCACACTGGCATCCAGTAGATGCTCGTGCTTTCCATACAGACCTCCTCCACATGGAATTCCATCAATTTGGCGAGCATCTGCTCAAGTTCTGGAGCCAGAACTCCATACTTTTCTTGAAAAACGATGCCGTTTTCATTGAGAATACAGACGAACACACTATCTTTGTGCACGTCAAGACCGCATACTTGTCTCATAGGCTTCAAAATTATTGGGACAACAAGCCCGTTAAACTTATGTTAGTGCGGATGGCAGTGATGCCATGTCCGCTTTTGCCACAAAGATGGTATGCGGTCTTGATTTTTATTTAACTGGCCTAAAAATCGCAGGTTTTTATCTATATTTGTTGATTCAAATGTAAATATACGCCAAAATTACAAGGCGGTAATGATTATAAATTTTGACACTCACTTGTTGAGAGAAAACATGAATACTTATAACGCTCATAAGAAACTTCTGATTGAGAACTTCCTGAAAGGGAAAAGTTCAGCATCGTTATCTGGTCCACATTGTGTTATGTCTGATGGTGGGCAAATGCCATTGAATATGCAACTGGCTATTCTTTCCCATCACTGTCACAATATGGGCAAGAAGACTGATTCTGCGTATCGGAAGAAAGCTGAAGGTATTCTGCAAGATGTATTTGAAGCTGCATCAAATGATGAGGATGCTTCCGTATTGGAGGATTCCGCATTTGATCAATCGTTATTCCCTGATTTCTTTGAAGTGCCATTTCTCCCTGTAGCCAAACCAAAATTCACATTCATCGATTTGTTCGCTGGTATCGGTGGCTTTAGAATGGCTATGCAAAACCTTGGTGGGCGATGCGTATTTTCTTCTGAATGGGATGCCCAAGCCCAGAAAACATATATGCTGAATTATGGGGAAATCCCATTTGGAGACATTACACTTGAGGAAACGAAATCATATATTCCAGATGGCTTTGATGTCCTTTGTGCGGGATTCCCTTGTCAGGCATTTTCATTGGCTGGCAAACGCAGAGGATTTGAAGAAACTCGAGGAACATTATTCTTCGATGTCGCCGAAATAATAAGGAGGAAACAACCGAAAGCCTTCTTTCTGGAAAACGTAAAAGGACTTTTGATTCACGACAAAGGAAATACAATAAAGACGATATTGAAAGTCCTTCGTGAAGATTTGAACTACTATGTTCCTGACCCACAAATTGTGAATGCAATGTATTTCGGAGTTCCGCAGCATCGGGAGCGTGTTTATATCGTTGGCTTCAGGAAAGATCAGAATGTGACAGAGTTTACATATCCAGAACCAACAGACACGACTAAAACATTTGCTGACATAAAAGAGAAAGATGTTGTGCCGTCAAAGTACTATCTTTCTACTCAGTATATAAAAACTCTTGTTGCTCACAAAGAACGGCACGCTGCAAAAGGGAATGGATTCGGATATGAAATCATCCCTGACGATGGCGTTTCCAATGCAATCGTGGTTGGAGGAATGGGACGGGAAAGGAATCTTGTCATTGATAAGAGGCTGAAAGACTTTACCCCAACTACGAGGATTAAAGGCGAAGTGAATCGCGATGGAATAAGAAGAATGACCCCACGAGAATGGGCTCGCCTTCAGGGCTTCCCAGATAATTTCATAATCGGGGTTGCAGATGCTTCAGCATATAAACAGTTCGGCAATTCCGTTGCTGTGCCAGCTATTCAGGCAACGGCCGCTCAATTACTAAAGAAAATCAAACTCTCTAAAACGAAATAGCCATGTCAATCACAGGAAATATAGGTGAATGGAGTGAGGTCTATGTCTTGCTTAAGCTTCTAGGCGATGGAGAAGTCTATGCTGGCGATGAGAACTTGAATGAGATCAAGAATCTCGTGTATCCAATTATTATGATCTTGAGGGAAGAAGCTGAAGGTAAACTGAAATATTTGCCAGAAAACAGTAATGTGGTAATTCAGACCGCAGACGGCACAGAAATACTTAGACTACCTGCAAAAGAATTTGAACATCAGGCGATGAGCTTATTGTATTCATTGCGGAGTGTTGATGAAAATAACTCTGGTAGAAAGGGAGCATTTGGTGTTTCTTACACAGAAGATTTCATGACAAAGATTCATTGCCACACATTGAAGGCTAAATCTTCTGATAAAACAGACATACGAATTGTCCTTCACGACAGGAGGACTAAACTAAATGCAGAGATGGGATTCAGTATTAAGTCTCAGCTTGGCGGTGACTCCACATTGCTCAACGCGGGTAAGACCACAAATTTCAATTTTAAGATTTGCGGGAACAAATTGAGTGATACGGACATTGATTATATCAACAACCTAAATCCAAAACAAAAGAAAGTAATCCTAAGAGTTCAAGCTATTGAACGCAAAGGATGCCATCTCGTTTTCGACAAAGTTGATAATCCTATATTCAGGAACAATCTGGCAATGCTGGACAGCAGTCTTGGAGAAATTATTGGCTTGTTGCTTCTTGAGCAATTCGAACAAGACACGAATATGTTAAAGGATCTGGTGCGGACTCTCTCTGAAAAGAATCCTCTAAATTTCGATATGTCCCAAAGTATACCGTATTACGCATATAAGGTGAAGAACCTTTTGACATCAACGGCTCTTGGAATGATGCCTGGAAAAGCTTGGGATGGAAAGTATGACGCGAACGGAGGTTACTTTGTGGTAAAAGAAAGCGGCGATATTCTCTGCTATCATTTCTATGACCGTAACCGCTTTGAGGATTTCCTTTATAACAATGCATATCTGGAGCGCTCCAGCACAACACGACATGAGTATGCTCAGATTATCAAAGAAGACGACGGTTCCATGTCATTCAAACTAAATCTCCAGATACGACTTAAGTAATAATGTAAACAATATAAGTATGAGATTGACAGGATTTGTATTCGGCATAAGAGTAAATAAAAGTTTCTATATCGAAGATAAATTGGGAGCTATAACTGATTTTATCCTATATTCCAAAGGAAGTGAATTTGGACCGAATGTGTTTCCACGTGTCCAAGAACAAGGTGGAACGAAAATACTGTTTCATGAGAAAAATGAAAATAAATTTACCATAAGTCATAGTGATTTTATTTTTGACTATACTATAAAGGATAACTTTGACACAGAACTATCAAAATTTCTATCATCATACTCATCAGTAATCACAAAACGTCTGTTTAAAGATTTCCAAATCCATAACATTATGCGTTTTGGTTTTGTTATCAAAGCGGAAATTGATGATAAAGATGATCTTACAAATGGTATCCATGAGTTGATTCAAAAATCATATTTAGATTATGACGGTGACAGCTTGGCTATACGATTTAATATTAAAGTCAAGAGGCCTTTAAAAATACAAAATACGGTAACTGAAGACTTTGATAACACCATTGTCACATACGATAAACCCAACCCAGAAAGTAAAATGTCGCTATCTGTTGATTATCAAAAATATTTTAGACCAGAACTTGGAGATATCAACGAAGCTCCTCAATCGTTTGAGGATTTTTGTATAGCATGTTACAAGCGTTATAAAGAAACATACTGTGGATAATGGGAAGAACTTCATCGAAAAAGGCAGGCCGGAAGAGTAAGCCTTATAAAGGGCCTTTTCCTCAGAATAAAAATTTCACATATCAAACGGTGAGGAAAAATATGAAAATGCCAGCAGACGGCCCTACCATAGATGAAGTATCACCTATGGATACAACATCGTCATCTTCCGACATTGATGAATTGAGGCCAGAAAGTGTAGGAGGACGTCCTGTTAAAAGAACGGTCGCAATGCAGAACTGGCTCTTAGAAAATCTTAAGGGTATTATTGTTGGGGTTATAAGTACTTTGTTTGCTGGTTTCTGTGTGAGAATTGCTATAACGCACAGTGAAAAACTAGCAGCACATGAAAAAGACATTGAACACTTAGAAGAAACGATTTCCAATCACGATGATAAAATTGAACGATTACAAGAAGGGACAAATACCCTCAATACAGATCTTCGTCTTTTAGAGCAGCGTGTTGATCTGACAAAAGATTCTGGTAAACCGACAAAGAAATAGCATGTGGAACAATCATCGATATAGAATGCCCTGGGTACAAGGAGAATGGTTGCTTGGCTATACGGAAAGGTAACCATTCAATATTTCTCCAACATGCCTGACAACTCATTCGTTAACTAGGGACTGTCGGAAAATGTCCAAAAAGTTTCTGACTTTCCTAACGAGCTGATTGATAAAGTGATAGAAATTTGGTGACTTTGATAAGTGAAAAATGACCTTGTACAAAGGACTTTGCCGGAGACAGATATATAATTGAAAACATTTAACGACAATCCATAGTCTATGACCAAGATATCAATACGTTTCTTCGACGACCGAGAAGTCAGGGCCATTTGGGATGAGGAGAATTCCAAGTGGTGGTACAGTGTGCTTGATATTGTCGGCGTGCTGAACGCACAGGATGATTACACGAAGAACAGGAACTACTGGAAGTATCTGTAGGGGAAACTGAAGAAAGATGGCGTTGAAGTGGTTAGTGACACTAACCAGTTGAAAATGCGAGCACCTGATGGAAAGATGAGATTGACCGATGTCCTTGATGCTTCCGGAGTCGTGGAACTTACCAAATGCACTTCTGTCTGAACGGCATCTTACCTGCTGTAGGAGTGTGGCGGATGTCGCCTGAGTTCGTCCTGAAAAAAGTTTACCAAAAATTATAGACATCTGAGTGTCCGCGACTCTTGACATTTTTTCCGGATATACGGATTTTTTCAAAAAATTCTTATATTTGGGCGTATGAAATGGACTAGACAAAATCTTTATAGCCAATATGTTTTGGCTATCTTATGTTTGTTGTTTTCTGCACGGGGCTCCTGGGCATCTGAATTCGTGTCAGGGCCAAATCAAAGCAATATGACACAGAAGGTCGCAGACAAGGTGACCGGCAAGATCATGACTGCCGACGGGGAACCTTTGGCGGGAGCGAGCGTGATGATACGCGGAACCAAAATCGGAACTACAGCTGACATTGACGGAAACTACAGCATCAATGCTCCGGGAGAAGGTGAGTCTTATGTGCTTGTGTTCCAGTATCTTGGAATGAAAACTAAGGAAATCACGGTATGTCGGCAGAGATTGTTGGACGTGCGTCTGGAAGATGACAATGAACTGGAAGGCTCAGTGATTGTCGGAGCATATGGCACGAAACAAAGTAGGGAAGACCTCATCGGAAGTGCGTTTCAGGTCAATGCCGAACAACTTAAGGATAAGCCGAAAACCCGCATTGACAATCTCCTGAGCGGACTTGTGCCTGGCATGAGCATTGAACCGAACACGGATGCTGCGGGTACGACCAGAAGCCGTTACGAGACCAGGATCAGGGGTGAGGCTTCGCTGAGCGCGTCTAACGAACCTCTTTGGGTAATCGATGGCGTGCCTGTCTATACGGGTGGCAGGACCAACCAGATGGCTGGGACTTCATATACTGTTTCTCCGCTGTCGTATCTGAATCCTGATGACATTGAATCGATTACGGTGCTGAAAGACGCAGACCAGGTTACCATTTACGGTGCTGACGGCTCAAACGGCGTCATCCTCGTGACCACGAAGTCAGGCACCAAGAACAAGCCGCTGTCAGTGAGTGCGAGAGTGAATTTCGGCGTCGCTACCATCGACAAGAGCACCGAATTCCGTATGATGAGCCAGAAGCAGTACCTCGAAGTCGCGAAGGAGGCTTGGGTCAATGCCGGCAAGAATCTCAATACGTTCCCTTATCAGGACAATGACTATAACTCGTATTCTACGACAGATACGGACTGGTCCAAGGAGTATTTCGGAGTGGGGACGAACTTGTATGCGGATTTGTCCCTTACCAGCGGGACGGACAAACTTTCCAATTATGCGACAGGCTCTTACTATCGCACGAACAATACCGTGAAAGGGGACAGTCAGCAGCGTTTCTCATTCAGGACCAGAGAAATACCTATGACTTCACCGACTGGCTGAAAGTCAATGCCCAGCTTTCTGCTTCATATAATGACAATGACCTGTTTCCTCTCTATAGGGGCTATCTGGAAACATTGCCTATCTTGGAGCCTTATCTGAACGACGGCTCGTTCCGCCTGTACAATAAGGTATATGATTCCGCGACAGGATGGTCAATGCAGAAGTTCACGAAAAATGAAGTTCCTAAACGAGAGGCCAATACTAACAGACAGCGTTCCGTAGTGACCTCGGCGAACTTCTCTGCTGAGGTGAAAATCATTGAAGGACTGAAATTTACGGCCCAATATGCCATTGACTATACTCACAGTCATGAGGATATCTACTATTCGCGGATGACTCTTGACGGCATGGATTCCGCCGGAAATCCCAAGGGAAGTTCCAGAAGGGCGGACGCCTCATATATGAACTGGACCAATGTCGAGAGGCTGAATTTCGACAGGAAGTTCGCGGACAGACACAGCGTGAGCGCGTATGCCGGCATTGAACTCAGGCAGGTAAAGTACCAGACTCTTTACGCGACCGGCAGCGGCTTCATGAATGACAACATCCAGGAAGTCGGTTATGCTGACGAGTCGTCCAGAAAGGGCTACAGTTCAGCCAATATCGAGAGGAAGATGTCTTTTCTCGGAAGAGCTGTATATTCTTACGATTCAAGGTATTACGCTTCTTTCAATGTCAGGCGTGACGGTAACTCCGACTTCGGTGAATACTCACGTTGGTCCAACTTCTGGTCTGCAGGTCTGTCATGGAATGTCCACAAGGAGAAGTTTTTCCATAGCGAACTGGTAAAGATGCTGAAATTCAAGGCCTCGTTCGGATTCACCGGAAACTCGCGTGTAGATACCTCCGGAGCCGACGGAACTTACGTTTACGGAAGCAGTTACTCCTATGCCGGCAGCACCGGTGCCATAATCGGTTCCGTGCCGAATCCGGGACTCTCGTGGGAGAAGACCAGGATGATCAATGCGGGTGTACGTATCGAACTCAAGAAGATTCTCGACATTGAACTGGAATATTATGACAATGTCACAAGCGACATGCTGAGCAAGATATATGTTTCGCGCGTATTGTCCTCAGACAGAATCTCTTCCAACATAGGAAGGATGAGGAACACCGGCATTGAACTCTCCCTTTCCAGCACCAATTTCGCCCGCAGGAACTTCACATGGACGACGAATTTCAACATGGCGCACAACACCAACAAGATACTTGAACTGTATAACGGAGTCCCGACAAGTTTCGGTTCCTATGCGTGGATGGAAGGCTATGATTCCCAGACCTGGAATCTTGTGAGATGGGCAGGCGTGGATCCGAGTGACGGTTCTCCGATGTGGTACGACAAGAACGGCAACGTCACCCGTACATTCAGCACCGCAAACCGCGTCCCGGGCAAGACCAGGACACCTCTTCTGAGCGGAGGACTTGTGAACAACATGAGCTGGAAAAACTGGACATTGTCTTTCCAAATCAATTATCTGATAGGTGGTTACGCACTGCCTACCTATGCGGGCATCTACTTCAAGGACGGATATGACATCATCAGTGAAAACCAGGCCGTGGAAGTATATAAATACAGATGGACTACTGCAGGCGTCCCTGCCAAGTTCCCGAAGGTCTCCAACCTTTCTTCGAAGTCTGCGATGAACTCCACAAGGTTCCTTTACAACAGGACCAACTTCGACCTGACCAATGTGGCATTGACATACAACATTCCGCAGAGTCTGCTTGCGAAGATGAGGCTCAAGAGCGCTTCCGCCTCTCTCATAATCGACAATCTTTATCTGTTCACGCCGGACCAGAAGAAGGGCCTGAACTCATATAAGACAATGATGTACGGCTATCCGCGCACAAGGACATTGACCCTGGGCATCAATGTGGGTTTTTAGGTCAATGCAGAATTCAGGAGGAGATTGAACATGAATATCAATGACAATATGAAGACTCTCAAGAATATATTTGCTTTTCTGATGCTGCTTCCGGTGATGGCCTCATGCCATTTCCTGGAGGTGGAAAAGACCGGCAAGACTTCCATAAAGAACTTTTACTCAGATGTTTACGCTTTGGATGCTGCGGTGAACGGCATTTATGGGCTTACGTACAAGTTCTATGACAACTATATGGTCCTGTATCCGGAAGTGGCAGGCGACCTGATCCATTTTCAGATAGCAACGTCCGAGTGGCGGCAGCAGTTCGACTTCGTTTCGGACGAGAACGAGGAAACTACTGCAGTGGGCTATATCTGGAAGAACGGATATGAGATCATTGCCAATGCCAATGAGGTCATCCAGTACGGACCTTCCGTGTCTGACCGTTTTCCGCAGCAGGCCGCGACTGTCCGCAACTATATCGCCCAGGCCTATTTTCTGAGGGCTTTGGTTCATCTGGACCTCTGCCTCGTCTATGGCCAGACCTATACGTACAGCAGTGATGCTTCACATCTCGGAACTGCCGTGATGACTACGATACCTGATGTGAAGTCCAAGATAGCAAGGAGTTCAGCATCAGTTACTTATAAACAAATTCTGAGCGACCTCCAGACTGCGCTGGATATGTTTGCTGACGGCTGGACCAAGGGCTGTTTCTATGCCTCTCCAGCGGCTTGCAAGGCATTGATGGCCAGGGTGTACCTCTATATGGGAAACTATGCCGACGCCAAGAAATACGCTTCGGAAGTCATATCTGACTATGGTCTGTCGTTGACACCGCGTGCGGATTATGTGGCGATGTTCTGCGGCCGCAAGGAAGGTCAGGAAGCGATATTCCGTCTCAACGGCCTTTCAGGAGGCGCAAAGTTGAGGTCAATGTTTGACTACACCAGTCCTCAGATATATCCGTCCGGCAAGCTTCTGGACATTTTCGCTTCTGACGCTGATGCCTGGACCGGTTCAGATGTCCGTTCCGAACTGCTTTCGTATAAATCTGCTGATGGAACGGAGTATTCCGGGGTATGTATGAAATTTATTGATACTGAAGATGTTGATGAGACGCAGAAGCGATATGACCCGTTTGTTCTCAGGCTTTCCGAGATGTATCTCATCAGGGCTGAGGCGGCTTGCCATGACGGGGATACTGATACTGCAGTTTCGGATATAGCGGCTCTGGAGGCCAGGGCAAGGGGAGTGAAGGCTTCTGACATCAATGTCTCGTTCTCAAGCATTGATGATTTGGCCGGGATTGTCCAGAGGGAGAGGATCAAGGAACTTTTCCTTGAGGGCCACAGGTTGTTTGACTTGACCAGAAGGCATGAGACATTGACAAGAGATGTGGCCTGCGGCTCGTCAGTATTGACATTGACTTATCCGGACGACAGGTTCGTTCTTCCGATTCCGCTTGTCGAACTGGATGCGAACAAGGCGATGCAGCCCAATCCGGTAAACAGTACACAGAGGTAGTTGATATTTAATGATTATGAGGATGATAGATAGAATTTTATGGAAGTTGCCTTGCCTTCTGGCAGCATTGGCATTGACAGGCGCCTGCAATAAGATTGCGACGTTTGACGGTGCTTTCGTGGCTTTTGACACCGCGAAGTCGTCGGTGGTCAGCATTGATGCGGAAGGTGAGTTTACCGGCTCATATACAGTGCATTATACCGGTCCGAAGCCGTCTGCTCCGATAGTCGTCTGCTTTGCTGTGACTTGCGGAGACGGATTGTCGGAAGGCATTGATTACAAGGTGGCTACTGTCGGCGGGAAGATTACGTTCATGCCCGGCATTTATGAGCAGACAATCAAGATTGACTGGCTGCCGCATGATATTGATGAAACGAAGGACAATACGGTCACGATCAGTCTTTTGTCGGCTGAATGGGTTACACTCGGTTATCCAGGCCCCGACAGACTTATGAAGGACCTAGTGATACGCAAGTATAACTCTAAATGATTGATTTAATTAACTTTATAAACTTATGAGCAAACGAACTTTTTTGGCTGCCCTGGCGAGTGTAGCACTCCTTGCAGCCTGTGACAAGAGTAAAGAAGACGAGGTCATCCCCGTATCTTTTTCTTCTTTTGGCTTCTATGCCAAGGACAATGCAGGTGTCCTCAAGACTGATTATATTGAAGAAAATTTCAATTCTGATGTCATCAGTTTCACCCTGCCTTACGGTACTGACCCTGAGGCGCTCAAGACTCTCGTCCCTGAGTTCGCGGTAACGGAAGGGGCTTCTGTCAATGTTGCTGATGCCAGCGGTGCACCGGACGGAAAAGACCTCGTCAGCGGCGTTTCTGCAATTGACTGTTCTTCTGATGTCCAGCTTGTCGTGTTCCTGAAGAACAACTACAAGGCTTACAAACTTTCGGTGAAGATTGCCGAGCCGGCGAAGTGGAGCAAGGTGGCGGAGACGGCGCTTAATGTCAAGTACACTCCTGCTCTTGCTGTCAATCCTAAAGATGGTGTGCCTTATGTGGCCGGTACTTCTCCTAATGAAAATGGCGAGGCTGCACCGCATCTTTTCAAACTGGATGGTACTGAACTCAAGGATGTTGCAGGTGCATTGGCGATTGCCAAGGCTGATGGCGTAAGTCTCAGCTTCGATCCTACCGGAGTCCCTTATGTGGCTTTTGCTGATGGTGCTTTCACCAACAAGTTTTCTGTAAAGCGGGTGGCCGACGGTAAGGGTACTTATGTGGGTGAGGGAGGCAAGATGTTCGGTACTTCTGCCACTTTTAACTCTGTATCAGCAGTTTTCCCTATTTCAGAGAATGATGTCTGGTGTGCTCATTTTAATAACACCAATAAGGTAGCTGTGCCTAGGAGGGGATTGAACCTTGCGCATTTTGACGGATCTGCTTGGACCAACGGTGTTGCCATTGCCGGCAGGGAGCCGGCTTCTTATGCGAACGGTGTGTTCGGAAGAACTATAAATGGAGTGCCTTATCTTTATGTATATGGAACAAAGACAAAGTCGGTTCCAAGCCATATTTCTCTATACAAACTTGACGGCGGGAACTGGACAACAATTTTCGAGAATCTTGAAGTGCTTGGCACAGATGGTCAGCCTGTAGGAGGTTACTCCGCTTTCTTCTCAGACTTTGACATCGCATCAGACGGTACCGTTTATCTTTTGTTCTGCGTTCTTTTCAATGCTGCCAACGATTATCAGATAGGCGTTGTCAAGTATGATCCGGCTACTGGAAAGCAGGTTATCGTCGGTGGTGTAATGACTGATACGACTAACATGACCAGCAGCACCACTGCTTCCATGGCATTGGACAGCAATGATGTCCCATACGTCTCCATTTCATATAAAGATGGCGATGTGATGAAGACAGCAGTCCGTCATATTGACTCCAAGACCAAGACCTGGTCGGAACTTGAAACTCTGGCTTCCAATTCGAATTTCTCAGACATTGTCTTTGCTGAGGATGGTACAGGGTATATTGTTACGAGGGAAACTGTCGGTGAGGATACGAAGTATGTGCTTTATTCGACAGCGAAGTAATTGATTTGTATATTAAGAACCGGCTATGTCTCTGTGGCCGGTTCTTTTCTTTTTCATGGGCGTATGGTTGGAGATAAGTCTTTGAAATACATGTTATTGACGCTTGCATTGGCATTGACCTGTACCTTGGTCGGGAGCGTGCGTCTTTCCGGTGCTGACGGTGGTGGAGGCCGAAAGGCCCGCGGGCGTGTCCTGCGTGTGGCGCTGGTCGGTGACCCGCAGGTGGATGATTCGACGGAGATGGATTATGCGCGGCGTTCGGTTTATCGGGAACTGTATGGGCGTCGTGACCTGGACATGTGCATTTTCCTCGGGGATATGGTCAATGACAATATGTCCCTGCTTCCTGAGTCTGTTGGAGTTGTCGATTCGCTGCCATATCAGTGTTTCATGGTTCCGGGCAATCATGACCGTGATGTTTACCGTGGCCCGAAATCGTCTATGTATAGGCAGCGTGACCTTTCCACATGGCGGAAGGTTGTCGGCTATGTGGACACGTCTTTTGTCCGTGGCAATGTGCGTTTTGTCCTGATGAATAACGTCCGCCATTCTGATTCCGGGATGACGGATTATGTCGGAGGATTTACGGACAGGCAGAAGCATTGGCTTGATTCTGTGTTGAACAGGTGCGTAGGGGAGACCAGCGGCAAGAGGCTGTCTAGTGCCGAACGTAATCCATCATTGACAATACTGGCTACTCACATTCCTTTCAGTCAGATGAAGGGCCGCGATTCCGTGCTGGCATTGGTTCCGGACACCTCGCGTCTGTTGTTTGTCAGCGGTCATACGCATTTCGTTTGCCGTGATGATACCCTCCGCGAACTCATTGTCGGTGCTGCTTGCGGCAGTTGGTGGCGTGGCGTCAGGGATTCTGACGGAATTCCTTATGCTCTGCAGAGTTGCGGGGCTCCGAGAGGCTACTTCGTGGCCGATATATATCGCGACGGAACCTATGACCTGTCCTACAAATGCATCGGCAGGCCTGCTTCTGACCAGTTGTCTGTCTGGGCGGTCCCGTCTGACTCTACAGGCTCTTCTTATCGTCTGTATATCAATGTTTTCGGTGGTTCGTCTGATGGCATTGTCCGTATCTCCGGTCTCGGGCGTAGGACTTATGCGTGTCAGCGGAGTCAGATGGCTGCGCCGGAAGTGGAGCAGGTGATCCGCCTCAATGCCTCCCGTTCCCGTGATTACCGGAAGGCCCACCGCGACGAGTTCATCCCTCTCCGCCGCAAGCCGTCCCCGCACCTCTGGCAGACCGTCGATCTCATCCCCGGCCCACTGCCTGCTTATGTCAATGTCATTTACCGAGACGCCCGCATGCATATCAGGCAGCGCGTCCGTATCTCTTACGTGCAGAAATAATATGGAGCCAGGTTACATTATTTGCCGTAAATTTAAGCAAATGCATTAACTTTGTCGGTAACGTTATAACACTATAATTATGATCAGATCAAGGATTCTTCTTTTCGGAACAGCCGCTGCGCTTCTGTTCAGTGCCAATGTCAATAATGCCTCTGCCTGGGGCAAGAGAGAGCATGCCGCTATCGCATATATTGCGGAGCAGAACCTTTCTCCAAGGGCTGCTAAGGCCGTGTCGGAGATTTTAGAGGGGCAGACAATGTCAAGTTACGCATCATGGCTGGACTACTACAAGCCGCAGATGATGATGAAGCTGACTGAGCCGCAGAAAGGAAAAATGCAGAGAACTATCCCGCACACGTTCCAGGTGGACTCTTCGCTCAGGGCATACCGCTATCCGGAGCACAGCTGCATAACTGTAATTGAAGAAAGCATTGACAAACTGAAGAACCGGGCTGATCTGGATGATTCTACAAGGACTCAATGTCTGCTGAACATCATTCACCTGGTGGGAGACATGCATTGTCCCGGACATGTCATTTATGCGGACAAGAGGGATCGCCACATCGGTGGTTTCGACATTATCTATCGCGGTACTCCGGTACGTTATCACAGGGTGTGGGACAGTATGGTTACCGGTGAAACTTTCGCCGGCGGCATACATGACCTGGCGCATTTCGCATTGACCTCCGGCAAGAAGCAGGTCAAGAAATTCTGTTCCGGCACCATCTACGACTGGGGAACTGACACCGCCACCTCCACATGCGAAATCTGGAAAATCAAGGAAGGTGAAAAAGTGCCAAACACATACATGTACGACCACTGCCGAATGGCGCTCTCCCAGATCGAAAAAGCCGGATACCGCCTCGCCACAGTGCTGAATTCGATATTTTAGGGAACGCCTTTCAATGCCGGCAATGTCCTGTTGCTCCAACTGGACACAGAGGTTCAAGTAGAGCTCTAACGATGAAAATATCTGGATAACACCGGCTCTTAACAAAATAAGGGAAAAAGTCCAAAGACTTCTTCCCTTATGCAGCCGTGCTACAGTTGCTCTTGAGTGCGTCGCGCAACACTGAATCCAGAAAAGCGCGGAACTCCGGGTCGTAGAGGTTCGATGAAAACCACATTTTCTAATCTCCAGCCTATGTTCTCTCCTGCCATGATGGCGCTGATGAGGCTCTCGATATACCCACGCTTGTTCCTGATATGCTGAAGCTCGGGGAAACCTCCTGTTCCGATGTAGTCCAAGAAGGCGCTCTTGCGGGATGCTTCTGCCTTTGTAGTAATGCCGGCAGTGTCAATCTGATGGAATGTGCAATACTCGGCGAATGAGAACGGGAAGAGGCGGATTTCATTGTATGTGCCGATCAGGTGTGTAGCCAGTTCGCTGCTGAGGAGTTTGGCATTACTGCCCGTTACTAATATCTTTAATCGGTGTGTCTTTCTACAAGTTGCCCATTTCGGAATTCGTATTACCAAACAAATCAAATTGGAACATCTATGAATCTGCACAAAAATAAGAACACATGTGTTTATCCAAACAAAAAAATGTTTATCTTTATGGAAGACTAATAACATGATGTATGTGGATATGCATAATCATCGAACTTGGAGCAAATCTTAGATTATGTAATTCGCGTTGCCTACAAACTAACATAGCACGAGGAAAAATAATTATTAAAAAATGAGAATTCATATTTCTACAACAAAGAATACCAGTTTGGTTCCGTTCAATTACCAGCAAAAGTTGGTTGGAACCATTCATAAGTGGATTGGAGAGAATTCGATCCATGACAGGATTTCTCTTTATTCATTTTCGTGGCTGCAGGGAGGAATGAAAGTGTCGGACGCTTTGGATTTTCCCAAAGGTGCGACAATGTTTCTCAGTTTCTACGATGATGATACGATGCGGAAGGTCATCAAGACCATTTTGGCGAATCCTCTCATGTTTAGCGGCATGTCGGTGAAAAGTATTGACATTGATGAGACTCCGACATTGGAAAACCGCGAACTATTTTAGGGATTGTCGTTTAATATTTTCAATTTGACCGAAGCAGCCGACTGATCCCAT
>OHFW01000417.1_pt1 | contig 23966 bp, 19 predicted proteins | sample 1567601 | NCBI WGS metagenome assembly OHFW01 (sample SAMEA3879594, study PRJEB24766) | human gut metagenome | biome: human-associated habitat; feature: feces | place: USA | collected 1985/1987 | reverse complement strand
TCCTTCCGGAAGCGGCGGTTTTCTTTTGTGCGTCAAAATGAGCAGCCATTGCCTGGCGTTTGTTTCGCAATTCGCCTCAGCGCGGTCATGCCTGCGGCGGCTGTGCGTCGGCACGCAGTGCGACCGCCTCTGCCTCTGTGATCGTCTTGACACCAAAGGCAAAATAAACGACATGACATGCCCAGATGACCGCGAGGATCACACATGGCACCAAAAGCCCCTTGCGCAGCATGAGGAAAAAGCCGACCGCCATCAGCAGCGTTACCGGCAAGAGGATACCGGCCTTGGTACGCACCGTCATGCCTTTTTTCTTCACGAAGGAGTCAAGGTGCTTTTTGTACATCTGCGTGCCGATGAACCAGTCGTGCAGCCGCTGCGATGAGTTGGCGAAGCAGAACACCGTAACGAGAAAAAACGGAACTGTCGGTAAGATCGGCAGCACGATGCCCACGCAGCCGAGCGCAAGACTCAGGCAGCCGATAATAAGAAAAACCAGTTGTTTGAGTTTCAATTTCTACCTCCTTGGAATCAGCTCATGCGGCCGTTTTCGACCGAATAGACCATGTCGGCGATACGCATCGTCGAGGCGCGGTGCGACACGAGCACGACCGTCCTGCCCGCGCGCTCTTCGCGCAGGGCACGCAGGATGACCGCCTCGTTGAGACTGTCGAGATTGCTCGTCGGCTCGTCGAGCAGCAGGTTGTCGGGCTTGCCGAAGAGGGCCTTGGCGAGCATCACGCGCACCTTCTCGTTGTTGCTGAGCTCGCCCGTCAGCTTCTCGTGCAGGCCCTCGGCGATACCCAGGTGCTGCAGCAGCTGGGCAGCCTCGCTCTCGGCCTCCCAGCCGTTCATCTCGGCAAACTTCAGCTCCAGGTCGGCAGCACGGTTGCCGTCCTCCTCCGTCATCTCGGGCTTGGCATAGAGAGCCTCGCGCTCCTTCATGTTCTCCCAGAGCGGGGCATGGCCCATGAGGACCGTGTCGAGCACGCGATAGGCGTCATACTTGAAGTGGTCCTGCTCCAGGACCGACAGGCGCTCGCCAGGACCCAGCTCCACGGTACCCTTGTTGGGCTCCAGGTCGCCGGAGATGGCGCGAAGAAGGGTGGACTTGCCGGCTCCGTTGGCGCCAATGACGCCATAGATGTTGCCGCGCGTGAACTTGATGTTTACGTCTTTGTAAAGTACTCGCTTGCCAAACTGGATGGCAAGATTGTTGAGCGTTATCATATTATGTCTTAAACCTTATTTTGTTCTTTCTCTGAATCTTCGTTTTGCCACAAGGGTGCAAAGTTACGCAATTTTCTTGATATGACCAAGTTGGCCCGCGCGAAAAGGCTTTCCTTGTGACTGTTGTTATTTTTCCAATTCCCCAAATTTACTATGAATTTGGGGATTGTAATCGCCAATTTTATATATAATTTGGGGATTGTAATCGCCAATTTTACTATAAATTTGGGGATTTGGCTCGTTTGGAGGACCGAAAAACGTGGCTGAATGCTTGGAAATATCATGGATGTTAGTTCTACGTGGATACATGGGAAAATAACTTGAACAACCTTTACAACAAGTAACAACACTTCGCGGTAAATCATGAGCAGAACTGAGCTTGTTCAAGTTATGCCATGATGAGAAAGGATACCATGATATGGAACCGTTTCGCCAGGACAGCAAGGATGCACGCTCAAGGCGAAGCGTTGTATTTTGTTGTTTACCTTGCAGCAAGATTGTAAACACGCGTAGCGTGTAGGTTCCATTTCATGGTACCCTTTCTCGCCATGGCAAAACTCGAGCGAGCTCGGTTTTGCGCATGGCTTATCGAAAGCGTTGTTACTTGTTGTAAAGGTTGTATTTGTTGTTTTCCCTCTTGCCCAGCCGATTTGTCCCAAAAAGTTGTGCACCCTCAAGCGTCAGGGAGTCTGTATTCTGTTGATGACCCAGGCGAAGCCTTTGGCCGACCGCAGGCCGTTGTCCTGGAAGTGGTTGCCCTCGTTCCATTCGAGCGTGGAGGGAGTGGAGGAGGCGATCAGGAGGTCGTGTTGGCGACGGATGCATTGGCTGACGGTCGTCATGATGGGCGTGCGGGATCGGTCCTCGCGGTCGCCCAGACTGAGGTAGAAGGCTGCGGACAGGGGAGTGTGGAGGGCCGCATAGTCGAGCCATTGCGGATACCAGATGGAGGGGGAGGCCGCCACGATACCGTCAAAGGGATGCTGGTAGCCCGCCCAAAGCGCGAAGAGGCCCGCCAGGGAGTAGCCCCCGAGGATCGTGGGGCAGTCGGGAGAGGAGACGAGGCCCGAGGAGCGCAGATGGTCGATGATATCAAGGATAGACTGGAGCGTGGCCGGAGCCCCATGGCCGAAGGGGCGCTTGCCGAAGACGGGAGGAGCGTCCCAGGGCGGCAGCTCGTCGAACCAACGGGCAATGTGGACGGCCACAAGGACGAAGTGCGCTCCCGTGGCTTGGGCGATGGCCTCCACCTCCTGGTCCATCTCCCTGAGGTCGTTGGCGTCGGCAGGTTGGATCAGCAGAAAGGCGGGTCGCTCCTGGACGTAGATCGTGCAGGTGTGGCCAGCTATCTCCCGTGTCGTCTTCTGATGGAGCGGCAGGGAGGAAGCCCGTTCGGAATCTTCGGCAGTTCGGTTCATGAAAAGAAAAGATGAGTCATGATCTTAAATAGCTCGGGCCATGATGGGAAAGACAGGAACGGGAGAAGTCGGCTCGTGATCGGGATGCTTGCCACATGACCTCGGGACGAGGACGGCTACTGGTAGTCGATATATTCCCCCTCGTTGTCCTTGATGACCTTCTTGGCGCGTTGCTCCTCGCTTCGGGAGTCGACGATCGTGTTGCCGTCGGCCTGGCGCGAGGTGCGGGCCGAGGACTGCTGTTCCTGGAAGCCCTGCTGGCCCTGGAAGTCGTTGTCCTCGGGCTGGAACCTGCGTACCACGCGATGCAGCTGCTTGTAGAACTTGTAGGCTATCAGGGCGATGGCCGCCAAGGCGAGGACGAAGAGTAGGAATATGAATTTGATGAAAATCATAATGTGCGGATGGAGTTAATGATTCTGTGGCGCAGGCTTCTTGGCCACCATGGCCGAGAGTAGCACATACCAGGCGATGATGACGGCGATGCCCGAGATGCGCAGCAGGGCGAGGATGGGGATGCAAGAGAGGACGAAGAGATACTTCACCTCGTTGCCCTTCCAGCCCCATTGCTTGAACTTGAGGGCAAACATAGGTATCTCGCTCACGAGCAGGTAGCTGCTCACCAGCACGCCCACGACCATGGCCACGGCCCAAAGGGGCGAGGACTCGAAATGGGGAGCCACACCCACCATCAACGAGCCCCAGAAGAGCGCGTTGGCCGGGGTGGGAAGTCCGATGAAGCCCAGGGACTGGCGCTCGTCGAGATTGAACTTGGCCAGGCGAAGGGCCGAAAAGGCCGCCATGACGAAGGCCACGAAGGGCAGCACCTCGCGCAGGGGCTCCAGGGCCGAGGGATAGGCCACCACGCCCAGTTCGGCAAAGAGCATGGCCGAGGGAGCCAGTCCGAAGGTGATGTCGTCGGCCAGCGAGTCGAGCTCCTTGCCGATAGGCGAACTGACATGGAGCAGGCGGGCCGTCATGCCGTCGAAGAAATCGAAGACGGCTCCTATGACCATCCACGCCAGGGCCCATTCGAAGTCGTGGCGGAAGGCAAAATAGGTAGCAATGCAACCCGAGATGAGGTTGCAGCAGGTGATGCTGTTGGGGATATGTTTCTTGATCATAAGCAATAAAGCTTCATCATATCATTTAGCTCATATAGCAGAAAAATCCTATTCCTATCTTATTAGGAGAAAAGTTTTATCCTACTCCTATTTCTATGGCAGGAAAGTTTTTTCCAATCCTATAGCAGAAAGGCTTCGTCCTATTCCTATAGCAGGCCGGCTTTATCCTATCCTATTAGCAGGAAGGCTTCGTCCTAAGCCAACGCCTCAGGTATCTGGAATCCAGACGCCAAGGGAGGGCCGCCCCAGGGGTGGGGGAGAGAACTACGTTTTCTCTACAGATTACGTTTTCTCTACGGGATTACGTTTTCCCTACGGACTACGCTTTCTCCACGGGCTTGAGGCGCGCGATGACGGTCTGGTCGCCCGTAGTCGCCTGTCCCATCTTCACACAGACCTCGGAGTCGATAGGCAGATAGACGTCCACGCGGCTGCCGAGCTTGATGAAGCCCAGGTGCTCGTCGATGTAGCAGTCCTCGCCATCCTTGGCATAGGTGACGATACGACGCGCCACGGCACCCGCGATCTGGCGGCAGAGCACGTCGCGGCCGTCGGGGATGGTGATCATCACGTCGGCATGCTCGTTCTCCTCGCTGGCCTTGGGGAGCCAAGCCTTGTGGAAGTTGCCATTAAAGTGCTTAACAAACTTCACCACGCCGTCCACGGGAAACCAGTTGGCGTGGACGTTGAAGAGGCTCATAAAGATGCTGATCATCAGGCGGCGGTCGTGGAAGTACTCATTCTCCTCCACCTCCTCGATGACGACGATCTTGCCGTCGGCAGGCGCCACCACGATATGCTCCGTGTCCTCGATGTTGAGGTAGCGGATCGGGCAACGATAGAAGTTGAGCACGATACAATAGACGGGGACCATGATGACGAGGAACGCCCAGAAAGGAATCTTGGTCGTCAGGGCAAACCACAGAATGGCGGCCACCAGGGCAATGCCGATTCCACCATACAACAACTGGTCCGTGCCCTCACGATGAAGACGGATTTTCTTGAGTTTCTTTATTCTCTTTCCCATGTCGGAAGGTTTACATTTTCATGAATAATGTGCAAAGTTATATACTTTTTGTCAGTTATGCAAATTAACACTTCAACTTTTCGGCCCAAGAGGCCGTGATTCCATTTTTTTTATCTACATTTGCACGTGAAATACGAAAACTGATGGAAGACTTCATACATTTGCACGTCCATACGCACTACTCCATCCTTGACGGCCAGTCGAAGGTAGCCAACCTCGTGAAGAAGGCCGTGGGGGACGGCATGAGGGGCATGGCCATCACCGACCATGGCGTGATGTATGGCGTGAAGGAGCTGGCCGACTGCTGCGCCAAGGTCAACAAGGAGCGCAAGGCGGAGGGCCTCGAACCCTTCAAGCCCATCTTCGGATGTGAGATGTATGTCGCACGACGCACCAAGGAGGACAAGGACAAGGCCATGGGAGACAATAGTGGCTACCACCTCGTCGTCCTGGCCAAAAACTACAAGGGATACAAAAACCTTATTAAATTGGTATCGCGCGCGTGGGTGGACGGCTACTACTACAAGCCGCGCACGGACCGGGCCGACCTGGAGCGCTACCACGAGGGACTGATCGTCTGCTCGGCCTGTATAGCCGGCGAGGTGCCACGCAAGATCCTCGACGGAGACCTGGAGGGCGCGAGAGAGGCCGCACAATGGTATCACGACATCTTCGGCGACGACTACTATCTGGAGCTCCAGCGCCACGAGGTGAAGGACCCCTCGGTCGTGGCCAACCGCGAGACCTTCCCCCTGCAGCAACGCGCCAACCGCGAACTTATACGGCTGGCCAAGGAACTGGGCATCAAGCTCGTCTGCACCAACGACTGTCACTTCGAAAACCGCGAGACGGCCGAGGCCCACGACCACCTGCTCTGTCTCTCCACCCAGGAGGACCTCGACGACCCCAACCGCATGCGCTACTCGAAGCAGGAGTGGTTTAAGACGCGGGAGGAGATGAACGAGGTCTTTGCCGACGTGCCCGAGGCCCTCGCCAACACGATCGAGGTGCTCGACAAGGTGGAGATCTACGACATCGACCACGGACCCATCATGCCCTTCTTCCCCATCCCCGAGGAATTCGGAACGGAGGAGGAGTGGCGACAGAAATATTCCGAGCAGGACCTCTACAACGAGTTCACCTCCGACGAAAAGGGACAGAACCAGCTCTCGCCCGAGGAGGGACAGAAGGTCATCGACCGACTCGGAGGCTACGACAAGATCTACCGCATCAAGTTTGAGGCCGACTACCTGGCGAAGCTGGCCTACGAGGGCGCCCGCCGCCTCTATGGAGACCCCCTGGAGGAGCGCGTCTGCGAGCATATCAACTTCGAGCTCCACGTGATGAAGACGATGGGTTTCCCGGGCTACTTCCTCATCGTCCAGGACTTCATCAATGCGGCCCGTACCGAACTGGGCGTGATGGTGGGGCCGGGACGTGGATCGGCGGCAGGATCCGTGGTGGCCTACTGTCTGGGCATCACCCAGATAGACCCTCTGAAATACGACCTCCTGTTTGAGCGATTCCTCAACCCCGACCGCGTCAATCTGCCTGATATCGATACCGACTTCGACGACGATGGCCGCGGAAGGGTCCTGAGATGGGTGATGGACAAGTATGGCGAGGACAACTGCGCCCATATCATCACCTATGCCACCATGGCCACGAAAAACTCCCTCAAGGACGTGGCCCGCGTGGAGAAGTTGCCCCTGGAGCGCTCCAACGCCCTCTGCAAGGCCATCCCCGACCGACTGCCCGACGGGATGAAGATGAACCTCGCCAACGCCATCAAGTGTACGCCCGAGCTCCAGGATGCCGAGGTCAGCGAGGACCCGCGCGAGCGCAACACCATCAAGTATGCGAAGATGCTGGAGGGTACCGTCCGCGGCACGGGCCTCCACGCCTGCGGATTCATCATCTGCCGCGACAGGATCGACGACTGGGTGCCGGTATCGACGGCCACGGACCCCGACTTCCCCGAGATGAAGTGTAACGTCACGCAGTATGACGGCCACGTCATCGAGACCACGGGTCTGATCAAGATGGACTTCCTCGGCCTCAAGACGCTCTCGGAGCTCAAGGAGGCCTGCAAGGTCGTCAAGCAGACCACGGGCCACGTCATCGACCTGGAGAAAATACCTATCGACGACGAACTCACCTACCAGCTCTACCAGCAGGGACGCACCATCGGCACGTTCCAGTTTGAGTCGGCTGGCATGCAGAAATACTTGCGCGAGCTGAAGCCCACGGTCTTCGAGGACCTCATCGCCATGAACGCCCTCTACCGGCCGGGACCGATGGACTACATCCCCTCCTTCATCGCCCGCAAGAACGGACGCGAGAAGATCAGCTACGACATCCCCTGCATGGAGAAGTATCTCAAGGATACCTACGGCATCACGGTCTATCAGGAGCAGGTGATGCTCCTCTCCCGACAGTTGGCCAACTTCACCCGAGGCGAGAGCGACGCCCTCCGCAAGGCGATGGGAAAGAAGAAGAAGGCCATCGTCGACCAGATGAAGCCGAAGTTTATCAAGCAGGGCACGGAGAACGGCCACGACCCGAAGGTGCTGGAGAAGATCTGGGGCGACTGGGAGAAGTTTGCGAGCTACGCCTTCAACAAGTCCCACGCCACGTGCTACTCCTGGGTGGCCTATCAGACGGCCTACGTCAAGGCCCACTACCCGGCCGAGTTTATGGCGGCCCTGATGACGCGGCGATTCAGCCAGATCACGGAAATCACGAAACTCATGGAGGAGTGTAAGGCGCTCAAGATCTCCACCCTCGGCCCGGACGTCAACGAGAGCCAGATCGGCTTTGGTGTCAACAAGAAGGGCGAGATACGCTTCGGACTGAGCGCCATCAAGGGCATGGGCACGCCTGCTGCCGAGGCCATCGTCAGCGAGCGCGAGCAGAACGGTCCCTACAAGGACATCTTCGACTTTGCCGAGCGCGTCAACCTGGCCAACGTCAACCGAAAGGCTTTCGAGAGCCTGGCCTATAGTGGCGGCTTCGATGGTTTCGGGGTCATGCGTGAGCAGTTCTTCACCCCCAACGCCAAGGGAGAACTCTTCATCGACCTGCTCGTGCGCTACGGCCAGCGCTACCAGATGGACAAGGCCAATGCCGGTCTGAGCCTCTTCGGGAGCGAAGACGTGACCGTGGTTCATCCGCCCCTGCCCAAGACGGAAAAATGGGCGGCCATCGAGAAGCTCAACAAGGAGCGCGAGCTTGTGGGCATCTATCTCTCGGCCCATCCGCTCGACGAGTATGCGGTCGTGCTGGAGAACATGTGCAACACCCATTGCTCGGAGATCCATAGGGACGCCGACCTCAAGGCGCTGGAGAAGCGGGGCGAGGTGACGTTTGGCGGCATGGTGACGGCCGTCAACGAGCGTTTCTCCCAACGCACGGGACTGCCCTTCGGTATCGTGACGATCGAGGACTTTGCGGGCGTGGGCGAACTGACGCTCTTCGGCCAAGACTGGTTGAGATGGAAGGCGCAGCTGGGACAGGACTTTGCCGTCTTCGTCCAGGCAAAGTGTGTGCAGCGCTTCCGCAATAGCGACGCCCTGGCCTTCCGCGTGGAGAGCGTCTCCCAGCTCTATGACGTCAAGCGCGACCGCCTCAAGAAGATCACGGTCTCGCTACCCATCGACCGCGTGGACGACAAGATGGTAGCGGAGCTCCAGACCATCATCGAGGATCATCCCGGCGACACCACCCTCATGGTCCGCCTGGCCCTGCCCGACCGCACGGCCCTCTCGCTACAGAGCCGGACCAAGACCGTCGATGTGGACCGGAGACTACTGACGGAATTGCAGTCGATGGACTTGGAGTACCACATCAACTGACATTTTGTCATTGGCATGATATTTGTGTATTAACAAACATATTCACCAAATCTAAACGAAAAGAAACAATGGAAGTAGAAATCACAAAGGACAACTTTGAGACTCTGAGAAATGGCGACCTGCCATTGGTAGTAGATCTGTGGGCCACCTGGTGCGGCCCCTGCAAGGCAATCTCTCCGCTTGTGTCAAAACTCGCTGAGGAGTACGACGGCAAGTTGGTCGTCGGCAAGTGCGACGTCGAGCAGAACGAGGACATCACCATGGAGTATGCCGTGCGCAACATCCCGACGCTCCTCTTCTTCAAGGACGGCAAGCTCGTCAACAAGCACGTGGGTGCCCCCAACGAGTCTAAGATGAGAGCCCTCTTCGACAAGCTGCTGTAAGCTGCCAACGTCTATGTCCGGGGCTGTCCCAAGGCCTTCCCTAAAGGGAAAGACGGCAGGATGGCGCGGACCAAAATCATAGGTCTGGCTTTCCCTCTCGGGGAGAGGCCAGGCCTTTTTTTATGCCGATTTCTCCTTATATTCCATAATATAATAGGAAAAAAGTCAGAAAAACCATTAAACTTTCAAGTCAAAGGAAAATAGTCGGCTTTTTATTTTGCCCAATCCTTTTTTTTCACTATTTTTGCATCAAACAATTTTTACGACCAAACAATGAACGACAAGAAGTTAATGAATCGCGCAGCCGACAACATCCGCATCCTGGCTGCCTCGATGGTAGAGAAGGCGAAGTCCGGACACCCTGGAGGTGCGATGGGCGGTGCCGATTTTATCAATGTTTTGTTCTCCGAATTTTTGGTTTACGACCCTGATCAGCCCGCATGGTCCGGTCGAGACCGCTTCTTCCTTGACCCGGGTCACATGTCGCCGATGCTCTATTCGGCCCTGGCCCTTCAGGGAAAATTTACCATTGAAGACATCAAGCAGTTCCGCCAGTGGGGCAGCATCACTCCGGGACACCCCGAGCGCGACATCGAGCACGGAGTGGAGAACTCGTCCGGACCGCTGGGACAGGGACATGCCTTTGCGGCTGGTGCGGCCGTGGCAGAGAAGTTCCTTGAGGCTCGCCTCGGCCATACGCCCATGCAGCACAAGATATATGCCTACATCAGCGATGGTGGAGTGCAGGAGGAGATCAGCCAGGGCGTGGGCCGCATTGCCGGCACGCTGGGCCTGAACAACCTCATCATGTTCTACGACTCCAACGAGATCCAGCTCTCTACCGAGTGCAACGTCGTCGATACCGAGGACGTGGCCATGAAGTATAAGGCTTGGGGATGGAGCGTCATCGAGATCGACGGCAATGATGCCGACGAGATCCGCAAGGCCCTTACCGTGGCCCAGAAGGAGAAGGAGCGCCCGGTCCTCATCATTGGCCATACGGTCATGGCCAAAGGCGCGCTCCAGGCCGACGGATCCAGCTACGAGCACAACGTCAAGACCCATGGTGCTCCCCTTGGTGGCGACGCTTTCGCCAATACGATCAAGCACCTGGGTGGCGATCCCGAGAATTCTTTCGTCATCTTCCCCGAGGTAGAGAAACTCTATAGCGACCGTCGTGAGGAGTTGCGCAAGATCGTGGCCAAGCGCCATGAGGAGGAGCACAAATGGGCCGAGGAGCATGCTGACAAGGCTGCCCTGCTCAAGGAGTGGTTCTCAGGCAAGGCTCCCGAGGTCGATTGGAGCGGACTGGAGCAGAAGCGCGATTCTGCCACCCGTGCAGCTTCCTCAGCTTGCCTCTCAGTACTGGCCGAGCAGGTGCCCAACATGATCTGCGCCTCTGCCGACCTGAGCAACTCCGACAAGACGGACGGCTTCCTCAAGAAGACCCACAACATCGTGCGTGGCGACTTTAGCGGCGCCTTCTTCCAGGCTGGTGTCTCCGAGCTGACGATGGCCTGCATGTGTATCGGTATGATGCTCCATGGTGGCGTCATCACGGCCATGGGTACGTTCTTCGTCTTCTCAGACTATATGAAACCGGCTCTCCGCATGGCTGCCTTGATGCGCACGCCTGTGAAGTTCATCTATAGCCACGACGCCTTCCGCGTGGGTGAGGACGGACCGACCCACCAGCCCGTGGAGCACGAGGCTCAGCTGCGCCTCATGGAGAAGTTGCAGAACCACATGGGCGAGGACTCCGTGCGCGTCTTCCGTGCTGCCGATGCCGACGAGATGACGGTCTGCTGGCAGATGGCCATGGAGAACATGGACACGCCGACGGCCCTGATCCTCTCTCGTCAGAACATCAAGAGCCTCCCCGAGGGCAACGACTATCAGAAGGCCCGCAAGGGTGCCTATGTCGTGGCTGGATCCGACGAGCAGTATGACATCATCCTGCTGGCCAGCGGATCAGAGGTCTCCACGCTCGTCGAGGGTGCCGAGTTGCTCCGCAAGGATGGCGTTCGTTGCCGCGTCGTGAGCGTCCCGTCTGAGGGTCTCTTCCGTCGCCAGCCGGTCGGCTATCAGCTGCTCGTCCTGCCGTCTGAGGCCAAGGTCTTCGGACTGACCGCAGGTCTGCCTGTCACCCTCCAGGGTCTCGTCGGCTGCCACGGTCGTGTCTTTGGCATGAACTCCTTCGGCTTCTCGGCTCCCTACAAGGTGCTCGACGAGAAGCTCGGTTTCACGCCCGAGAATGTTTACAAGCAAGTAAAAGAGTTTTTAGCATAATATTCTATCACCTAAGCAGACTCCGCCAAAGGCCCAGACAGGGCACCAGGCGGGGTCTCTATTAAAACTGAAACGCTTATGGAAATCAAGACAGTAGGTGTTGCTTGCGATCACGCAGGCTATCCGTTGAAGCAGTATGTCATCCAGTATTTGGAGGAGCATAAGTACGCATATAAGGACTTTGGATGCAACAGCGACCTCAGTTGCGACTATCCTGACTATGCCCACCCCCTGGCAGAAGCCGTCGAGAGTGGCGAGGTCTATCCGGGCATCGCTATCTGTGGTAGCGGAGAGGGCATGGCCATCACGCTCAACAAGCACCAGGGTGTGCGCGCGGGATTGGCTTGGAACAAGGATGTGGCCGAGCTGATTCGCCAGCACAACGATGCCAACGTGCTCGTATTGCCGGGTCGATTCATCGACAACAATACGGCAGGCAAGATCATGGATGCTTTCTTCAAGGCCAACTTTGAGGGCGGTCGCCATGAGCGCAGGGTGAACAAGATTCCTGTAGAGGCAAAGTAAGAGGGCTCCCCTGCCTTCATAGCCAACAACACAACGGCACGAGTGTCGGCTGATTTCAGTCGGGCGCAAGTGCCGTTTTTTGTGTGGAAACAAGCAAATATCAAAAATAATGAGAAAAACACTTCTTTTCTTCTGCCTTCTCCTGGCGCTTGGCGCACAGGCGCAGGGGGGCGGACATTTCCTGCAGAACGACCAGTATCGGCAGAAGGTGATGCAGGCCTTCGACGCGCGTATGAAACTCATGGGCAAGGATTGCTTCAACGTCAAGGGCCTGGGAGCCAATGGCGTGGAGACCGAGGCTTTGCAGTTTCTCTATGCCTACATGCCGATGGCCGACGAGACGGATTATTCGACCGACTTCTTCCTTGCCAACGTGCGCAAGTCTCTTCAGGCGCGCCAGGAGATGGCATGGGGTAGCCAGGTGCCGGAGCGCGAGTTTCGCCATTTCGTCCTCCCCGTTCGTGTCAACAACGAGAATCTGGACAGCTTCCGTATCGTCTATTATGACGAACTGAAGAACCGCGTCAAGGGGCTGGGCATGAAGGAGGCCATCCTCGAGGTCAACCATTGGTGCCATGAGCATGTGACCTATCAGCCGGCCGACGCCCGCACGTCCGCTCCTATGGCTACCATGCGTACCACCACGGGCCGTTGTGGCGAGGAGAGCACCTTTGCCGTGGCTGCCTTGCGTGCCATCGGCATTCCTGCCCGTCAGGTCTATACGCCTCGTTGGGCCCATACCGACGACAACCATGCGTGGGTGGAGGCTTGGGCCGACGGACAATGGTACTTCCTGGGAGCTTGCGAGCCCGAGGCCGTGCTCAACCTGGGATGGTTCAACGCGCCTGCCTCACGGGCCCTGCTGATGCACACCCGTGCCTTTGGCGACTATGACGGACCGGAGGAGACCGTGCTGCGCACGTCCAACTATACGGAGATCAACCTCATCAGCAATTATGCCAAGGTGAGCCGGGCCGACTTCAAGGTGGTGGACACTCAGGGCAATCCTGTGGCCGACGCCCGTGTGGATTTCAAGATCTACAATTATGCCGAGTTCTTCACGGCTGTGACGAAATATACGGATGCGAAGGGTGCTACCTTCCTGACGGCTGGTCTGGGCGACATGATTGTCTGGGCTTCCAAAAACGGAAAGTATGGCTACAAGAAGGTGACCTTTGGCAAGGACCGCGAGGTGACGATCGCCCTCGACCGCGACAATGATGCGGTCTCGAGTGTGGATATGGCGATTGTGCCGCCCAAGGAGTCGCCCAACGTGCCCGAGGTGTCGGCCGAGCAGGCTGCGACCAACAAGGCGCGCTTTGCTGCCGAGGACGAGATACGCCATGAGACCATCCGTCGCACGCATTACCCGAAGGACGGTGCGTCGAAGTATGCTCCCTATTTCCTTCGTGCGAAGGGCAACTGGCGTACCATTGAGGCTTTCCTCAACCGACATAGCGACAACGAGGCGCGTGCCCTGAATATCCTCAATACCCTGAGCGACAAGGACCTTCGCGATATCCTGCCGCAGATCCTGGAGGACTGCTTCGCCAACAAGAGCGACCAGGTCAGTCCGCGCGTGGAGGACGAGATGCTGATCACGCCCTTCAAGTGCTTCTTCGAGAACTATTTTGACCGCAAGACGGTCGAGAAGTTCCGTGCCAATCCGATGGAGATCGCCAACTGGATCAAGAAGAATATCCGTCTCAATCCCGATACGAAGGCGTTGCAGATAGCCCAGACGCCAGTAGGTGCCGTGAAGTTCAAGATCACGGACGAGCGCTCGCGCAAGGTGCTCTTCGTCGATATCGCCCGCAGCCTCAATATCGAGGCCAAGCGCGATACGGTCACGGGTGCCTTGATGTATCGCAAGGATGGCAACTGGACGACAGTCGATTTCGAGGCCAAGGGCACGGTCACGCCCCATCAGGGCACGCTCGTGCTGACCTATCAGCCTGCTGCCCATCTGGACAACCCGCTCTACTACAACCACTTCTCCCTGAGTCGTCTGGAGAATGGCACAGCTACGCTCCTCAACTACGACGAGGGTGGTGATGGCGGACAGACCAGCTGGATGAACACGTTCAAGGACGGATGCCCCCTGGAGGCGGGTACCTATCTGCTGACCACGGGCACGCGCCTGGCCAACGGTAGCGTCTTGTCTCATAGCGAGTTCTTCGTCATCAAGGAGGGACAGACCACGACCGTACCTCTCATCATGCGCGAGAGCAAGGACGAGGTGCAGGTGATCGGTTCGTTCAACTCCGAGAGCAAGTTTGATATGGATGGCAACCAGGTGAGCCTGCTCTCGCAGACGGGTCGTGGCTACTACATCATCGGTCTCATTGGCGTCGGCCAGGAGCCTACCAACCATGCGCTCGTGGACATTGCCAAGGAGGCTGACGCCTTCGACCGTTGGGGCCGTCCGATGGTCCTGCTCTTCGAGAATGCCGAGGAGGCCAAGAAGTTTGATGCTTCGCTCTACGGTCGTCTGCCGAAGAACATCATCTATGGTATCGATACCGATGGTGCCATCCGTCAGCAGATGGTGGAGAACCTGAAATTGTCGAGCAAGACGCAGTTGCCGATCTTCTTCATTGCCGATACGTTCAATCGTGTCGTCTTCTCCTCCCAGGGATATACGATCGGACTGGGTGAGCAGTTGAAGAACACCTTCAACCGTCTTTGATTCTCCCGAGGGACCACACGCCTGTGGTCCCGAAAGATAAATAAAAACAAGGGATGGCAGTCTGTCTGTCATCCCTTGTTGCTTATAGGTGCGCTTGTTGCTATGGCCTATGGGCGCAAGTGGTTGCGGAACCAATCGACGACATAGTCTATGACGGGCTGCTGAAACCAATGGTCGTCGCCATGGTCTGCCTTGTCGAGCACGACATACTCCACCTCCGTCCCATTCTCGCAGAGGGCCTCGTAGAGATGGTCGCTCTGTCGTTGCGACACCATGTGGTCGTTGTTACCGTGCATGATGAGGAATGGGGGAAGTCCGGAATGGATGTGGCCCAACGGACTGGCGGCACGCGCCTTGTCGGGTATCTCCTCCAAAAGGTGGCCCGGATCGCGGCCATAGACCACGCCATTGACGAGCAGGGCCTCGCTGGCAGCCCGCGAGTCGTGGTAGGCTTGCACCTCGGTAGGGAAGCCCTCGTCGATGGTCTCCAGGTCGGACGGACCGAAGATGGTGCAGCAGGCCTGCACGTCGGAGCTCTCGTCCAGATACTGTCCTTGGTCGAAGCGCGGCTCGTTCATCGTCGTCGCAATCATCGACGACAGGTAGCCGCCAGCGCTATTGCCCATCACGCCAAAGCGCGTCTTGTCAATACCAAACTTCTCGGCATTGGCCTTGAGGAAGCGGATGGCTTGCTTGCCGTCTTCCAGGAGGGCAGGGAAGGCGTTGGGGATCGTACGATATTGCACGGCAGCCACGACAAAGCCTGCACGTGCCAGTCCCATGCGACATTCGATAAACTTGCTGTAGTCGCTCGTCGTGAAACCGCCACCAGGGAAATAGACCACACAGGGCTTCGGCTCATTGGTTCGTGGAATGATGAGCGTCATGTGGAGGGAGATCGTTCCCTTCTCATAGTGTTGCGAGTAGATGATGTTATCGATCACTCGCAGGGACGTCCGCGTCACGGGGACATCCATCAGGATCTTCTTGCTTTTACTATTTTGATTGTCCATGTCTTTTCTCGTTATGGGTGTCTTGCTTGAAATGCTGGTGCAAAAGTAGAAAGAAAAATGCTAAAAATCACTATAAGCGACCAGGAAATAGCTAAAATCTATGTCAAGTGCTTGTCGGTTTCGCCCTAAAGGTGTATATTTGCAGACAGAAAGGTCTTTTGCCAGGAGTGACAGACTGTCAAGGATGGTCGCCATGGCATGGCTTTTGTACGATAGAAAACATACATATTAAATACGAAAATCGAAATGGATTTCAACAATTATTCAAACATTGTGGATGATCGCGCGCGGGAGCTGGAGCGGTCACGTGTCATGCCTTTCCTCATGCGGAAGGTCTATACCTGGATGGCTTTGGCCTTGACCATCACGGCTATCGTCGCCTATGGTATCGGCAACAGCCCGGGCCTCCTGATGAGTCTCTTCGGTTCCAAGATGCCCATGCTCGTGTTGTTTGCAGCCGAGATCGGACTGGTCATCTGGCTGTCGGCCCGTCTCAGCCGCATCTCGATCACCACGGCTACCGTGGGCTTCATCGCCTTCTCCATCCTCAACGGTATGACGATGAGCGTCTTCTTCGCCGTCTATACCACGGCTTCCATAGCCCTGACCTTCTTTGTCTCGGCAGGTATGTTTGGCGCCATGGCCTTGATTGGCTATACGACCAAGAAGGACTTGTCCTCGATAGGTGGTTTTCTGATCATGGCGCTTATCGGCCTGATCATTGCCGGACTGGTCAATATGTTCCTTCGCAGCACGATGTTCGACCTTATCATTAGTGGCCTGGGCGTGATCCTCTTCTGTGGACTGACGGCTTGGGATATGCAATGGATCAAGCGGGCTCTCCAGGATGCTCCCGATATGGGCGAGGCTTCCCAGAAGATAGCGCTCTTGGGTGCGCTCAACCTCTATCTCGACTTCATCAACCTCTTCCTCTATCTGCTCCGCTTTTTGGGCGACAGACGCAATTGATGTGGTTTGACGAAGTGAATATTCTTAGATAATTATAGGGGTAAAATACGTATATCGGGGGAATATCTGAAAAGATATTTCCCCTTTTTCGTGCGTTTTCGTCTTCATGTAGCCATTTTCTCCTTGCATAGCGATAGCTTTCTTTCCAAGGTAGCTTGCATATTGTTTTTCGCAGGTTGTGCTATGAAAGGGTATGTGTGACAAAAGGAAATCTAAAAATATTCTAATAAAATGCTTTTTGAGGGCATAAAACTTGCTTGGCGTGAATAAATATTGTAATTTTGTAAATGAAATAGAATAATGAAGGATTATGAAAGCGAAAACGGTACGAATGAAAACCCTCAAGATGCTTATCTCCAGCAAGGAGCTTAGCAGTCAGGAGGAGGTGCTGAAGGCATTGGCCAAGGAGGGCTTTACGATTACGCAGGCTACGTTGAGCCGCGACTTGAAGCAGTTGAAGGTGGCCAAGGCTGCCTCTATGAATGGAAAATACGTCTATGTGTTGCCCAATGAGACGATGTACAAGCGTGTCTCTTCGCCTCAGCGTGCTACCGACATGGCGAATAGCAATGGATTTCTTTCGCTCACCTTTAGTGGTCAGCTGGCCGTGATGAAGACGCGTCCGGGCTATGCGAGTGCCGTTGCGTATGACATCGACCAGAAGGAGATCCAGGGTGTTTTGGGATCTATTGCAGGTGACGATACGCTCTTCATCGCCATTGAGGAGGGCTTCGACCGCGAGAAGATCGTCGAGGGACTCTCACAGATCATCCCCGGCATAGGCCGCGTCTCCGTAGTGATACCGGGATACGAAGACGAACTGGGGGAGTAATAAGTCTAGCCCACCACGCTGGTCAAGACTCGCAACGCTGGTCACGGCCCGCCACTCTAGGAGTAAACAGTTAACACCCACGCCTGTGGGTAAAAGTGCAAAGCCGTACCTATTGCCTGGGCAGTAGGTATGGCTTTGCATTTTTGTATGCCTACAAACCCTGCCCGTGCTGGTACACATAAATAGCTGCTTCGGTTTGTTTAATAATTTCTACATAAACCATGCGATAATCCGACATTTGCCTAAAAATAGTTATCAAATTTGTTTGGTCGTGGCTTTTTTGCTAACTTTGCAGAAAGACAGTTATTGAAAGGATTGAATCGCATGATAAATTTGAAAAAGTCAACATTTCTATATATCTTCTTTGCCATGATGGCTTGCTCCGTGCCCGTCAAGGCGCAGAATCCTGCCACGCAGACCATTACGCTCTCTGATGGTGGTCGCTATACAGGACAAGTGTTGCACGGCAAGCCCAACGGCAAGGGCAAGGCCGTCTATAAGAATGGCGACGTCTATGAGGGAGAGTTTCTCAAGGGCAAGCGCCACGGGCAGGGCACCTACACCTTCACGGATGGAGAGAAATATACGGGCGAATGGTTTCAGGACCACCAGCACGGCATGGGCGACTACTACTTCATGAATGGCAACCGCTATAGCGGACTCTGGTATAAGGACTACCAGTCGGGACAGGGTACGATGTTCTATTACAATGGCGACAAGTACGAGGGCGAATGGGCCGAGGACAAGCGCGCGGGTAAAGGACGCTACACTTTCAAGAACGGGGCCTTCTATGATGGCTACTGGCTCGATGACCGAAAGAACGGCAAGGGTGTCTTCGACTGGGGCGACGGGTCGTCCTATACGGGCGACTGGGTGAACAATCTCAAGGAGGGAAAGGGCACCTACGTCTATGGCGACGGCGAGGAGTATAGCGGACAATGGAAGAACGACCTGCCGGATGGACGTGGTATCTATAAGTTTAAGGATGGCGATATCTACGAGGGCTACTATGTCGAGGGCGAGCGCCACGGCGAGGGCATCATGAGATATAAGAATGGTGATGTCTATACGGGACGCTTCCTGCGTGGTGAGCGTTCGGGCCAGGGTACGATGGCATGGCACAATGGCGATGTCTATGTGGGTCTCTGGGAACAGGGCCACGAGAATGGAGTGGGCAAACTGACCAAGAAGAACAATGATGTCTTCGACGGGGTTTTTGTCAACGGCAAGCTCGATGGCGAGGTGGTCATCCATTATGCCGACGGCACGCGATTCCGTGGTACGTTCCGCAACGGACTGCGCGAGGGAAAAGCCATCGAGGAGGATGCCAAGGGCGTGCGCTTTGAGGGCAGCTACCACGAGGACGAGCGTGATGGATCCTTTGTGGAGCGCGACAAGACTGGTGCCATCACGGCGCAGGGCCGCTATGAGGATGGCAAGAGAATAGAGATGTAAAAAGATTGTATTGACAGGATATGGTGAACAAGAAGAATGTAAATAAAAAAGCGAACCGCAAAAAGGTTCCTGCTGCTGCAAAGGTAGAACCCCAGGTAGTGGAGCACATCGGCATTGTGCGCAACGACCCCTATTTGGAGCCGTATGAGCAGGCGATACGAGGCCGTCACGACCACGCCTTGTGGAAGATAGACCAACTGACGCGCCACGGCAAGCAGACGCTCTCCGACTTTGCGAATGGTTATGAGTATTTCGGTCTGCATAGGACGGATACGGGGTGGGTGTTCAGAGAGTGGGCTCCCCATGCCACGGACATTTATCTCGTCGGCGACTTCAGTTCGTGGAAAGAGCAGGAGACCTACCGATGCCGTCGGATCGAGGGCACGGACAACTGGCAGCTCACGCTTCCTGCCGGCGCCTTGACCCACGGACAACTTTATAAGATGCACGTCAAGTGGGATGGTGGAGAAGGCGAGCGTATACCGGCCTGGGCCAACCGCGTGGTGCAGGACGAAAAGACGCATATCTTCTCGGCACAGGTGTGGGCGCCCAAGGCGCCTTACCGTTGGGTGTCGAAGCCGTTGACGCCGCAGACGAAGCCGCTCCTGATCTATGAGTGCCATATCGGAATGGCGCAGGACGAGGAGAAGGTGGGATCCTATAGCGAGTTTCGCCAACAGGTGCTGCCGCGTATCGTCCGAGATGGCTATAATGCCATACAGATCATGGCCATCCAGGAGCATCCCTACTATGGATCCTTTGGCTATCATGTCAGTTCCTTCTTTGCGCCGAGCAGCCGTTTTGGTACGCCCGAGGAATTGAAGGAACTGATAGACGAGGCGCATAGCCACGGCGTGGCCGTCATCATGGATATTGTCCATTCCCATGCCGTCAAGAACGAGGTGGAGGGACTGGGCAACCTGGCGGGAGATCCCAACCAATATTTCTACCCTGGCGACCGCCACGAGCATCCGGCCTGGGATAGTCTTTGCTTTGACTATGGCAAGGATAATGTCGTCCATTTCCTCCTCTCCAACTGCAAGTACTGGTTGGAGGAGTTCCATTTTGATGGTTTCCGTTTCGATGGCGTCACGTCGATGCTCTATTATAGTCATGGACTAGGAGAGGCTTTCACCAACTATGCTGATTATTTCAACGGCCATCAGGATGACAATGCCATCTGCTATCTGACCTTGGCCAATCGTCTGATCCATGAGGTCAATCCTCATGCCATCACCATTGCCGAAGAAGTGTCGGGCATGCCAGGACTGGCGGCCCGCTTCGAGGATGGCGGATATGGTTTCGACTATCGTATGGCGATGAACATACCCGACTATTGGATCAAGACCATCAAGGAGCGTCGGGATGAGGACTGGAAACCAAGTAGCATCTTCTGGGAGGTCAAAAATCGTCGGTCTGACGAGCGGACGATCTCTTATTGTGAAAGCCATGACCAGGCGTTAGTGGGCGACAAGACAATCATCTTCCGGCTGGTGGATGCCGATATGTACTGGCATTTCCGTATCGGAGATGAGAACGAGGCGGCCCATCGGGGGATTGCCCTGCACAAGATGATCCGACTCGTCACCTTGGGAGCTATCAACGGAGGCTACCTCAATTTTATGGGCAACGAGTTTGGTCATCCCGAGTGGATCGATTTCCCGCGCGAGGGCAACGGATGGAGCCACAAGTATGCGCGCAGGCAATGGAATCTGGTCGATGACAAGACCCTTTGCTATCACTATCTTGGCGATTTCGACCGCAGGATGCTGGAGGTGGTGAAGAGTGAGCCTGCCTTTAACGATACGCCTGTGGAGGAAATTTGGCATAATGACGGCGACCAGGTGCTCGCCTACGAGCGTGGTTCGTTGCTTTTCGTGTTCAATTTCTCTCCCTCACGGTCCTATTCCGACTACGGGCTGTTGGTGCGCGAGGGCTCTTGGCAGGTAGTGCTCAATACGGATGCCAAGGAGTTTGGCGGCAACGGATTGGCCGACGACTCGGTGGAGCATCTCACAAATAGCGACACGCTCTATGCCAAGGATCACAAGGGCTGGCTGAAGCTCTATATCCCTGCGCGTTCGGCCGTGGTCTTGCGTAAAAAGAATGATGCTCATGCGTAGAAGTTTCGAACAGGTGGTGTGCGCGGTAGTGTTCTGCGTGCTCACCTTTTGCTTTCTATACAACTATCAGGCGGACGTCCTCGTCGTCACGCAGTTTCTCGCCTCGGGCGGGCAGACCCACTATGCGCCCTTCCTTGGGGCAGTCATTATCACGTCCGTATTGCTGCTCCTGCAGGTCGTGGTCCAGTTCTTTGCCCGCCTCCGCCGTAGAAGCTATGCCCTCACCTATGCGCCTTCGCTCTTGTTGCTGGCCTGGCTGACGGGCATCCGTTCCGACGTCACGACGCAAGTAGATTTTGGCTCTTGGTGGTTGGCTATTCCTTTCTTGCTTCTCGTCATCGTACCTGCCATCATACAGGCCATGCGCTACCAGCCCTATGAGCCCGACGAGCGTAGGCAGGGCTTTCTCTCACAGCTGCTCTGGATCAACCTGGGCACCCTTGCCCTCATGTTTCTCTTCGTAGGATTCCTGAGCAATAATGACCGAGAGTTTCATAAGCGGGCGCGGATGGAATATCTGGTTGACCAACGTCGCTATCGTGAGGCGCTCGTGATGGCGCAACGGTTGGAGCGTCCTGATTCCGTATCGTCGATGCTGACAATCTATTCTGTCGCGCGCACGGGCCACCTGACCGACAGCCTCTTTCATTATCGCTTGGTAGGAGAGGGCAAGGTGATGCGTCCGTCGCCACAGGTACACAGTCTGCTCACCCCCGACTCCATACTCAACCGCGTCACCAGCAAGAGCGCCAACTATCAGTTGATGGGCTTTTTGCTCGACCGCGACCTGCCGACTTTCTGCGCCTATCTGCCGCTGTACTACAAGACCAATGAGCCTATGCCGCGTTATTATGCCGAGGCATGGCAGCTCTACCATCAGTTGCGGGCAGGAATGCGTCCCAAGCGCTACGAGAAGGGTTCTTATACCTATTATTATATGCGCGGATGAGTTTGATAGATGGTCGTATGCAGGATGCTTTCCTGCATACGGCTACCAGTCGATAAAAGAGAATGAAAACCCTCCTTTTGGTGGTTTTATGGCGTCAGTCTCTCTATGTTCCGAGGGGTAGGTTAACATCGCCTTTTGATGAAGTTAACTTCGTAGGCCGATGAAGTTATATTCGTAGGCTGATGAAGTTATATTCGTAGGCCGATGAAGTTAATATCCTTTTTTGGCCCTATTTTCACCCCTTTTCGCATGATTCCTTTTTCCTGCCTTTGTCATAGCGTGTCTCAAAACTCTTCATCGAAAAGTTTAGCTTTTTTCTGATCTCTTGCCATCAAATATGAGCAGTACTTATTGAGCATATTGGACAGAGGTAGTTCTCCCTTTTGATACCGTTCTGCGTCAAGTGCCAACATTCTTTCACAAACTGTTCTATGCCCTTTGAATAGGGCAGTGAGATATGGTATGCCATTCTCTTGGGTAATACACACATCGGTAAAGAATTGTGTGATGTCCTCTGAGTCAAAGACAATGGAATAAGTTGGTCGCTTGGCTCCTGGAATGTCTTCTACCAAAATGTTCTTGCTGACAAGATCCTGTATGTCGCGTATGGCAGTATCCTTGGAACACTTAGCCAATGAAGCCCAAGTCTTAGACGTTATCTTTGCCTCATAGCCATTAAGGAAGAGATTTAACATTTGTGTTTGTCGCTCTGTCATAGGAACGGATGCAGCCTTCTGCCAGAAGAAACTCTTATTTAAGAGGGTGGTGACAATGGTTTCTGCTTCGTCGAGCGCATCAATCATTTTTTTCATATACCATACCAGCCACTCCGTGATCTCACCGTCGCCACGTTGCATGCGTTCCAGAATGTCGTAATAGTGTTTTTTGTCTTTGTTGATTTGAGACGAAATATTATAGAAACGCAACTCGCTCTTCTCACCACGTGCCAGAAGCATGTCGGAGAGAATGCGAGCCAATCGACCATTACCATCTTCGAAAGGATGAATGCTTACAAACCAGAAATGAGCTATGGCAGAACGTATAACGCTGCCCACGGTGTCTTCGCCATCAAACCAAGCTATAAACCTTTGCATCTCACTCTCTAAAAGGTCGGGAGAAGGGGCAATATAATGTATCTTCTCTCTACCAAATATACCGCTGACTATATGTTCCTCATTTGTTCGGTATTGTCCTATTTCTATTTCACAAGCTTCGCTGAAACCGGTTGGAAAGAATGCTGTTTGCCAAGCGCATAGTTTCTCTTTACTGAGAGGTTGGTCATAGTTCTGTACGGCTTCGAGCATTACGCCCACCACGGAGTCAACATAATGAGAAGGAGCTGTGTATTTCACGTTTTCAATTCCCAGTTTTCGGGCGATAGAAGAACGCACCTGTTCCTCATTAAGAGATATGCCCTCAATCTCTGAAGAATACACTACGTCATGTGTCAGGTTCTCCGCCATAGCTCTGAGTTTGCTGTCAAAGCCGAGCGTGCTCAATCTGCCGTAAAGCAAACCTTGCTTACGACATACAACCTCCTGAAGGATTGATACCTCAGAAGCATCCCAGCGGAAGTTTGTCCAATTATCTCTTTCGTGTATATACATATTTTAAGTACTTGATGCGACATTAGAACAGGAGAAACGCTGCGATATTTGCGACGTTATTCAGTTTAAAACGTCCGATTATGGAGTTTAATGCACGAACTTATTTTCAGTAAGGTACAGTTGTAGCATCTTATCGCCGTAAGATGTATGATCTTACTGTTGTAGGATGTATGATCTTACCGTTGTAAGATGTATAATCTTATCGCCGTAAGATCATACATCTTTCACGGAATCTGTAACGCTAGAGTACTCTCATGAGTAAGAGAGAGCGCTCTAGCGAAATCAAGAGATGATTTACTTCACGACAAACTTAACAGAGACTTTCTCTGTACCTTTTACCGCTGTAAAGCCATAAACACCTTTATTCAAGTTTACTGTTTTCACGTCATCAGAAGAGGTGATCGCATAAGTAGATACTACAGAACCTGCGGTGTTCGTGATGTAACCGGTATAACCGGCTAGATCTTTTACATGCAAGGTAT
>OHFW01000406.1_pt1 | contig 24340 bp, 22 predicted proteins | sample 1567601 | NCBI WGS metagenome assembly OHFW01 (sample SAMEA3879594, study PRJEB24766) | human gut metagenome | biome: human-associated habitat; feature: feces | place: USA | collected 1985/1987 | reverse complement strand
CGGGCTGCGAGTTACAGAAGTACCTTTTGTGAAGTACCGGACGATTGAACTATTCTGTTTTCAAAGAACAGAGTTTTATAGAAAATCTTCGAAATTTAAGGCTTCCGAAAAATTGTCCCTCTAATTGGTAGGCATCGAGAAAGGCCAAAAAGTAGCCCGAAAAAGAAATTTGTTGAAAAGTTTTTGGAAAATATAGTTGAGGTGGCCACTCGGTTAAAATAACGTCGGTCCATGGGGCGACCGATGGAGGACGAAACTTTGCAACAATGGCGGTGCCTGAAGTTGAAAGTGGTCTTGAAAAAAGATGCTCTCAATAGGTAGCCGACGAAAGCGCCCAAAAGGCAACCGTCTTTTCAAAAGTTAACAGAAAAGTCACAAGCAACATAGCTTTTGTACGATTTATGTTTTTCAGTTGAATCGAAAAAGTAAGACAAAATCAAACATGGACAGTTCATGATTTTCGGGAAGAAAATCGCTTTGAAAAAAGATCCCTCTATATACGAGCCCGCGAAAAAGGCCATTTCATAGCATCCAAAGCGATCTTGTAATCAAATTGTAATAATCGTACGGAAGTGAGTCTGAGAAAGAAGCCTTCATATACGAACCCAGTTGAAAGGCCAAAAGTCACCCATAATTTTGAAAGTTAACAAAAAAGTCACAAATTTGCTTTTCGAAAGTGGAATATTGAAGTTGTTCATAAAAAAGAGGACTGGATTTCTCCAGCCCTCAAAAAAATATGTATCAACAGTTACTGCTCAAAATCTTCTCAAGCTCGTTCGCAAATTTGACATCCTGTTCCTTCGTTCGCTTTGCACTCCCCCTTGGATGCTTTCCGGCGCGAAGGCGTTTTGTTGTGTTGCCGAAAAAATCTCTTACAGCGAAAATGGATGGTCCCAAGCATTCCCATTGTTGCTAATAGACTCAATAGATGTTATAATAAAAATGTAAAAAACTCCGCAGATAGGATAATTCAATGGTAGGTGACGGATTTGGAAAGTTTTGCTTTGGCGTACATTCCCTCAAATGATAAGAATACCAAAGACAACGAGAGTAAAGATCTTTTTTCCGTAAAGGTGAACATCAATCTTTGGACCCAATGCGGATGGGACGAAGAAACTCCCGTTTTAGATATAGGGTTAATGCTATCTCATTTATCAGATGCACAAAAAATAAAATTGTATCTTCCTTTTCCAGTTAAAAAAGAAGAGCTTAAAGATTTGTGTGCGTGCTTATCAAAAGATGCAAACTTATTAGGTGCGGTGTTCAATGAACCTTATACATCGACTGATATTACCACCACAAAAAGAGCTGTCGTTACAAAAGGAATCTCTGGAGCAACAGAATTTATCCTATATAAATTAGACTTTTCGAGTATAGACGATGTCGAGCTATCTGACTATAAAAATGGAAGAGGAACTTTTCTGGATTTCAATCCTCAAGTAATAAAAAGTTCTTCAAAGGATAACAGCTGCGATAAATATTACTTAAGATTTAGAATTCAATCGAAAGCACTTAAAGACTGTGTCCGGGAATATCAGGCACCCAATCGATATTTTGAGACGTTAGTTAATTCGACATATATGATTGATATGCGATTTAATAATACTCGTAGTATGGATCTTTCTTTAGTGCAACAATTAACCCAAAACGATTGTCATCTTGCTCCGATAGAGGGACTGCATTTTCTTCTTATGTCAAAAGTTGACGTGGATGTTGATGCGAATGGAAGTTTTACTTCATCTCGAGTGCTAGAAAAAGATATTTGGAACAAATATGTAAACCTTAGTGATAAAGAGAAAAGAAAAACCGAAGACATTATTGCATATCATCATAGTAGTAAGAAATTCAAAAGAGATGCCACAGGCGAAAGTGAAAAAGGAGATATTGGATCTTGGGAATTTTTTGCAAGGCTTAAGGCGGGAAAATGTGGTCCAATGACCATTATTCCATATGTTCTCTTATTGATTCTTTTAAATGTGATAAGTAATCTTGCCTTTAACATTTTGCTAACTTTATTGCCGCAAGAGACTCCAACTGGACCAGATGTAGGTGTACAATTAAAAGCACTTGCGGGTTTGGTTGTGTCGTTCGGTACTGCATTAATATTACTGAACGGGAAAAAACTTGTTGCTAAGCTGAAAACAATCATTGACATTTTGTTCGTTGAGTGATAAAATAATCAACTAACAATGGAGGAGATTTTATGAAATGGATTCGTATAGGAGCAGTTGAAGAGCAAGCTATCACGGCTGTATATGAGTTCTTGAGCAGTCTGTGTGGCGAATATAGTGATTTTAGAGAATGGTACTATGAAAAAGTTGTTCCCGGCTTAGCAAGTGAAGAACGATTGATTTATGCTGTCATGGACAATGAAACGATTGCTGCTGTTCTCATTCTAAAAAATACTGACGAAAAAAAGATATGTACATTAAGAGTGGCCGAAAATTACCGCAATCAAGGCGTTGCAACAGCACTATTAAAAATTGCGTTTAAAGAACTTCAATGTGCAAGGCCGATTATTACGGTGTCGTCGTATCATATTGACGAATTTAAATCTTTGCTAGAGAAGAATGGCTTCGTTCTTTATAAAGAATACATGAACTACTATAAGCAGGGAATTGTCGAATATGCGTTCAATGGTCCGTTGAATGAGACGATTGCCTTTAAAAGATGTGCATGACCAATGAATGCAGTGTTTTCAATTAAACCTCAGTATGCACAGAAAATATTTGAAGGATCAAAATGGTATGAATTTCGAAAGGTTTGCTGCAAGCAACCAATCGAAAAAATATATATCTACGAGACTTCTCCAGTTTGTGCGATAACAGGCGAATGCACTGTAAACGATGTTCTTCAAGAATCACCACGTGTTTTGTGGAATATCGTATCAGAAAATGCGGGAATACCCGAAAAGCAGTATTTTCGATACTTTAAAGGACGCGAAAAAGCGGTTGCCTATAAGTTAGAGCACGTAATTCATTATAGCGCTCCTAAAAAATTGCAGGATTTTAATTTCAAAACCCCTCCACAGTCATTTTATTATATACGTAACATATAAAATTATCATTAAGTCCTCTGCTTAGTTTTAGTGAGCGGGGGACTTGATTTTTTAAGGACACAAAATGTGATGCAGAGCTTGCTTAAATGTAACGTCCTGTTCCTTCGTCCGCTTTGTACGTCCTTTTGGGTGTTTCCCAGCACGAAGGAGCTTTTTGTTTTCATATCGCCGCAGCATGAGCGCTTCAATGTTGTCAGCGGTATATTCCAGACCGTTCTGATTCAGTACTCGTGCGCATTTGGCAAGACACATGCTTGCCAACCCATAGTCCTGTGTCACAACAACATCACCGGGCTTCACCCGGTTGACCAGCGCAAAGTCCACACTGTCCGCGCCTTTGTCGAATACAAGCGTCTGCGCACCGTCACGCTCAATTTGGTGAGAGGTGCCGCACAAGATGATGACAGAAACACTGAACAGTTTTGCAATTTGCAAAGTCAAATCGACCACCGGACAGCCATCTGCATCAATCAAAATACTCATCGACTTTCCTCCATCACCCACTGAAATGCTCTTGCGGTGCGCAAATCGGCCTCTTTGAAATGCCCACCGCTGTTCCATTCAAGCATACAGTCTGCGCCACGCTCTGTAAGCTGGCTGCACAGAGCACAGATGTTATCGCCCACAGCGGCCATCGCCGGATTTTTGGTGTTTTCTTCTTTATCACCAAGGCTCAAATAAACATGCTGTGCCTGAATCGGGTGCTGCTGTTCAAACTCCATCCAACCCGGAAACCACACAGACGGAGATGCAGCGGCAATGCCGCAGAACAGATTTGTTTGGGTGGACACCCACAAAGCAAACAGTCCGGCCAGCGAGTAGCCATCCAGAACGATTTTGATGTTTTCCGGGAGATGAAACTGCTGCTTCAGTGTGGGGATGACCTGTTCCGTCAGAAAGCGCAGGGTGTCCGCAGCCTTACCGCCGAAGCCTTGCTTTCCCCAGACAGCAGGGGCTTCCCACGGGGAAAGTGCATCGTTCCAGCTTTCCACCGGGATGGCCGCAAACAGAAACGGATGCGCTGCGCCCTGTGCAATGGCTGCAACTTCGTTGTCCATGCGCTGCAATTCGTGTTCATCCGTCATCTGAAGCAGAAGATATTCGGCGCAGTCTGCGCCGTAAATACGGCAGGGTCTATCTCCGATTTGAACTTGCTTTGCGGTCACGGCAACTGCCTCCTGAAAAATTTTTGATGAGTTCAGTATAACAGCTGCGAGCGAAATTGACAATTCAGATGGATGCAATAGCTTGTTGGGCACAGCCCAAACCTGTTGTTCTGCATCGTGCCGATGCAGGCTTCGCGTTTCTGCAAAACGCTCTTTCAGCACGCTGTAAGAGTGCACAGCCATCACGGTTCCGTGATGTTCACAGGGATTGGGACTGCATCCCAACAAGCAGAATACGCACGGCAAATTTGCAATGCCATGCGTGTTTGAGCCTTTGTATATACAGAGGCACTGCTTGCTGGAGCAATCCACAATCCAAAACTTGTTTTTTGTGGAAAGAAGAAATTTTGAAACTAGCAGCCATTATTACGCTTTTCAGACAGTAATGAGATAGCTTCTCCGAGAAGATTGTGAATCTCAGGTCGGTCTGCTATTTTAGCATATAGACCCTTCATATTTAGCAGAAGATAGTCTAGCCGACAGATTTGACGATCGAGCTCTAATTGCTTATAGAAATCAGTTACTTCGCTTGGTTGTCCATCCACAACCCTTATGTAATATAGTTCATCTCTAAAAAAAGCATTCCGTATACCATCGTGATCTGGATGTAATAATGATCGAATCTCAGGTTCTATTAAGAAGTCGCTCTTATTATGGTTGCATGTCTGACAAGATAATACGATGTTGCTAATATCCCCTGCAGCCGCTTTATTAACAAAGCAGTCTGCTGATTGGGGGATAAAGTGATCGATTTCAAACATTGTCTTTGGAATGATTTTTATCGAAGTACCACAATAGGCACACTTTCCATTGTAGATTTTTATAAAGTCTTTCTTGTAGGTGCCCTCATTCTTTGAAACATACGCATGAATATCCTTTGCACGTGGGTGCTGTGTACGGAATGAATCCATGAAAATTTTCTTGTCTTCTAATATGTTGCCATATCCGGGACAATATTCTGTATCTCTGTAATCTTTACTCATTGATTATTTTTGACATCTCCTGAAAAGCGAGTACAAGTTTATCGATATCTGCTGCGGTAAGACTATCATATGCTGCGGTGCCATTCAAGGAACCAAGTACCCGTTCTTTTATAATCGGCTCCCAACTGTCGTTGCTCTTAAATCGAATTGCCAAATTGCGATAAATTTTCACTTGTTCAATTGCATGTTTGATAATATCAGGAAGAATATGATCATAGTATTCCTTTGCAGCTAATCCACATTTGGGATTGAATTTTGCAATGGTTTTGACAGAATCATCCTCACCATTTTGAGTAATAACTACAACTTCGATAAATGGAAATTGCTTTTTTAAAATAATCTTGAACTCTTCTCCGGAAAATTTCCCATCGGTTGCAGAATTGTTTTCAAAAAGCCGCGAGTCAATCAGAATGATATTTGCCGTAGCCACTTGAGGATTTTCTAGTAGACTTTTGTATCCTTCAGCTGGTTTGAATTCGTGTTCAGATATATTAAGGACTATATCACTTTGCAGAGCGTTTTTTAAGTCTTTGTCTAAATATTCGCTTAGTTGTGAATCGATGTCATCATCGATATAAAGTAAATTATATTCCTCCATTACAATGAACCTCCAATTGAAAACTCGGCAAAAAATCCTTTTGTACCGCGAATATCCAAAATTTGACCACCAGACATATTTACGGTGTTATTGACGATCCACATTCCGAGACCATGACCGTTTTTTCGGGTTGTTTCGTGAACCTCTAAAATTTTCATAGGATTGTTCTGATACTTTCGGGCTAAGCCTACACCATTATCGGAATATGAAAATTTCAGCAAACCATCTTCTAATGAACCCTGAATTATAATATTCAGATGGTTGCTCTTTTCATTTTGCTGAATACTATTTAGTATAAGATTGTCAAAAATAACATGAAGCACGTCCTCAGATAGATAGTACTCAATATCAGAAGCTACTCTAATACATATCGATATCCACGCATAATCTCGTTCCCAACTCTCTTTTATACGGTTTAAAAGTACTATTATAGACTGCATTCCAGGCTGAAATTGACGCTTTTCGATTTCTGAAAGCATTGTATCCATAAAAGAAACAATCTTAGCACATTTTTCACGTCCCTTTTCAAGAAGTACGGGAACATTTTTATACGCCTTCTTTGTCTTTTCTGACGATAAAAGCTCATCCCACATTCCATATTCTTGCAGTGCGGCAATAATATAATCTGTATTCGCTGAAATCGAATTACGATCGTTTCTCATTTCATGGGCAATAGAAGAAGCTTTCAGGCCGGTTGTTGCAAGCACATTTAGAATACGGATGTCATACTTATAACGTTCCTCTACATTCGTCCGCTCTTGGCGAGCATCTTGACTTTCTTGGCGGTAGCTCTTGATTTCGTCAGCGAGTTGCATAGATTCTTGCACGGTAAGCGTAGGAACCAATTTTGGATTTTGAACGACTTTATCTGAAACGGGCGTTTTAGCAGGAATGGAAACAGATTCATTCTTGACATTAATATGTCTCACGATATCTTGACGGTACCGCTCAAACTCCTTAAATCCCAGCAAAATAATATCAACAAAGAGCTGATAATAAATATTTTCATCCAGACCTTGTCTATTAGATAAGTCTTGAAGCATCGCGTTACGCCTTTTGTCGATTTCTATCTTTCCCGATATCTGGTTTTCACGAACTCTCCAAGCTCCTGTGGGATGTGAAGCTGCAGCGGGTGATTTACGGGAACGTTTTCCAAAACCTAACCAATCTTTTTTTCCGTCATAGGCGGATATACTGAAGGCATTTCTATACAGAATCACTCCGCCTGGCATTGGCGCAGGTAAACCGTGATGTTTATACAAAAATTTTTCACATTCAATGGATGATGGCTTCATACAAAAGAAAAAAGTGCCTGAGAAATCACCTAATTGAGATGCAATGTCTTCCAATTGTTCTTCCGTTAAATCATAATTGGATAATCCGGTTAGCTCGGTAACGATATCAACTTCACTTTCTTTTCTTTGGAGATTTATATTTGGACAATAATCCTGAGCAGAATCCAAAAATTCATCCGAATCAATTACTGTGTTCAGTGTTTTTTCATGGCTGTTATAATTTATAGAAATGCAAGAAAGACAATTCACGCCAAGAACTGGTTGAGGAAGATAGAAGGGAATATCGCCAGAAAAGTCTGGATGTGTCACAGAGATGTTCATAGCCCTGTCATTATAGGTTTTCGACAAGAAATTGACGAGATTTTCAATTTTCTTTTTGCCCCACTTTTCGCGCAATCCAGAGATTTTGATAGTAGTTCCCACGGATAATTTTGTTGAATCCTGCCGCATGGAAGATGAATTCCAATCTGTTTCCCAAATTATTCCTGCATTGGAATCCTTCTTTGTTTGAATCATTACATGATTGCCGAGTCGTGCCAAGGCAAAACGACCAACGCCTTTTGATCCGGCCAAAACTCGCTTCCGATTATTTGCATCAAAAATTTCATAAGATTTATCGCTTTTTCCAACATGCATCCATGCCGTTCTGATATTATTTTCGTCCATTCCTTGTCCGTCGTCAGCAATAACAAGCTGATCTCCTGAAAAAGAAATGTTCACATGCAGAGCTCCGGCGTCATAGGAATTTTTGACTAGTTCAAGAATAGCGGATTCGTCGTTTGTGAAGTTGTTCACACCCAGCAGATACGCAATTGTGCTGTCTTCAATTACATATTGTAAATGTTCCATGAAATCAAATCTCCTCAAACTGATAGTCGTTGATATCTTTGCAAGTTATTCGCTTGGATTTTCCACTAACACTTAAGCCTTGGTTTAAAATATACTCCAAAAAATCTTTGCTTTGAAGGATTGTTAGCGCGTCTTGTAGACTGGATTTACCATCGGAAACGGTTATATAGATACCGGAATATGGGATGTCATCAGCTGCCAAATAATATACCTCAACAGTATTTGTTACTACTGTTGAGAGAAGAAGTTTTTCCTGATGGAGATGGCTTAAAGCCTGTGAGCGACCATATTCGTACCACTTTGCTGATTTGTCAGCATCACGCACAATGAGTTTGTCTTTGAAAGCGAGTAGGTGTTCGTATGTGTTTGGAAATCGAGATTTAAAATCATCTTCTTCATAGCGCATCAGGGTATCTTTTTCATCATAATAGTACGGGAAAATTATTTGTTCTTTTACATTGCGCCGGAGAGAGCGTGGAGCGGCACCTTTTCTTAAACATCCCGGTTCAATAGAGGCTTCTTCTTTTACAATAAATGCCTTATTTAATTGAGTTGCAACGGCTATAGATGCGTGATACCTGCTACCAAACCGGATTGTTTTTTTTCTGTTAATATCAGTATTCAAAAAAACCCATTTATCGCCTAAAAGTTTTTTTTTCACTTGAACGCTATTTGCTTTCGATGTGGCACGATAATTAATAGTTGCTATATTATCTCTGCTTTCATAAACCAGAATGCTGCTTGATGTAAGCGTATCTTCAAATAATTGACTATTGGGATATTCCCATACGGTGCTGATGCCAGGAAGAAGTTTTTTTCGTATATCGTCTGCAAAAACATTCTTGTAAATATTGCTTGGAATCAATTGAACCATCTTTCCACCAGAAGCAAGTAAGTCGACACCTTTTTCTAGGAAAGCATAGCAGTAGTCGAATTTCCCTTTTTTACAAGTTCTAAAATTTTGACGGATGAATTTTCGATTTGTTTCATCAATATCGTGATATGAAATATACGGAGGATTTCCAATAATAAAATCAAATTTAATATCTGTAGTCCACTGAAGTGCATCTGTGCACACAAACGACCAATTGACGGTTGAAATTCCATAACTCCTTACGATTTCATTGAGACCGCTGATGCATTGATCGTACAATTGTGGATCAAGTTCAATACCATAAATGTCAGCAGACAGTCCAGAGGAAATATTATTAACATCGATATTCTGCGTGAGAGCATCCTCAACGTATCGCTTGACAATTTGTTTGATAATATTACCAGATCCAAATGAATACTCTAAAACTTTTTTCCCAAATAAGTCACGAGAATAACCTGCCAAATCGAGCATGTCGTCTACTTTGTTTAAGGGGGTAAACTTTTGGCACTTCTTTTTATTGCGTTCATTAGCTATAATTGGATTCATGACTTACCTCGAACTCTCAAATGTATTTCGCTTTTTACATGTATGAATCGACAAACAAGAAATCATTGATGCAAAATTTTCTATTAATAGTTTTTTGTTGACTTTTGAATTACATATGTCAACCGGCATAGAAAGGTGCACTATTATAGTATTGCTTTTTGAATCTTTTCCAGAATCGTCTGATCAGCCGGAAGCCACGGAACAGAATCAAGCTCCTCTTTAGTCAGCCAGCGTGCAGCCTCGGCTTCTTTCAGCACCAGTTCGCCGGAAACCACCTCGCACCAGAAACAGTCCATGGAAAGGTGGAAGGCGGGATAATCGTATTCAATGGTGTCGATAAGGTCGCCTACCGCGATCTCGGTATCCAGTTCTTCCCGGATCTCTCGTTTCAGCGCCTGCTGCGGGGTTTCACCCGGCTCGATTTTGCCGCCTGGGAATTCCCATCCGCCCTTATACTCGCCGTAGCCGCGGGCGGTGGCATAAATTTTATGTTTCGTCTGAATATCGTCGCAGATCACAGCTGCGACAACGCGAATCATTTTCATGAAAATCTCCTGAATTATTTTTCATAATAGAGCGGACAACCCAGTTTTCTCAATTTGGATTCGATTGCTCCTGTAGAACGTTTTAGAATCAAAGAAATTCGTTTGACGCTGTTTCCCTGCTGGTGGAGCCGCAATAATTCACGTTCTTCTTTTTGTGACCATGCTGTTCCAGCGCGAGAATAACGGTCGTCCTTTTTGTTTCGATGAAGAGACTTCAGATATTCAGCGGTAGATTCAATGGAGCAATGTTCCAATACGATTTTTAATGCTTCTTGAATTTCTTCCTGAGCACAACTATCATTTTCAGACAGAATCCAACCGGTTAAAGGATTAATACCTTTTGCAAGAGCTTCAATTATGGTGCGAGCCAGCATATCGTCCATAGTATGTTACCCCACGATCAATTTGTTGGTCTTTTTGAGGAACTTTGCAGGAATCGGGCGGTCTAGCTTCCATGTGATGTTCATGGGGCGGGAGCCCTCGTGCTTCACATAGTTCACCGTGCCCAGATAGGTATACGCTCCTGCACCGCCAAAACGGGCATCTGCCTTGAACTCGCGCACGAACAGCAACACCCGGCTTCCTTTTTCCCGGTGATGGATGTACCGCTGCCCGGTGGCAGAGTTTTCGGCGGTGGTGCTCTGGCTCTGCCAGTGGAACAAGCTTTCGTTGATGGAATAATCCTTGTACATGGTGGTAGGGGAGTAATCCTTGTCTGCCTTGTTCAGGGTCACAAAGAATACGTCCAGCTGCTTTTCCGGCAGCCATTTCACGCCCTCGCGGACGGTAGCAGGCTTCAAAAAGTCCAGCGCCACCAGCAGCTGGTCGCGGGTATAGGTGCAGTGCAGGTCCAGCGGGCAGTCAAAGCCCACATCCACCGGTTCGTCAATAAAATCAATGCGGTCATATTGATACTGCAAAAGTGCCTGCAGTTCCCCCAGCAAAACGGGACTGTCTGAGAGAGCATACAGGTTATCGAGAACTTCTTCATCCTCCCAGCTTTCTGCGGTCTTACCCCAAAGGGTCACATAGAACATTTGCAGCATCCGCTTCTCTACTGGCGATAGAGCCGCAAAGTCGGTGTTATCCAATTTTGGCAGAAGCCCCAGCAAAAAACGAATCCACCTGCGGGAATCGATGACCGCAAAGCGTGCAAAGGCTTTGGTCATAGTTTCTTCCAAAGGTTCTGCAAAATCGGATGCCGCCCCTGCACGGACGCACAGCCTGCTGAAGCAGATCTTTTTGCTGTAAATCGCACGCGGGTCAAGATGGTAGTAGTCGAGGAAGTTCCAGAGTGTCAAAGGCAGGCCGGTATCCTCGGTAAAGGCAGCCGCCCGCGCCACAAGCCCGGAGGTGCGGTCATAGGAGGCGCTGATATTATCCAGCACATATTTTGCGGCATATTTCTCCAACTGAATATAGCAGCCTTTAGGTGCAGAGACAAAGCCCTCTTTGAGCTCCCGGCTGACGCTGCGGGTGGTGTTGGAGAGCAGTGCTGCGAATTTCTCCTCAAAATTATACTTTTTGTTGGCCTGTCCGATGAAGTCCAGCACGGTCAGGCATTCCTTGTTTTCAGCCAGACGCAGGCCGCGGCCCAGTTGCTGCAAAAACACGGCCAGTGACTCGGTAGGGCGCAGGAACAGCACAGTGTTTACCTCAGGGATATCCACGCCTTCGTTGTAAATGTCCACCACAAAGAGGAAACGAAGCTCCCCCGAAACGAGCCGCTGTTTGGCGGTGTTGCGCTCCTCATCGGAAGAATCGCCGGTCAGCGCTATGGACGGGATGCCGTGGGTGTTAAAATAGTCCGCCATGAACCGGGCGTGCTCGATGGAAACGCAGAAGCCCAGACCCTTTACCTCGTCGATATCGGTGACATATTTCAGGATGGAGTTCACCACAAGGTCAGCGCGGCGCTCCGCCACCATGCCGCTGAGGGTGTACAGGTTGGACAGCTCGTTTTTATCGTAGCCGCCGGTACGCCATTTCAGGCTGCTCAGATCTGCGGTGTCGGTGACGCCGAAATATTGGAAGGGACAAAGTAGTTTCCGGTCAATGGCCTCCGGCAGACGGATCTCGGCGGCAATGCGTCCGCCGAAATAGTCCAGAACGCTTTTGCCGTCCATACGTTCCGGGGTAGCAGTCAGCCCCAGAAGGACCTTCGGTTGGTAGTATTCCAGCAGCTTCTGGTAGGTGGGTGCAGCTGCATGGTGGAACTCGTCTACAACGATGTAATCGTAAAAATCTGTTGCCGTTTTGGCGGCAAGCTCCTGAGAATTGAAGGTCTGGATGGAAATAAACAGATGATCAATGCTGTCGGCTCTGTGACTGCCCACATACAGTTCACCGAAATTGGCATCTTTCAGTACCGCCCGGAAGGTGTACAGGCTCTGCTTCAGGATCTCCTCCCGGTGTGCCACAAACAGTAGCCGGCAGGGCTGCCCCGGATGCTGCCTGCAGAAGCGCTTGTAATCCAGTGCGGAGATCACGGTTTTACCGGTGCCGGTAGCGGCCACCACCAAGTTGCGGTTGTACCCCCGAACGGTGCGCTCGGCATCCAGCCGGTCCAGGATTTCCTGTTGGTAGGAATAGGGCAGAATATCCAGGGTGTAGATTCCGCTGTGGTCGGTCTCGCTGTATTTTTCAGCCTTCAGGGCGCGGGTCAGCCGCTCCCGCTGCCCTTCATCGTAATATTCAAACTCGCTGGAATTCCAGTAGCTTTCAAAGGTGGCTGCGATCTTTTCAATGGTCTCCGGCAGGTCCTTTCGGGTCACCTTGACGTTCCATTCCAGACCGCTGGAAATTGCCGCATTGGACAGGTTGGAGGAGCCTACATACGCCGTAGTAAAACCGGTGTACCGGTAAAATACATAGGTCTTTGCGTGGAGCCGGGTACGCTTGGTGTCGTAGCTGACCTTGATTTTTGTATTGGGCAGCGTGCGCAGCTCCTCGATGGCTTTTACGTCCGTAGCGCCCATATAAGAGGTGGTGATGATGCGCAACTCACCGCCGTTTTGCACAAACTGCCGCAGCTCGTCCATGATGAGGCGCAAGCCGCTCCACTTGATAAAGGAGACCAGCATATCAATGCGGTCAGCGGAAACAATCTCCTTTTTCAGCTCCGTGTACATCTGCGGCTCATGGATAGCGCCGGTAAACAGGGAGCTTTGTGCAATGGAAGTCTCCGGGCGGTCAAGGTCTTTTGCGCTTTTTCCTGTAGCAAGGCGCGGGTCATTCTGCTGCAAAAGCGCAAGAAGCTGCTCTGCCCGCTGGTCAACACCGAGCGCGGCAAAGTCAGCTTCCTGTGTGGTGTTCTGGATGGTAGTCACGATCTGGTTTGCCAGCTGGATCTGCGCCTCGATGCCGCCGCCGTTATCCTGCACATTCTCAAGACCCTTCTGCACCACATCGGTCAGATACTGCGCCAGTACCTTGGCAGCCTCCGCTGTGTCGATGGGCGCAGTGGACTTGCGGGCTTCCGGGATCTCTGCAAGCTCGCGGTTCAGCGCGTTGTTGATGACCTGTTCATACAGTCCGGGGTAGAGCATAGATGCACTTCCTTACCGTTTTCTTTTATTATAGCGCCCGTTAGAAGAATATTCAATGATCGATGATAAACCGCATCTGATTGAAAAAGAAGCTTTTGATCTCAGAAAATATACTGTATCTGCATTGCTTTTATTAAAAATAATAGAGATCGTGATAACCATTTATATGATGCTACAATAAAAAGAGACTGATGCAGTGCAACCCGTGCATTGCTTTCGTCTAGTTGCAGGAGTAAAATAAAAATGATTTATTATAGATTGTCAAAACCTCTAAAAGGTGATAAGGGTTAAAATAACAGGAGGCCACCATGGAGCCAATGAAAGCAACCAGTGTCAACAGCCGTGCGGAGGAGCTGTTTGTGCAGCTCTTCTGTGAGGCTTTTGGACCTGAGAAAACCGAAAATTTGCAGGTCCAGTACCCCTGCGTGGACATCTATGGACGGCATCGCTATATCGACTTTGCGCTGGAATCGCCTGAATCCAAAATTGCAATCGAGATTGACGGTGAGACCTACCACAACCCCAGCAAGGTGTCCGAAAACAAATACGCTGATGACCTTCTGAAGCAGAACAGCCTGATCTATGATAACTGGAAAGTCTACCGTTGGATCTACAGCCAGTTGGAAAAGCAACCGGAAAAGGTCAAGGACGAGCTGATTACTTTCTTAGGCACCAGCCCTATATTCAAGGCTTTTGAAGCGGACCTGCCGGTTCAGATGGGTCAGACAATCGAACTCCGGGATTATCAGCAGGAAGCCATCGAGAACCTGAAAAAGGTGCGGGACGATGGGAAAACCATCGCACTGCTGTACCATGCGACAGGCGTAGGAAAGACCATTACCGCAGCGACAGATGCGAAAGCCGTGGGCGGGCGCACGCTGTTTCTGGTAAATGCGCTGAAACTGGCATCTCAGGCGAAGGATACCTTTGCGAGGGTGTGGCCGGAGGCGACACTTGGCGAGTATACCGGTGGACAGAAAGATGTTTCACAGACCGTTATTTTTGCAACTGTCCAGAGCATTTCCAAAGATTTGGAAAAGTTTTCGCCCACAGTGTTTGACTACCTGATTGTTGACGAGTGCCACCATGCGGCAGCGAATACCTATCAAAAAATCTTTACATATTTTCACCCGAAGTTCATTCTTGGCCTGACAGCGACCCCGGAACGCAGCGATGGCGAGGATATGCTGGAACTGTTTCAGAATGTGGCGCACAAGATGGATTTGAAAACAGCAGTGGAGCGTGGCGTGCTGGTGCCCATCCGCTGCATCCGGGTCAAAACCAACATCGATCTGACGGACGTGCGCATCAACGGTATCAAGTATAATTCGCAGGACTTGGAAAGCAAGCTGTTTATCCCGGAATGGAATCAGCTGATCGTGGATACCTATCTGAAATATGTGAACGGAAAAAAGACGGTGATCTTCTGCGCCAGCGTAGACCATGCTGCGGAAATCGCAAAGTTGCTGCGCGACAATGGAGTAAACGCAGAAGCCGTTTCTGGACGTGACCGTGTGGAGATTCGGGAGAAAGTCCTGAAGGATTACGAAACAGGGTCAACGGACGTATTGTGCGCCTGCGATTTGCTGAACGAAGGCTGGGACAGCCCGCATACCACCGTTCTGTTTATGGCACGGCCAACGATGTCCAAAACTATCTATATGCAGCAGCTTGGTCGTGGTACGCGCCGTTGTCCGGGCAAGGATGACTTGCCTGTCATCGACTTCGTAGACAACGCCAATATGTTCAATATGCCGTATAGTCTGCATCGTGTGCTGAACATTGCCAAATATCAGCCGATGGCCTATGTTCTGGCACCGGAAAATAAACGGAAATTGGATCAGGATATGCTTTTCAAAGGCGAGAAGCCCGAAGCATGGCTGGATGTTCCGATTGATGTGGATGACTATGAAATCATTGACCTGTTCAACTGGCAGAACAGCGTCAAAGATATGATTTCGCAGATTGAGCTTGTCCGCATGGTCGATGTTCAGTCCGAAACGGTTGAACGCTATATTAAAGACGGAAAAATCAAGCCTGATCTTTCCATTCCGTTTGGGGATAAGCGGATGTTCCACTATTTCCGGGAGGAAAGCATCCGAAATATCGCTAAACAGTATGGCTGGGATTTAATTACGCCGCAGAATATGGCAGACAAGTTTATGAAGTTCATCGAAACAATGGATATGAGCTTTTCCTATAAGCCGGTGCTGCTCAAGGCAATCTACGAGTATATGGACAGCAACGGTCGGGTAGCTCTGCCGGATGTTGTGGATTATTTTATCGACTTCTATGAAGATCGTAAAGCGCATGGGATGATAGCAGAAAAGCCGAACAGCATCTATCAGAAGGGTGGATACACCCGGAAAGATGTGGAGAAAAATGTTCTTTCCAATCCGTTCAAGCGGTTTGAGGATATGCGTTTCCTGATGCGCTGCAAGGATGTGGAAACCATTGAAGTCAACCCAATCATTTTCCGCAAGCTCACGAAGGAAGATTGGCTGCATATCATAAGGGTCTGCGATAAGAGTCTGGAAAAGTATTATACGAGAATCTCTTGAAGTTAGTATAGAAAATATCGATTTGGGGTGGCGATAACGATGAAGATAAATCAACTTTTAGATGAAATAGATCTTCCTAAAAGGTACTTTAGTGAGGCATTTATCATTGGTGAAAAATTCGAAGAGGAAGCAAGTAAATATCTAACACTTCTTGACAATTGTGATGAGTGTGATCTTGATGCCGATAAAAAAGCTGAATTTAATGAAAAATTAAATGAGTCAAAAAGGGTTGCCGCTGAGATAAGTACAAAAATAATTGCTGTCTTCGAAAGCTATGAAGAATCAAATTATAAGGTATCGCAAGAACTATTCGATGAAGTCATGGAAATTTTGAGACCAGCTCTTTTTATAAGTTTGATGAATGGGAGAATTCTTGTATCTGCTGGAGAAAAAACAATCTGCACATGTATGAGACTGTTTGGAAGTTCTAATGGGGGACGATACTTTAGAATTAGGGCTGTAGATGGCCGTAGTCAGACTATCAAAAGTAATCCAAATGAATTGTTTCATATTCCAATGAATAAGCGAGCATATTCGAGTAATGAAAGATTCAGCTTAGCAGGATTTCCATGCCTGTACTTATCTACAATGCTCCCTCTCGCTTGGCAGGAATGTAATTATCCCTCAAAATATTATTATTCTGAATATCAATATATTTGGAGTGAAAGCCAGGATAATAAAATAGATCTGAGCAAAGAACTAAAATTATTGGCATTATATTCTCCCATGGAGATAAAAACGTGGGGATTTACGGTAAAATACAAAGATTTTGAAGTGTGGAATGAGGTGATCTGTCGGTATCTTAAAATGTATCCGTTGATTTTGGCATGCTCATTTATAAATCAAAGCGGCAACACACCATATAAGCAGGAATATATAATTTCACAAATGCTGCTGCAGTGGGTTAAGCGAAATCATGAAACCGTTCAAGGGATAGACTATTTTTCTTGTGTAGATATGTTCTTTGATACATCTAAATGGTGTGCTAATAATATCGTGATTCCGGCTTTTCCTAACTATGAAAATGGTATTAGTGTTCCTTTGCGTGAAAAATTTTCATGGACAATGCCTGCTTTTTGTGAGCTTCCGATTGTTTCAAAAAATAAAACGGAACGGGATCGAAAATTCATATATGAATTCATGGAGCAAATCAATCATGCGCTTCGGGTACATCGGCCCATGCCTGATATGTATATTAGAGTCCTTCAGAGCATGAAGGAAACAGCGGATTGCCTTCTGAATTTAATGGCAAATGACAATATTTGCGACATGAGATTGATGTTGAAAATTTTAAAATCGCTTGGTTCAAATGTTGCGGATATTTCACGGATGAATTTATTGGAAAACATTGAGGATAAAATATCAGAAGCTGAAGATGGAAAATGGTCAACGGAAGAGGTTAAAGCGGCCAGTGTTGAATTTGAAAAATTGTATAGAGACTTCACAGGGCAGGATAATAGTGTTAAGTCTATAATCGATAAGCATCAAGATTTGATATGGAATCACCATGAGACTCAACCAACGTGGGAAATATTGTATCAAGGTGCACACGAAATCATTGGTTTTAAAGATCTGCTTCACAATGCTCATCGCCTATTTGGATTTAGTGAAATCAAAGACAACGAGGATACATTTAATAACCTGACGAGACTCGCACAGGATGCAGGTGTTCCGATAGGAACGTTTTGGGAACAAGAAGGAATGGACGATGTGTGGCTAAGAAATCATATTATAGAAATAAAAAGTCCAATATTGATTGAACGGAATAACACAAGTATTTATTCAGATAAAAAAGTTAAGTCACAACAGATTCTATGCATTGGATGTACTGAGAAAAAGCTAAAAGAAATATTACAAAAGTAAATGCTCGGATGCACATCTGTAAATTGGGAAACAGAAAGATGCGAATTATTATATCGAACAAAATCCGTTGCAAACGCTGTGGAAACGTCATCGAAAGCAAAAGCCATTACGATTTGAAGAAGTGCAGCTGTGGTCTCTGCTGCGTAGATGGCGGCAAGGACTACGTGCGGCGCGTTATCAGGACCACCGAAGGCGGAAAATATGCGGACTACTGCGAAGAACTTTCAGAGTGGGTAGAAGTTCCTGACCCAAACGATGATGACGGAACTTAAATGAATAAGACCCACAGATTGGAGGCTCATTCCAATCTGTGGGTCTTATTGTATCCATTGGCTGATACCTATTGATACCAATTAGTATCAATATATTAACAACCAACAAAAAAGTTATATAAATAGGACTGCTTCAAACCTTACTCAATTATGCTTTCCCTTAAAATCGGCTGCATTTTAAGGGAAAAGCAAAGCGATTAAGAGATTCTGCTCTAAAAAAGCTGGATATTCGAGAAGAACCAGTATATACGGCAGCAATGCCGCCTTAAAGTGAGGGGTCGATGGATTGAGCCCTAGTATTGATACTAGTTGGTATCAGCTGACTTCTGATATTCGGCCATGATCCTTCTTGCCCTGCCGCGGGTGGTATCCTCAAAAGTCTCAGCTTCGCTGAAACGCAGCCAGAAAGGGTCCTCCATCAGGCAGGCATTGGTGCGCTTGACGATTTCCCACGCATTGTAGTCTGGCAGGCCCATCATCTCCAGAATCTCCTTGCAGTCCATCCGGTTTCGGGGGAAGATGCGTTTCTTTGCCCAGACGACTACATCGACCAGCGGCACCTTGCGGCTGTTGCCGATAAAGAGGTTCAAGGGCAGGTCATACTGTGGCATACCCTCATTGGCGCAGAGATACTGCCCATCTTCGCTCAAATGAGCGATTTCCTTTTCATCCAGCATCAATTTCAGGTAAGCCATAAAGACACCTCTCAAACTTTGGAGTTCAGGTATTCGACAAGCTCCCAAACGGTTGTTAGTGGATTGCTTTGTCGAGATATCAGCTCTGTGTCTTGATTCCGGACTTGTTCAGCCCGTGCTTTTGCCCGCTGGATTGCAGTGGATTGCAAAGGCTTCAAAACGTCAAAGTAATCCTTGTTTTTCTCATAATCAGGAAGTCTGCCCGGCTGTTTCAGTAATCGAATCAATGCTTGGCAATCTTCAACCTCTGCCTGTTGATTTACAAAGTGCAGTAGGAACCACAACTCGAAAGATGGGTTAGAATAGGCCAAATGATAGCCTTCCTTTTGAGCGGACTGTTTGGCACGCAGAAGAACTTCGTTGGAGTTATCGTCACGGTCAAACACACACCAGATGGAATCGCCATCTTCCGGGTAGTATGGATTATTGCCCATCGTTGCCTTGGCTTTCTGCACAAGCCTGTCAGCGGACTTATACTGCGAAGAAATCGGGATAATGTCAATATTGCATCCTCGACTGCGGAAACGCTTAAAATAACGAATCTCCGTTTCACCGCCCTCGCAGATGAGATACACGACCGGATTGCGCTTTCTGGTGTGGACAGATTTGCGGCTGATCTCTTTTATTCTGCCCATGCTGCATCCCCTCCAATGAACGGAATCGCACCATAGCGACCTTGTAAATAGCCCTTGGAGATGTTCTCGCCTTTCCGGGGAGAAAACTCGGTCAGGGCGTAAATATCGGTCTGCATGGTCTTTTCATCCTTTTCTGCAAACCAAATCTGATCGCGTCGCAGCAACGTCAGGTCGAGAAGTCCGGTATCGTGCGTGGTGAAGATGAGTTGTGCATGGTTTGTATTGATAGCGGCATCCTGCACCATCTCGATCAGATGCCTTGTCAGCAGCGGGTGCATACTGGATTCGATCTCGTCTACTACCAAAACAGACCCGGATTCCAAAGCGGCAAGCCACATACCGATGCGAGAGAAGAAACGCTGTGTCCCACCGGATTCCTGCCCCAACGGGAGCCAGAAACCCTTAGAAGTGCCATCTTCGGCATCGAGGGTGTGCAGTGCGGAAATGATAGGCTCTTCCTTGGAGCCTGTAATGCGGATGTCCTTGATACCGAGGTCTGCATACAGCATTTCATGCAGGATACGGCTCTTTTCAGAGCCGCCCTGCCGAATGGCAGACAATGTAGCATCCAGCCGCATTTCGGTTCCCATAAAGCCTGTCAGCTTTTCAAAGAACCACAGATACGCTTTTTCGGTCTGGGGGCAGTTCCACTCGTTGGAGCTGGACAGGTAAAGCCGGTTTTCTGCGGTGCGTCCGGCAAGGGTAAGCTGTTCCTGAACATTCTCGCGGAACTGATAACCATTGCCTTCTCTGGAAAAAACCATAGCCTCCCGGCCGTTGGGCCAGTGATAGAGATATTCGGTCAGGACTTTGGACTTGTCAAACGAGAACCCATAGGCATACTTGATGCCGCCATAAAAATAGATGGCTTCAAAGCTGGTCGGCTGTGTGGGCTGGTCAGTGAAAGCAAACGGCTCCTGCGGAAGGGACTCGCCCTTCAGCAGCTTGGCATATCGGCCACAGACCATTTCCCGCATGAGCAGGAGAGCATGGAGAACATTGCTCTTCCCGGCTGCATTTGCGCCGTACAGTGCCAGCACAGGCACAAGCTGTTTCTTCTCGTCCGGCGAAATCAGGCAATCAGACAGACTTTTATCCGTAGATGCTTTCAAGCTGATAATAGCCGTGTCCTTGATGGAGCGGTGGTTGGTGACTGAAAATTGAAGCAGCATCGCGATTCCTCCCAGATGATTTTCTGAATCTAGTGTACTCTATTCTAGGCAGAAAGTCAAATTTTGATTTTGAAATTTGCAAATATTCCGCAAAAATCAAGAATAAAATCTAAAATATCGGCTTTTGATATCGTTCAGATGCTATCGGGAATCATTCTGCATACACGATCTCCCTTACCACCACTTCCTCAGCCTGCGCTTTCAGCCCGTTCATGTGCGCCACCCAGAGAAGCTGTGCGCGCTCTTTGTCCGGCGCGGGGTACTTGTCTAACAGAGTGGTCATCGTGCGTTCCAGCCACGCGCAGGCCGTTTTCTGGACATCCTGCAAATGCGGCCAGAGCGTACCGTTCAGCAACATCTGGTGATACAGCACAGGACGCTGATTCTTGAGATAGACCAGCCGCATCCGGCCATACTTGCCCAGCGGTTCGGTATCATCGATCTGCGGCAGGGTGAGCAGGGGCAGCTGATACTCCCCAACCTGTGCGTAATGGATCTCGGTGCGGACGGCATTCGTGCTTTTCATGGAAATTCTCCTTTGCATTTTCAACGTGTGTTATGGCCTTTGTGGAAAACAGCGCTTACTTCTTCCGATTCTGTGCGGTCAGCCAGTTACCCTGCGCCTGATAGTAGTGCTCCATCGTGGTGGGTGCGTTCAGGATGGTGGTGCGCAGATAGGCCATGATGTTCTTGATGGGCTGGGTGGTGTTGGACATCACATCGAAGATGTACTCAACGTGCTGGCTGGTCAGCTTGTCCAGCCGCAGCCGGATGGTTTTGGTGGTCTGCGGCTGCTTGCCGACGTACTGGGTCTGCCGAGGACAGCAGTACATCTCCACAATGTTGTCCAGCAGTTCCTCCAGCTTGTCGGGGTCGTACCTCTGGGCAAGGGTGTCAATCTCCAAACGTTCCCGAAACTCCTCCCGTACCTGTGCTTCCATCTGGTCAAAATCTGCGGATTCGCCTGTCGGCCCTGATAGATTAGTACTTTGTCTTTTAGTATTTTGTTTATTAGTATTTTGTTGCGTTGCCTTTTCCAAATTGGGCTCAGCCAAATTTGGAAAATCCAAAAATGGTGAAGAACAAGGTTTCATGCGGCTTTTCGGGCTTTTGGTTGCGGACGGGTTCGATGGCTCGCCTTCCTTGCCGGGAACGGCAGGATCGTCCTCAACAGGCGATTCATAGACCTGATAATCGTAGTCGATGATCTGCCCTTTGGCATTGCGGACTTTCTGACGGCGGACATAGCCGCGTTCTTCCAGTTCCAGAACAGCGGTGCGTACACTGTCCAGACCATCTTTGCAACCAACGGTCAGTCCCTTCAGGCTGTAATCCCAATCGTCCGGCAGGGAGAGCATATAGGACAGCAGTCCCTTGGCTTTCAGGGACAGCCTCTTATCCTGCAGGTGGTGGTTGCTCATAACGGTGTAGTTGACGTTTTTATTGACGCGGAATGTTGACATGGCGGCTTCCCTTTCAGCCCAATGCGGGCAAGAGAAAACGCAGCGTCTCCCGGCTTTCGGGAAACGCTGCGTTCAGACAGGGAAGCCTGCTGTGAGCTGGCACAGCAACGGCAGCACTGCATAATTCTAACGGACATCTAACACAACTACACCTGAAATGCAGCCGCTGACGGCCTATGTGAAAAAGGCTTTTTCTAACGTCATTTCGCAAAAAGCGGCTGAAATTTGCCTGCAAATTGCGGTGTGACGTGCCTTTTTGGAGGTTACAAGAATGCCCTCAGCTGCCAATGACAGCCGCGAGGAACCAGCTTCATCCAACAATTTCAAAGACTCGAAATCGTTTTGTCCTTAACCGGGCACGTGGGTTCGAATCCCACCATCTCCGCCAGAAGTCGCAGATTCAAACGAACCTGCGACTTTTTCTTTTGCATCAAGCAAAGAAAGACCGCTTTTTCCTCATCACAGTATGCTTTATACATGAACGATAAATCCATAATTACTTGGGGAGCTTGGATTCTCCCAGAAGGTTCGCAATGACCCCAGCAGACCCCTGTTTGCTTTTGTAATCGAGATGTGCGTAGATGTCAGCGGTGGTAGAAAAGGTGCTGTGCCCCAGCCATTCCTGAACCTGCTTCATGGATACACCGTTCATCACCATCAGGCTGGCGCAGCTGTGGCGCAGATCGTGGAAACGGATGTGCTTCAGCCCGTACTTGGTCAGCAGCCAGTCGAAGTGCTCCGTCACGAAGTTCGGGCGGATCAGCTTGCCTTCCTGATCGGTGCAGACGAAATCCAGATACTCGGTGCTGTAACTCTTCTTGAACAGCTTACGGTAAAGCTGCTGTTTTTCCTTCTGCTTCAGAAGTTCTTCTTCCACAGCCGGGATCAGCGGCAGAGTACGGCAGCTGGTCTTGTTCTTCATCACATCGCTGACCACAGGAACGTACTTGCCGTTCACCAACTGTTCCGTTACCTTGTGATTGATGGTGATGGACTTGCGCTCAAAGTCGATAGATGACCACTTCAACCCCAGTACCTCGCTGCGGCGCAGGCCATAGTAGGCCGTAATGAGGATGCACAGGTGCAGGGGGTCATCCTGCGATACTTCCAGCAGCTGCTGGACTTCATCCTTGGAGTAGAAGTTGGGCCGGAAGCTGTTCTTCTTCGGGCGGTCAACTTTCAGCATCGGGTTGGTTTCCAGATAATCCTTGCGGACGGCATCCTTGAACGCCTTGCCGAAGATGGCGTGGTAGTGAATGACCGTGTTGGTGGTGTACCCCTCCAGCAAAATCTTCTCCTGAAACTCATCCAGCACTTGCGGCGTGACCTCGCACAGCTTCAAGCCCATCGGCTCAAAATACTGCGTGATACGACCGGCGATCATCCGATTGTAGCTGATAAAGGTTGCAGGCTGGATGGATGCTTTATGGATTTGCACCCACTCGTTGAGATAGTCCAGAAACAGCATCTCCGACTTGCTGACGGGTTGGAGATGCTGCGGCAAGGGCTTGGCGGTTTTAGCATCTACTTTTTCGTAGGCTCCGCCCCGCCCTGTGGGCAGCTCCCCGGTCTCATCATAGTGGAGCAATACTTCCCGGAGCATGGATTCTGCCTTGCGCTTGTTGCCCCGGACGGTCAAACCTGTGGAGATCCACTTGATCTTCCGCTTGCCGTTGGCATCATAAAGATTGACCACGAAATAGAAACGTCCATTTTTCTCTTGGACAGACCCTGCAGTTTTCATCATAAACCTCCTTTGGGTCAACAGGCGTGCTGTCCGTTGCTGCACCCACAGCATACCACATCCAGCGACGGATTTCCAGCCGGGAAGGTGCTCTGCCCGGTGAGCAGGAACTCGATCACACTCAGCTTCGGGATACGATAGGTGCGGCCGATTTTAAGCGCAAACAGGCGGCGGGAACGGATCAGTTCCCCAACTGTATGGCGGTTCAGACCAAGCATCTCCGCAGCCTGCTGAAGGCTGACGGCATCGGGGTAACCGGAAAACATCTGGGAATAGGCATTGTTAAACTTCATAGGCACTCCTTCTGCATAAGTAGTTTAAGGTCAAAAGTGTGTGCCACCGGCGGTTATATCCTTTGCAGCAAAGCTGCGGTCAGGTGGCAATGTAAAGAGAGCTGGCAGTAGTTCCAACTCCCCCATCGCAGATGAGTTCAAACCCGTCTGCGTTAATAAGTTAAGGTCTCCCATATTGGT
>OHFW01000374.1_pt1 | contig 25674 bp, 19 predicted proteins | sample 1567601 | NCBI WGS metagenome assembly OHFW01 (sample SAMEA3879594, study PRJEB24766) | human gut metagenome | biome: human-associated habitat; feature: feces | place: USA | collected 1985/1987 | reverse complement strand
CATGCAGAAAGAAATAGAAGAATTAAAAAAACAACTAAATAAATAAACCCCATGTTGAAACAGAAGACATTAAAAGGCAGTTTTTCTTTAAATGGAAAAGGCCTTCACACCGGAGTAAACTTGACGGTGACATTCAATCCTGCACCGGACAACCACGGGTATAAAATCCAACGAATTGATCTTGAAGGACAACCAATAATTGATGCCGTAGCAGAAAACGTAGGTGATACTACCCGCGGCACTGTGCTGATGAAAAACGGAATAAAAGTAAGTACAGTAGAACATGCTTTGGCAGCTCTTTATGCAGCTGGTATAGACAACTGCCTGATTCAGGTAAGCGGTCCCGAATTCCCTATTCTGGACGGCAGTGCCAAAGCGTATGTAGAAAATATACAGCGTGTAGGAATCGAAGAACAGAATGCTGTCAAGGATTACTATATCATAAAATCAAAAATCGAATTCAGGGACGAGGAAACCGGATCTTCCATCATTGTTCTTCCGGACGAAAATTTCAGTGTGAATGCACTGATCTCTTATCAGTCTAAAATACTGTCCAATCAGTTCGCCACACTGGAAGACATGGCTAAATTCCCCACCGAGGTAGCTTCCGCGCGTACCTTTGTATTCGTCCGCGAAATAGAACCATTGCTGGGCGCCGGACTGATCAAGGGAGGCGATCTGGACAACGCCATCGTAATCTACGAAAAAGAGATGAGCCAGGAAAACTACGACAAGCTGGCAGACGTCATGGGGGTTCCCCACATGGACGCCACCAAACTGGGCTACATCAACCATGTTCCCTTGGTATGGGACAACGAACCGGCCCGCCACAAACTGTTGGATATCATCGGCGACCTGGCACTGATAGGCAAACCCATCAAGGGACGTATCATCGCCACCCGTCCGGGGCACACCATCAACAACAAGTTTGCCCGCCAGATACGCAAAGAAATCAAACTTCACGAAATACAGGCTCCGTCCTATAACTGCAACGAAGCTCCCATCATGGATGTCAACCGCATCCGCGAACTGCTTCCGCACCGTTATCCTTTCCAGCTAGTGGACAAAGTCGTTGCCATTGGCGCCAACCACATTGTCGGTGTGAAAAACGTAACCGCCAACGAACCCTTCTTCCAGGGACACTTCCCACAGGAACCTGTCATGCCGGGTGTGCTTCAAGTAGAAGCCATGGCACAATGCGGTGGTCTGCTTGTTCTTAATTCAGTGGACGAACCCGAAAGATACTCCACCTACTTCATGAAAATAGACGGTGTGAAATTCCGCCAGAAAGTAGTGCCGGGAGACACTTTATTGTTCCGTGTTGAATTGTTGGCTCCTATCCGCCGGGGCATCTCCACAATGAAAGGATATGTGTTTGTAGGCGAGAAAGTAGTCTGCGAAGCCGAGTTTATGGCACAAATAGTAAAAAATAAATAACCACTAAAAAAACAACATGATTAGTCCATTAGCATATATACATCCCGAAGCAAAAATTGGTGAGAATGTAGAAATCGGTCCTTTTGTGTTTATCGACAAGAATGTAGTTATCGGTGATAACAACACAATCATGCCTAACGCCAATATACTGTATGGCTCACGCATAGGGAACGGCAACACCATTTTTCCGGGAGCTGTTATAGGCGCTATTCCCCAGGATTTGAAATTCCGCGGTGAAGAAACGACTGCCGAAATAGGTGATAACAACACCATTCGCGAGAATGTAACCATCAATCGTGGTACAGCGGCTAAAGGCAAAACCATAGTGGGCAGTAACAACCTGTTGATGGAAGGGGTACACGTAGCACATGATGCCATCATAGGCAGCGGTTGCATCATAGGCAATGCCACCAAGATGGCAGGTGAAATTATCATTGATGATAACGCCATTATCAGCGGCGCCGTATTGATGCACCAATTCTGCCGGGTAGGCGGTTATGTAATGGTACAGGGCGGTTCACGTTTCAGCAAGGACATTCCTCCTTATATTATAGCAGGGCGCGAACCCATTGCCTACGCAGGAATCAATATCGTAGGACTCCGCCGCCGCGGATTCTCTAATGAACTAATAGAGAATATACACAACACCTATCGCATTATTTATCAAAATGGCATGAACGTTACCGATGCCTTGGAACAAGTACGCAAAGAAATACCTATGAGCAAAGAAATAGAATATATTATTTCTTTCATAGAAAATTCTCAAAGAGGTATCATCAGATAACAAAGTTTTTTATAACTTTACTGCACGAAAAAAAAGTTATATAGTATATACAGTATAAATATATGATTTACAGATTTACACTAATCTCTGATGAAGTCGATGATTTTATAAGAGAAATAAAGATAGACTCGGAAGCAACTTTCTTTGATTTGCACGAAGCAATATTGAAAGCGGCAGGATATAAAGATGACCAGATGACCTCTTTCTTCATTTGTGATGACGACTGGGAGAAAGACCAGGAAATCACACTGGAAGATATGGGAAGCAGTTCGGAAGAAGACAGCTACATCATGAGAGAAACCCGCTTGAGTGATTTGGTGGAAGACGAAAAGCAAAAATTGCTGTATGTATTCGACCCGTTGGCAGAACGAGTGTTTTTCATTGAACTGTCGGAAATCATCACCGGCAAAGACCTTGACAAAGCAGTGTGTTCGCGCAAAGCCGGAGAAGCCCCGAAACAAACCGTCGACTTTGACGAAATGATGGCAAAAAGCAATAGCGGAAATCTGGATATAGACGAGAATTTCTATGGCGACCAGGACTTCGATATGGAAGACTTTGATCCCGAAGGATTTGATATGGGCGGTGCCTCCTCACCGGACCCTTATGAGCAAGAAAACTATTAATCTTAACGGGGGCGGACGTTACACGTCCGCCCCTCTCTTTTTATAAACACCATGCCTGACACCCTTATCGTCCTTATCGGCCCTACCGGTGTAGGAAAGACCGAACTAAGCCTTTCCATTGCCGAACACTTCCGGACTTCCATTGTTTCGGCAGACTCACGCCAATTGTATGCAGACCTGAAGATAGGAACTGCCGCCCCTACCCCCGAGCAACTGGCGCGTGTTCCTCATTATTTTGTCGGAACATTACAGCTAACAGATTATTACAGCGCCGCACAATACGAAGCAGACGTACTGGCACAACTGGAAATCCTATACCAAAACCATGACACTGTAATACTGACCGGAGGTTCCATGATGTATATAGATGCCATTTGCAAAGGCATAGATGATATCCCCACTGTAGACAATGAAACACGCCAGCTGATGCTACGACGTTACGAACAGGAAGGGCTGGACACTCTGTGCGCCGAACTAAGGCTGCTGGACCCCGAGTATTACAAAATAGTGGATTTGAAAAATCCCAAACGGGTAATACATGCATTGGAAATATGCTACATGACCGGAAAAACTTATACTTCTTTCCGTACCCGTACTCACAAGGAACGCCCTTTCCGCATCATCAAAATAGGATTAACCCGCGACCGCGAAGAATTGTATGACCGCATCAACCGCCGCGTGGACATCATGATACAGGACGGCTTGCTGGAAGAAGCCCGGCAGGTATATCCTTTCCGGCATCTGAACTCGCTCAATACCGTAGGATACAAAGAAATGTTCAAGTATCTGGACGGAGAATGGACTTTGGAATTCGCTATCGGAAAAATCAAGCAAAATTCCCGCATTTACTCTCGTAAACAGATGACCTGGTTCAAACGGGACAAAGACATCGTGTGGTTCCATCCCGACCAACAAACAGAAATTATGCAATATATTCATTCAGTTAACCACTAATTACAATCATGAAAAAATTACTAACCTTCATCATGGCTTGTGTCATAAGCCTGGGTGCAACAGCCCAAATCTCGGAAAAAGCATTTGAGAAATGGCATCAGAACAAGTATTCCATGTTCATCCACTTCGGTCTTTATTCCGAACTGGGAGGCGTATGGGAAGGCAACCCCGTCACCCGAGGATACAGTGAACAAATCCAATCGTTTGCGGGAATCTTCAGTGACTGGTATGGAGATACCGCCCTGCGCTTCAATCCCACCCTGTTTGATGCAGACGCTATCGTGTCACTGGCCAAAGAAGCCGGTATGCGCTCCATCATCATTACCACCAAGCATCACGACGGTTTCTGTATGTTCCGTACAGCCACCACCGACTATAATTCATACGATGCCACCCCCGGCAAGCGCGACTTCATAAAAGAGATGGCGGAAGCTTGCAAACGTAGCGGAATCAACTTCGGCATCTATTTCTCACTGATAGACTGGCATTTTCCACAAGCCTATCCTATCTCCAGCCATAACTGTGATTTCATCACCCCACAGCATCATGAATTCACCAAAGCCCAAGTTACCGAACTGTTGACCAACTACGGTCCCATCTCCGAACTATGGTTTGACATGGGTTCCAACACTCCTGAACAAAGCAAGGAACTGTATCAACTGGTGCACAGATTGCAACCAGACTGTATGGTAAGCGGCCGGTTGGGCAACGATCAGTATGACTTCAGTGTCATGGCAGACAACACATACCCCGAAGGCTCCTTGCAGACCGCATGGCAAACAGCTGCTTCCATGTTCGATGAAACCTGGAGCTACCGTTCCTGGCAGAAAAGGGGGGACGTTCACACCAAAGCGATGGAAAAACTACGCAGCCTGATCAATGTAGTTTCCCATGGCGGAAACTTCCTGCTGAACATCGGTCCCAAAGGTGACGGTTCCGTAGTACCCTTTGAAAGAGAGGTGCTGAAAGAAATCGGTATCTGGTTGAAGAAAAACGGTGAAGCCATTTATGGCACAGAAGCCTCTCCTTTCCGTGAGCAATTCGAATGGGGAACCATTACCCGCAAAGGCAATAACCTCTACCTCATCTTATCAGGCAACCGCCCTGCCGATGGTAAAATCACTTTGAACGTGCCGGGATGCAAACTGCAAAAAGCAGACATTAAAGCTATTCAGAAAGGACAGGAGATGATCTTCACACTGCCCGCCGACGCATACGGAAAAGACATCCAAGTGATTTGCGCCACGTTCGACCAACCGGTGAAACCGCAACCTATGGCTGCACAGCGCACTCCCAATTATAGTTATTCCTGTTTCGATTATTACAGCAACTACCGCAGTACGGTGAGCTATCAATGGAACATCAACAAATCCAACCTCAACGCATTGGAATTTACCTATACTCCGCAGGAGAACGGTAAGGAATTACTGGTTGAAGTAGATGGAATACCTTACACAGTAACCCTTGACGCAGGCAAGGCACAGGCATTAAACCTGCCTTCCAAGACCGTATGGGGTCAGCGTTACTTCTGCGGACCGGGCAGCGGATTGTTCGATGCTCCTGCCACCATCCATACTGATCCGGACAAAGCACCGGTAAGAAAAGGACAATGGAAAGAAGTGAATGAGGAAAAAGCCATGTTCCCCAGCAATATTCTGGAAAGTTACTTCCTGATGCAGCAGGTAGAATCGCCCAAAGCACAAGATATTCTAGTAGATGTAGGTGCCGGAAACGGTATCGAAATCTATCTGAACGGCAAGTCGGTAATGAAACACCTCAACCCTTACCGCTGCAAGTTCCGCGAGGAAAAGGTGCTGCTACCGCTTCAAAAAGGCAGTAACCAAATTGTGGTAAGAATATACAACCGCTTTGAAAAAGAAACAGGCTATCTGCTGCGCCCATCAGCGGAACAGGTTATCTACAAGCAGAAATTCACTTTGCCGCAAGTGGCAAAAGGAAAAGTTCATACTGTTGTTGTAAAACAAAATAATCTGCCATCCATCCATAAGGACACAGAATTATCCAATCTGAAGGTAGAGGCAAAATAAAACTTTTCAATAAATAAAAAATGAAATACCTCTCCCCGGATGTTTCTGCCATGAAATGTCCGGGGAAAGTTTTATATAAAGAAAACATCATTCTAGAATTTACCAATAGTACTGACAGGCCTCATGCATGAAGATCATAATATTCATAAAGTACCCTTCATACAGTCTGTTCCGATATTATGCTTTCCTCCTGTCTGCCTGATAATTCAGAATTACCCCCAGTACTATCAGTACAGAAAGTACAATCCATGCAACATTCAAAAAGATTCCTTTCCATTCCTGCCGGGTAATGAACTGTGAATACAAAGGTCGTATAATCGGAGCTTGAGGATGGTGGAGTTTACAGCGGGACCGATCAATGGCTTTCTGATAATCATCTAAATCAAAAATACAACGCTCATAACATACAACGGCTTGTCCTTTCTCATGCCTCACCGGAATAACCCATGCCTTAACTTCCCGCTCCTCATACTTATGACGGGGCAATGAATCGGTAAATGCAGGAGCTACAGAGAAATGATATTGCTTCTGTTCCTTACGATAGCGGTGTCTGCCCATACTTCGTGTCACCTCACGAGTGACAGTCACACTGCTCTTTCGGGCATAATCCACCTCCAGAGTATCGAAAGTAAAATACAGAGCATTATTCTCCAAATTATATAAATCGGTAACAGCATGATAACGCACCACTTCATCTGCCGAATGAAAAAGCCAGTTCTGTAAAGGAATATTAAAGGCCATACTTGCAGCTGCCATCAATATAAGAAAAGGAATTTTCCATCTTGAAGCAACGATAAAAGCCCCTCCGGCGAGAGTGAGTAACGGAGGTAAAGCATACGTCGTAATTTGTAACCAACCACCCGGATTAAAACCCAGGATAACGGTGAACAAAATTCCCACAAAAGAAGGAATGAAAAGTAACAGTAACAGCTTTACAACCCAATTTTTCATATTCAATATTAGTTTTATCCTGCCAAAGATAGCAATATAATTCTTGTTGTCTAAATCAAATTAGTAAATATTTTATCTATACAACAAGGCTAGGATTCATGAAACTGACAGGGAAAAAACAATAAGATAAGACCGATAAAAAAATCAGCTGTAAAGGAGGAAATTTCCACCCTTACAGCTGATAACTTTATCTAATCTTACTATTCAGACTTTCTTCCGCCTGTAACTACATCTCTGCAAACAAGGGGAAAATATTTATTCGGCAATCGTCACATTCGTCACCCTTTCCAGCCAGAAGCGGTTCCGGTTAGGATGGAACGGTTTGTATTCCGTATTCAACTTAATGGTGTTATTGCGGAAGACCAACCCATCGACAGACTTGGCATAAAGAATAGGAGCGTCGAAGGTTTCAAACTCATTGTCTTCAATCACAATGCCACCCTCGGGTCCGCCGTGGAAATATTGCTGCTGTCCCTTCAGGTCGGGAATCTCCGGATAGATGGAGATAACCGCATTGGTAAACTGGAACAGATTAGTCAGCGCGTTTACAAAACGGTTCTTACGGATAATGACATGACGGCAGGCACCGGTCTCAAACCAACCGTTGCAATCGCCGCAAAGCAGAATAGCAGCCCCCGAAGTATGGTCAAACAAGTTATTCTCGACGATAGTCTTGCGCGGGGTACTGAACAAAGAACCGCGTGCACGGTTATTACGGATCACATTGCCGGAAAACAAAACTTCAGGAGTCCATGTGAGGTTCTCTATTCCGAAACCACTTTGTTCATTAATTACCTGGTCTACCGGTTCCTGAAACGTAATCAGGAACTCTCGCGCGCCTTCGGTCTGTTCTTTGTCATAAGGACGGATAGAAATGATCTTATTCTGTTTTCCGACCAGTTCCATCGTATTCGAACGGATAAACTGCACCTCATCACCCGGGCATCCCCACTCGAATCCCCACGACTGACCATGCATATAGCGGCCCACCAAGGTACGGTCGTCCACCCGTTTCACCACTTTCAAATAAGTGCCATGTACATTGATGGCATCATCCATCATCCCCTCATACAACCCGTTGCAAGACACAATCTTACCCTTACAACCGGAAAAATGGGTCGCATCTGCCTGCGTGGTAAAATAACGCGGATCGGCATCCCCTTTCAAACATACGCCAAATTTCTCAAGTGTAATATTTTCACAAAGCTGTGCCAACAATCCCATGCCTTCCGCATAATGTACCTTCACATTCTCAATCGTTGTATTGACATCATGGGAAAGGAATATACCGGGTGTAGGACGTCCCCAGCCACGCATGGCCACCACTGTCCCCGGCACTAGGCGGGCATCTTTCCACCCCGGAGCATGGATACGGCGCGGAGCCACCTCACTGGCTCCTTTCGTCGGACAACCTATGTCACTGGTATTGTAAACCAGATGTTTGGTATCCCCGTCAAAAGCAATTCCCCACGAGTGTCTCATGGTCCATCCTTCACCATAAGCCTCGAATATGGAATCTTTAGCAATGCGATAATCGACCCACGGAGCCGGTTCAAAAACAATTCCATCCTGCGGATCGTTTTCTACGATCTTCACCTGGGCAATATGGGGGTTCTCGAAATCGATGCTGAAGTTCTTTAACAGACAGTTTTCGGAACGCAACAAGGAAACAGGCAACATCCTGCCGTGAAATACAAATTCGGAACCTTGCCCGTCTAATGTCAGATTCTTCATGTCCTCTAATGCGATACCTACTTTCTTGGGATTCGTTTGGTCGTGATTGGAAATATAATACTCGCGCACAGCGGCTCCTTTTTCATGAAATTCATAACGCCCTTCGGGAAAACGGAGGATTACCTTCTCACCTTCCTTATATTCCGCCTTTATCTTGGCAAGCGCTTTTTGAAGAACCGGAGAGGCATTTTTACTGCTATTGGCTTTCAGACCGAAAGCAGAGATTTCATAGACTTTCTGAGCAGAAAGAGTGGTGCACGATAACACCAGACTCAATGATAAAACAGATAATAATTTCATTTTCAGTTAGAATTAAGAATTAATCGTATTGAAGTTTAAAGATACAGTGAAAGGAAATAGCCCAATCTATTAATCAGATTTGTTTAAATTATTTTAACATAGACTTAAAACAAAACACAAGCATGAAAAAGGCTTGAAAGCAACGTCTTTCTAATAATAGCAAAGAGGAAATGCAGCCCCAGCTGCACTCCCCCTTTCCTTATCCTTGTTACTATTTTTAAATAGAATGTTATAAAATTATTTTAGAAAGTGTCATGATATCCTTTCACCTTGTTCCAAGCATCCACACCACCCGTCCTCCAGTCTGGAGCAGATGCTTAAGAACAACATAAACTCGATACACTTCACTTAAATGCTACATTATTTGTCAGCTTCCGTCGCCCACTCTTTGGCTCCCCGTTCTTTCAGTTTAGCGGTGAATGCTTTGGCTTTTTCCATACTTGCCTGCTCTTCTTCCGGGCTTGCATAAGCGTGCTTGTAGCCTTTCACCACGTTCCATTCTCCACGAGTGAAGTCGGGGAACTCTACGGCAGCGCAGTTATTGTCCATAGATATCTCACCCAGTTCGGCCAGTGCGCACCACTCGGCAAGGTCATACACATCCATATCCAGAGGCAGACCATTCTGCAAACAATATACCAGACGGCTGTCCATGATAAAGTCCATACCCCCGTGTCCGCCTACCTCTTTGGCTATTTCACCATACTTCTTCAGAATAGGGTGCTGGTATTTCTCAACCAAAGCATCCATTTCAGCTTGTGGCAGGAATCCGTGTGAGCTGAGATTGTCCACCTTGGGTTGTACTCCTGAAGCACTCAGCTGATCAGCTCCCAATGCGTAGCCTTCTGTAGGATATTTGTTGGCGAACCCTTTCACACCTGTCAATTGATACAAACGGTTATAGGGTTGCGGAGTCATTACATTGTGTTGTATTTCGATCACTTTACCGTTTTCGGTACGAATCATAGTCGTAGTGTGATCTCCATTACGGAAATTAGTGCATTCTGAACCTGTTTTGGCTTCTACCAATCCTTTTCCTACTACTGATTTGGTATCCATGGCAGTCAGTGTCTTCATACGGTCGCCACGGTGAATATCCAAAACTTGTGCCACAGGGCCAAGGCCGTGTGTAGCATACACATCACCACGATGACGCATATTGAATTCCAGACGCCAGCCCAGTTTATCGTTTTCACCGTTTTTCCAGTAATAATCCCAGAAATCGCTGAGGTTGTGGATGTAAGCTCCTTGTGCGCGGATTACCTCACCGAACACACCGTTCTGCGCCATGTTCAGCGTATTCATCTCAAACCAGTCATAGCAGCAGTTTTCCAGAATGAAGCAGTGCTTGCGTGTTGTCTCGCTCAAGTTGACAAGATCCCAGCATTCCTGCAGGTTCATGGCAGAAGGTACCTCGATGGCTACGTGCTTGCCGTTCTCCAATGCACATTTGGCAATGGGGAAGTGGTGCAACCAGTCTGCGGCGATATATACCAAATCAATATCATCACGTTTACAAAGTTCCTCGTAACCTGTCTCACCCGAGTAGATTGCCGCTTTCGGCATAGAAGCTTTCTTTAAAATGTTCTGGCATGCTTCCGCACGTTTAGGGTCATAATCACAAAGCGCCACGATTTGGGTGCCGGGAATATGGGTGAAACGCGATACAGCTCCGGGACCACGCATTCCCAAGCCAACAAAGCCTACACGCACCACCTCCATTTTAGGAGCAGTAAGTCCGATCACGCTTTTTTGTCCGGCAGGACGTTCGGGGCTTTTTACAACAATAGTTCCCTCGTTCCACTCCCATTGCGTACCTTTATCGGTCGTATGAACAGTAGGAGCCTGAGGTGAACATGCACTCAGCACAACACATGCGCCGGCTACGAGTAATAGTTTGATTTTTTTCATGATAATTGTTTTATAAATAAATAATAAATGAATCGGTTTATGCAAGAACACATAATAAATACGCCTATAAAGGACCTTCCCCCCCTAGTGGAAGTGATTTTTTTAGAATCCATGTATTTCCATTCATTGTCATTCAGAAGGATAAACAAAGGCTTGCTGTCCATTGGACATGGAAAAACAAGCCTTTTTCATTGTTTATTCAAAAAAGTTGAAGAAAACAGAAAACATTAGTATCCAGGGTTTTGGTCATCTTTCAACAGCGGATTCACGTCCATGGCAGAAGTCGGAATAGGCATCAGGAGCAAACGATCTCCCCATACTTTATCTATTACAACATATTTTTGCCATTCTTTTTTCACCGGATCAAATCCTCCACAAGGTGCTGTACTTTCGCCATTCATCGCCTCACGACAATATTCCAATCCGTAACGACGTATATCATCGTAACGATGACCTTCGGCTGCCAGCTCAATACGACGCTCATTGCGTACCAACTCAAGAGCCGCATCTTTTGACAGACTGTTCGGAACATTGGGCATACCGCAACGGTCGCGCAAATCATTCAAAGCATGCTGAACTTTTTCATCCCAACCATTATTTTGTACACGAGCTTCAGCATAAGTCAACAAAACCTCAGCATAGCGAATGATCGGATAATCCTCCACACTCTGCCAACCTTGATAAGGAGTAAGAGAAACCAACTTACGGTAATTATATCCGGTCCAAGATTCATTTCCATCTGATCCGGCTTTCAAAGGATCCCACATATAATAGAAATCACCGGAGAAGTCCGTTTCCTGCCATCCTTTCAATGGAAATAAAATAGAAGCATACAAACGGCTGTCACGATTACGGAACTCCTGCATATAAGGGATTGACTTGATGTCCAATGTAGGCACCTTTTCACGGAACACTGCCGGAGCAACCGATTTATAAGTTTCTCCCACCGGCTCTGCAAAATACTTCATCCACATATCGGCAAAACGTGCACGTCTGGTTTCTTCGGAAGGAATTTCAGGAAGAGTTTTTCCATCAATGCTCCAATAGGCATCCACCAGATCCTGCATGGGCTCAAAAGAAGAGTATCCAGATCCCATCTGACTGGGACGAATATATGTATAACGAGTCCAATCACAGTTATTATCATCTGCCATGTATTCACGTGTCAGGATATATTCAGGATTACCCGGATTGGCATTCTCTTTGTGCCACAAGGTTTCATAACTGAACAATCCTTTTACAAACTTGTCTTTGTCAATACCCACTTCAGCAAAATCAATATATTTCTCCATTTCATCAGCTTCCTGCTGTTGTGCCGCATTCAAAGAAGTTACACGGAACAAGGAATGATGTCCTTCCGATATCACTTTGCCGGCAGAAGCCTCAGCCTCTATATAGTTACCGAAATAAAGGGCAGCGCGGGCACGCAAAGCCAAAGCAGCGGCACGGGTAATACGGCTTGACTCATACAAATAACTGCCATCATATTCATCAGGAAGTATTTCGGCTATTTCATTCAGCTCGCTCAAAATAAAAGCCTGTACTTTTTCTGCCGGATCGCGTTTTGCATAAGGTGCATTATATTCGGGCACATCAGTAAAAAGATAGGCCTTGCCAAACTTCGTAGTCAGTTGTAAATACTGCCAGGCACGGAAGAAACGGGCTTCTGCCTTCATACGTTCCTTCAGTCCTTCACTGATATCACATTTATCTACATTGATGATAAAATTATTGGCTATGCGGACTGTACTATAACCATAACCAAAATCATTCCCTGCCGTGATACCATTGGTTTGTACCAACTCATAGGGACCTTCCCACGGTTTATGGCTATGCGCGTTATCGGTATACATTTCATCCCAGATATCCATGCCCGGGAGTTCTGCATACAACGCGTTCAATCCATTCCAAGCATCTTTCTCGTTTTTCCAGAAAGTCTCGGTAGATATATCAGAAGGTGGAACAACGTCCAAATCACATGAAACCATAGATGCACACAGCAGTGCAGAAAATGTGATATATTTAATGTTGAATTTCATAATTTTATTTTTTTGAATTAGAATGATACGTTAACACCAAAGGCTACAGATTTAGCACCAAAAGCACTGATACCACGTCCGGTAGAGGATTCGGGATCAAAGTCCTTCATGTCTTTGTCGGCACGGAAGGTAAACAAGTTCTCGCCGGTAAGGAAGAATTTAAGGGAAGACAATCCCCAACGAGTTACCGCATCCTTCGGAACCATATATCCCAAGCTGATGGTCTTAATACGGAAGTAATCGGCATCAAATAACTGGTAATCAGAGAAATGCTTATTATATTCATCATAGTAATTACCTCCATACAAACGGGGACATGCTGCATTTGGATTCGGATTATCTTCATTCCAACGACTTAAATGATACTTTCTCGGATTAGAATTCAACATAAAGGCAAACACCTGTTCTGACTCAAAAGCCACACTGGTACCGGAAACGCCTTGGCCAAATGCCGACAATTCAAAATTCTTCCATTGCAAATTGATATTTATACCATAAGTAAAATCGGGTACATCTTTGCCAATAATAGTGCGGTCATCATCGGTAATGTCATCTCCCCATTCCACATTTTCACGCTGGGGTACATACTTAATGTCACCGGCATTAGGCTTGCGTCCGTATTTATAATAATGTCCCGCATCAATCTCTTCCTGGGTATACAGTCCATCCGTTTCCAGGCCATAATAAGAACCGATGGCTTCTCCTTCTTTCAGAATATATCTGACTACATCTCCACCATTCTGTATCATATTGTCTGATCCGGCCAAGGTTACGATTTCATTGTTATTAGTAGCAATGTTACCACTTACAGAATAAGACAGGTCACCAATCTTATTGCGGTAGGTTGCTGCCAATTCAAAACCTGTATTACGGACTTTGGCCAAATTCATAACCGGTTTTGTCCAAATACCCGTTTCTGCCGGAACGTTATAGCCCAACAAGATATCTTTAGTATTTTTGATATAATAATCGGCAGTCACACTTAGTTTATTATCGAACAAATCTACATCCAAACCGAAGTCCGCCAAAGCTACAGTCTCCCAACCCAAAGTCTTGTTAGTAATCTGTGCTTCAAGCACCCCCTTCACCGGCTCATCATTAAAATTATAATTTGCATTGCTGCTCAGCAATTCAAAATAGTCATAATATCCTACATTGTTGATATTACCCAACGTACCATACGAAGCTCTCAGTTTCAAGTTATTCAGCCAAGCTATCGGTTTCATGAACGATTCTTCGCTGATACGCCATCCGGCGGAGAAAGAAGGGAACCATCCCCAACGGTTGTCCTTATGGAAACGCGAGGAAGCATCAGCACGAAGATTGGCTTCAAACAAGTAACGGTCTTTATATGAATAGTTTATACGACCAAAGTAAGAAAGCATTTTGCTCTCCACAATACCACGTCCATCAGGTAAATCTTTTGAAATATTATTACCTTGTTCTATATCTTCCAGACCATCGCTTACAAAATCTGTTCGTTTACTATATAACCGTTCAGACTTATAATGCTCGTAGGATGTACCAACCAGAAAATTCACCGCATGTTGTCCCAGTTTCAAATCATACTTGGCAGTAAGAGTAGTCATCATATTGCTGTTGCTGATCCAATACATACTCATTGAGTTCGGACTACTGTTGCCCGTACCGGGAATTTCCTTTCCTGTTTCAAAATGTACTACTTCAGGATACTCAGCCGAATAACTCTTGCTTTTATATTCATAACGCTTATAATCCAATTGTCCCGAAATGACCAAGTTCTCAATAGGTTTCAAATCAAAACCCAAATCATACATGGTATTTTCCGTAGTACTTTTGCTCCAGTTGTCAAAACTAAGCGTACGGAGTGGATTACTATTCATAAAGGTTTGTGTTGCATCCTTACCTCCGGCTATACTACCCCATTCGCCATTAGACTGCTGAGCCACCATAATAGAAGGAACCAAAACAAAATTGGCAATCCATGGAGTGCCGTTTTTTGTATCGGAACTATTACGAATATACTTCACTCCGGTTTTCAAAGTCAGCCATTTGGTGACATCACTTTGAAGGTTAAGATTCAGATTATAACGATCGTCAGTAACCCCCGGCATGAAATTATCATTAAATACATAGCCCACACTGCTAAAGAAACGTACTTTCTCACTGCCTCCGCTAAAGTTCAAAGAATGTTGGGTAGTCAGCACATGTTTGTCCAATACCAGATCAGCCCAATTCGTATTTGGATAGTAATCGGGATTGCTGCCATCTCTAAACCATCCGATTTCTTCATTCGTATAAGCCTGATTTTTTCCTCCTGAAGGATTGGCGTTATATTTAGCTTCATTTAATAAGGTCGCATAATCCCATGAATCAAGGACATCCGGTAAATAAGTCGGAGTTTTGACTCCGACATATCCACTATAAGCCACATTCATTTTCTCTGCCTTTCCTCCTTTAGTCGTAACCAATACAACTCCATAGGCTGCACGAGAACCGTAAATGGCCGAGGAAGCAGCATCTTTCAAGAATGAAATTGACTCAATCGTGTTCGGATCAAGATTGGAAAATACCGTAGCATCTGCAATAGCACCATCGATCACATATAATGGAGCAGAAGTTCCCAAATTACCACGACCACGGAAATTAATAGAAGGTGTTGAACCCGGACGAGAAATAATAGTTACACCGGGAACGGTTCCTTGTATGGCAGACAAAACATTAGTCTGCACACGGTCTTTGATATCATCTGTACTGACAGAAGCAACAGCACCGGTCAAGTTTACTTTCTTTTGAGTACCGTAACCAATCACTACCACTTCATCCAGTGTTTTCGTGTCTTCTTTCAACGTTACATTATAAGAAGTAACTCCAGATTGCACTTTTACCACTTGAGGAAGATAGCCGATATAGCTAATCTGCAATTCATTACCCGAGACTGTCAATGTAAAGTTACCATCGAAATCGGTAATCGTACCATTGGTCGGAGCCCCTTTCTCTACTACAGAAGCACCGATGATAGGCTCTCCCAAAGCATCTTTCACACAACCGGTCACTTTCTTTGCCTGCTGCTGTTGTTGTTTTTCTACAGCAGCCACGGCATTCGCCTTTGACACAATGATCTGATTATTTACTATCTTATAAGTATAACCAGAATTTTTAAACATCTGGGCCAAGACTTGTTCAATAGTAGCATTCTGAGCCTTTACTGAAACCTTTTTGTCCAGTTTGATCTGATTGTCATTATAGAAAAAAGTATAGTCACTTTGTCCTTCCACTTCCTGCATAATCGTATGCATGGAAACATTTGACTTATTCAATGAGATGGTACCAGATTGGGCATTAACAGGTATTGCACAAACAGCACACGCCACTAAGGCACAAAAAAGTTGCCTTTTTACTTTTTGCGGATAAAATAACCGCTGGTTCGTTTTTTTCATAAATACATAATTCTTTATTAGACTAAAATCAACATGATTTTCAAAATACAGTGATAGAGACTATGGATAGTCAAGCCTGTCTACAGTAGTTTTCACAATTGTTTTTCATACTATCATTTTTATAATTACTATTTCATTTCTTCTATGATATAATGATCATTACTTATTAATCTATAATTTAATGGCGCACTGTGTGAAATATAATTCAAAATCAAATCCAATGATTCGCTGTGCATCGTAAAAGTAAAGCGATAATGTCTGGCAATATGGGGGGCACATTCAATCTTTTGTCCATACCATTTTTCCAACCGTTCCAAAATCATCTCTAATGTCTCATTTTTAAAGCTCATTCTTTTTCCTTGCCGCCAAGATGAATAAGCATCCGCGTCAATAGTAGTGAGACTAATGCCATCAGTCTTGCTATATGTCAACTTTTCGTTCGGTTTCAAAACATAACTTCCGCCTTTCTGTTGATTACTTTCAAGTACTTCCACTTTTACTTTTCCAGTCAACAATACAGTTTCGCCCTCCTCATCACCATCATAACTAAACACTTCAAAAGAAGTACCCAACACAGTCACGTCCATTTTCTGGGTTTTTACAACAAAAGGGTGTGTTTTATCAGGCGTCACTTCAAAAAAGGCTTGTCCCGAAAGCTGTACTTCCCTTTTCTCCCCAGAAAACTCTTTTGGATAAGTAAGCCGGCTGCCTGCATTCAACATAACCTTTGTACCATCAGCCAATCTCACGGAATCCATTGATTGGTATCCGGTATTCACTACATATATAATTTCTTCACCACTATTTTTCATCAACAACAAAGCTGAAAGCACCATACATACTGCAATCATCGCAGCCATTCCATATTTATAAAAGGATTTCTTTATAAAAGGAAACCTCCGCCCTCTTACTTTCTTCATAATACCATTCAGTATCTTTTCTTCCCTCACCAAATCCACTGCCTCTTCGGACATTTCTTCCCATTGTCTATGAAAAGTATCATTTACATATTCATAGTTATTCAATGCCGCACGCTCCTCCGGGCTTAAAGAGCATTTGCTTTCAAACAGCTTTCTTATAATATCTTCGTTCTTTGTTTTCATCCTTTATTTGATACCCTACGGAAATTCATCCATAAATTTCCCCTGTACTTACTATAAATACACGCCAAAAAAGACATACCCCCAATGCAAGGATACATTTTTGCTAAAAAAAAATAAACTATGATTATTTAAAAGATAAAAATCAGATAAAGCATAATGTTCTTCTTTAAGAACTTGATTGCTTCATTAATATGTCGTTCTACTGTTTTCTCACTGATATTCAACCGAGTAGCAATTTCTTTGTAGGTCAGATGTTCATCACGACTCATCTTAAAAACTTCTTGTTGACGAGGTGGCAACTCACCCACCATCCTTTTAATAAATTCTTTTAAATCAGCTGCACTTAGCTCATCTTCCATATCATAATAATCCATTGCAGCACTCAACACCGTAAGTTTATAGGCATTCTCATTGAAACTTTTACGAAACTGATTAAAAATAAGATTGCGTGTAATAATAAAAAGATATCCCTTAAAATTATCATCCGCACGTAAAAAATCACGTGTCTCCCACACTTTCACAAACACTTCCTGCACCACTTCCTCAACTTCTGTTATGGAAGACAAATACAGACGAGAGAAATTATAAACTTTAGACCAATACAATCTATACAAAGTTGTAAATGCCTTTTCATCTCCATTTTTTAATAATATAATCAGTTCTTTTTCCGACATCGCATACAAAATCTGCACAAATATATTATTAATAGTTAAGAAAAGAAGCAATATTATTTTATTTTTTAAACAAAGAAAAAAAACATCATAGAAAGTCAGATTTCTACATTATGAAAAGCCACCCAATAAATCAGCGGAGAAAATCTGTAATCAATATAGCCAAAGAAAAGATGCAATCAAAAAAAAGAATCTGTAAATGCTTACTTCCCAACAGCATCTACAGATTCTTATTCATTTTATTCTTGCAGAACGAACACGTTCTTTATTTCTCCAATGCTTTCATTAATTCTTTTTTTACGGTATCCACCCCCGGAAAACCGGTGTGTTTTTGAATAACAGCCCCCTCCTTATCAACAATAATATAAGTCGGAACGCCCTGTATGCTGAACTGCTTGCTCAAGTATTTCCATTGAGCCGCCGTTACCCGGTAATGCTCTCCATGAATATCCGGAATCATGTTATCCCACGTTTCTTTGGGCGAGTTCTCTCCGGCAATAAAAACATATACAATATCTTTACCTTCAAGATCTTTCTTCATCGGTTTCATCTGTTTCATAGCCATTTTGCAAGGACCGCACCAAGTCGCCCAAAAATCGACCAAAACCACCTTACCCTTAAATTTAGAAATGATGGAATAAAATAAATCTTCATCTTTTACTTCTCCGGATTCATTAACGGTATAACCTTTCTTTTTCTTATTAGCTTCAATCGTTTCCAAAAGACGGTTGTTCATCTTTGTCAGTCTGCCGAGATAATAAGGGTCACTCATCTTCCGTATCTCCTCAAAATCATGTACAGTCAATGGAGTGAAGTCACTGATTTTCTGAGCATATTTCATCATTTTCTGCAAGTCGAAAAAAAGTCCTTGGTCTGTGCCCAAATATCCGGCTATAATCTTTTTCAAAATATAGTCTTGCTGCATAGAACTGAATTCTTTAAACAATTCATCGTATTTTATTCGCAATTCGCCCATTTTTTCCCGATAGACAGATGTTTTTCCGGTATCTGTATCAGCCTTGAACTCACGTATTATCTTAGCATCTTCAGCAGAAACTTTATCGGAAGAGAGAATAAACGCAAATATATCACTCAACTCATCATCCATCTTCACCCTCAGATAGCCCATTCCCCTTACCAAATCAGCATAACCATTGGCATAAAGCATGACAGGCGAGTTCAGTATATTCAACTGCCGGATATAGTCATAGAAATCATCACTCAATTCCGGTTGTTTAAACTTTTGATAAGCTTCACGAGCCGGTAATCCACTGCACTGCACATAAGCATAGGCTAAATTAGAACTTACACGGGTCAATGTCAAAGTACAAAGCAAATCATTCTGAGCCAATAAAAGCTCCCGGTATGCCTGACTTCTTTTCTTATCGGAACAGATAGCGGATTTGGTTTCTTCATATTTTTTCAACCAATAAGCTTTATACTGACCGGCAGTCATATTATATAAATCATTCATATTCCAATGAACCATTCCCCATACATCCATCAAATGTTCATCATCGGTTATCATTTCATCATTCAAAGCCGCCATGGTACCTGAAAAATAGACTTTCTTTCCACCAGCACGCTTGCCTTTCAACAATTTGCTTTCAGAACGACTCAACTCACGCAAGTTGACAGCCATATCCAATTCACCACCGGGAACCAAAAAGACGTCAAAATAAATATCACGTCCCACAGAAAAACTGACCGTAGTCGGAGCACAAAGTTCAATCTCTGTCCGAAATGTTCCGTCTTCATTCACCTTTATTTCAGTATCCTCAAATTTTGCCGTCAACAAATCACAAATCCTACAAGAAAACGGAAGTACATAGTGCTTCTCATAGTCTAACAAACGACCGGTTATCACTGATTTGCCATCTTTCAATTCAGCCTTAGGCAACGGTTCAGCGTAATTCAATTTCTGTTTCTTCACATCATCCGATAAATCCAATTCCGGTAATTTACCATCCAAATGGATTCCCCATATCTTGAAACAGTCCTCACAATCGCTCTCAATGAAATCAATCACTTTCACTGTAGGGGGCAATAACGGAAAAATAAGACTAAAAGAAGCTTCACCGCTATCGGGCATCCAAAATTTTTCGCCCAAGGTAATTCCATTACCGGAACGAATCGGATACTTCTCTCCATTATCAGCCAACAAATAACTTTCATTACTTATCTGAATCCAATTATGAGGACGGAAAAAGGCTTTTACATCCAATACGGTTGCCGTATCCGAAACCACCACTCTGTCTATCTCGATAGTAGAAGAGCTACGAGCGATGAAAGGCGGCTGTTTAACCACCCTGTCTTTTGCCTGCAAAAGGCAGCAACTCACCATAGCAAGCAGTAAAATACCAAAGTTTTTCATTGTATCTTTTTTTTAACATACTTACTTATTTCCCAAGTTCCTATCCAAAAGATTCTTTACTTCTTCGTATGCCTTTGTATATCCACGGGCCAAAGTAATACCATCCGGAGAGATCAACATAAGAATGGGAACTCCTGAAAAATAAAGGTCTTTCACTATAAAGCCGTTGCCCTCATCCTCTGTGTAAACTGTAGTCCACGGATGGCTTAGCAATCCCTGTACCCGTTCATCTTTCTTAAACTCTTCAGAACCTCCCTGCAACGATTTCAACAAATCATCACGGGTAAATCCCAATACCTCCAAACCTTTTTCATGATATTTTTGATAGAGATCCGTTATTTTAGGATTTACCCAAAAAGTACCAGGACATAATCCCCAATGATAAATCAACACATATTTGCCTTTATAATCAGACAAAGACACTTTCCGGCCGTCTTTATCTGTCACTGTAAACTCCGCTGGCGCAAAGCCTACTTCAATATTCTTCAATACAAGCAATTGCTTGTCAAGTATTTGTCCAAAATATGAATTTTGAATCTCTGGAGTAAATTGTGCCAAACGCTCTTTCACATCCTTATAAGTAGCATCAAAAACAAAAGCGGATGCATACATAAAAGCGGCATATTCCATATCATTCACTTTCAATGCCAGACTATCACGAACAGTCTTCAGCATTAGCGGACGATGATATTCATTATACATTTGCCCGTATTTTGCCACACTATCATTTTGCTTTGTATCCTGATATTTCAGTATCTGACTGAAGATATCAATCATTTCAGTATTGGAAGACGCAGTCAGGCTATCATACCTAGCCACCAACGAATTGTCATAAAAACCACCCGAATGACGAACCGCACCCAAGTAATCCAAAGACCCTTCCAGTTTTATATCATCACCTACACGAGCTATAATCTCAGCTCCGCGAATACAACTCCGTAACGGTTCACCCACTTTAGGCTGATGCGTCAATAAATAAAAAGTAGTATGTTCCATAGGAATAAAAGCCGAGAAAATCCCCTCCTTTTCCACCAATATGGTATCTGTCCCGTCTTCTTTCCAATCGGGTAATAAAAAAGTTTTAAGAAAAAGAGTATCTCCAACCTGAAGCCCTTCCAAATGACCGGATAGTTTAAAGCCATTGGTCTGCATAGTTTGCCGGCATGACACTAGAGCCACTGCAAAGAGTGCCAAAGCTAAAATTTTCTTCATATATTCTTACTTTTATATAAATGACTTCCGTTATTTTGCATGACGAAATGCCAACGTATCTTTTTTCTCTACAGGAAATGACTTTGTCGGAATATCACCTCTAAAGAAACCTTCCTCCTTTATTTTTTTGATACGTTTCCATGCCTGCTGGTAAAGTGTTATGCGATCTTCCACCGGGTTCCCGTCTTCGTCCAAGGCATAACGCTGATCTTCGGGAACTGTAGCCATGTATTTCCTATAATAGCGAATGGCATTCTTCTCATCTTCTTTCCAATCATAGAGACAGGCTATTTTATAAAGAATGGAGTTTTTCTTTGTATAAATATATAACTTCTCCAAGGCTTCCACCTCTTTCTTTGTATCCCCCGCATAATCGTAACATTCTACCAACCCGTCATAAAGACGTACCATCATACTATCAGAAGGAACTGCTATGCGGAAGGCTTCTTCCATATATTCCACACCCTCCTTTTTCCAGGAAGTGCGTGCCGAAGCTTTTGCCAGATAATAGAGCACATTCACATCCATCGGATTTTTTTGATAAGCTTCTTTCAGATTATCGTATGCACCGTAAAACCAGTTATCCCCATAATGGGATACACCTAAATAGTAAAGAGTGAGAAAACTACGATCACCCAGTTCTTTTAATGACTCATAGCGTTTTACCGCCGTTCCGTACTCTTTCAGCATACAATAAGCCTTCGCATTCTGGCGGTTCACATCTATATTGGTGGTATCGGACAAACGATAAACTTCCGTCACATCAACAGCATCTTTAAACTGCTGATTGTTATTAAAAATACCGGCAATGCGTGCCACTGTCTGGGCATCCAACGAATCACGCCGATAGGCTATGTTATAACTGATGAAGGCACTGGCGGCATCCTGCAATCCCTCGTATGCCTGTCCCAGATATTTGTATCCGGTGGCCGACAAGGAATCGCGTTCCAACCAGCCATGACAAGCCGTACGCGCTTCTTCATAATCTTCGGAAGCTAATAAAGAGCGTATGAACTGCAACCGGAAAAATTTATTTTCCGGTTGCAAATTCATTGCCTTCTGATAACAGTTGGCCGCCCGACGGGAGTTACCCGTCAATTTGTAACACTCGGCAAGGTCGATCAAAACTTTTGTGTTTGTGCTGTCTTTCAAGATAAGAGAGTTCAATACCCCTATGGCTTCCGGATAACGGTTCATCGCTTTCAGCGCCTGAGCTTTGGTAATCAGCAACAAAGAATCCTGACAATCGGGTTCAATCAGCGTAACTACTGTCTCATAATCATAATTATCCATTGCCTGACGAATTCCATCATTCACCTGGGCAAACAACGAAACGGGGAGCATACATAGCAGCAGTGTTACAAATTTTTTCATATCTTTATTCTTATTGTTTCTTTGTGGTAATCAATATCACGCCATTCTTGGCTTTGGCTCCATAAATGGCAGTACCTGCCGCATCCTTCAACACCGAAATAGATTCAATGTCCGAAGCATTCATTTTTTCCATTTGACTATAAGGCTTTTCTATCCCATCAACTATAAGCAATGGTTTCTCCTTCCAATCTTTCAACGAAAAAGTTTCCTTACCTATCCGCAATGGATTTTCTTGAAAAACAGTGTCTGTCTTCAACTCCAAATGACGTGCTTCATTTGATTTGATATCTTTACCGTCTAGTCTGAAAGTGACGGGAACCGTATATTTCACACGCACAGGCTGACCTTTCTGCATACCTGGTTTCCATTTCGGCATAATGGAAATGACTCGGATGGCCTCACCGTCCAAATCCGGATCAATGCTCCTGACAACTTTGGGATTGGCTATATTACCATCTTTCTCAACTACAAATTGTACAATAACCTTTCCCTGTACTCCAGCTTTCTGAGCCTCCACTGGATATTTGATATTCTTCCCCAAGAATTTCAAACATTCTCCCATACCACCCGGAAACTCCAGGCATCTCTTCAACAACCTGAAAAACCGGAACTTCATCAGAAGCTTCTTCACCACCTCCATAACCTACTACAACCACTTCCTGTGTCTTAGTTGTGATTTCTCCCTCCAAATACACTTTTAAAGATTTAATTTTTCCAATAAGTTTCTCTGTAATAGTCAATTCCTTTGTTTTCATATTTATATATGAAACACTCAAAGTAGCCCCAACAGGCATTGAAATAACAAAATTTCCATCTAAATCAGTGATCGTACCCGAAGTGGTACCTTTGATAATCACATTAGCACCTACAACCGGAGCGTTTGTACTTTTTTCTAATACCTGCCCTTGCACTTTTATTTCCTTTGCAGGATGCTTTTCGGGACTTTTAACCTCTTCGGTTTTCATAATTGCCGTTAAATCATTAACTTTGACGGCTGAAATCTCATCTAACTCACTAGAGATTTCGGGGCGGGCAAAGGCTGCCACGGCAATGGCTGCCAATGGAAGCACATACAGGTACTTGAGTCGTGCCCACGGATTGGATTTCTTTTTTAACATCATAGTAATACGTTTTTTAAGTGAACTGTGATTGAAGCTGTTGGCCATAGAGTAGAGCCTTGTGCCGACAGCTTTTTTTATTAATAACAACTGATATTTCTTTGCATCAATACCTTGTGCAATCACGCTTTCGTCCGCTTCGAACTCGTGTATGTTCTGTAGTTCCTGTTTCAATAACCAGGAGGCAGGATTGAACCATTGGAAAAAGATGCAGATATCCGCTATAAGTAAATCTATGGAATGTCTCTTCCGTATATGGGCATATTCATGCGTCAGTATTTCCTCACCGTTTTCCTTCAGGTCTTTCTCAGAGATCACTACAAACTTCATCCAACTGAAAGGTGCGATTTTTTTCTGATGGGTAATCAGCGTGATGCCATTTTCCTGACGGACAAGGGGTGCTACCCTTTATCAGCCTCAGCATACGGGTCAGCGACCATACATTACGTAAAAAGAAGAATACAATACCCAACAAATAAACCATCAGCAACACTTCACGCCATGTAATGGCAGATACGGGAGCAGCTTCTATAGTAGCAGTCCGATTAAGATCAGCCATAAGCAGAAGTTCTTCCCAAGTCAGCAATTGTTGACTGACTTCCATCGGTTCTTTCATAGTCACTTCCACAAAGGGAATGGCACAGGACAATATCAGTATTCCCAACAAAGCAATACGGTTAAAACGATGGAATGTTTCACGGCTCAGCAACAGGCGGTAAAATAAATAAAATACCGCCAGACAGACTGCCGACTTTACAATATATACAAAAAATGCTCCCATAGTATGTATCTTTAATTATTCTCTTTATCCGGATTATTCATGCGCCTTTTCCACATCCCGGATAAGCTGCTTCAATTCATCCAAAGAAATCTCCTCCTCCTTCACCAGTGAAGAAACCGCTCCTAAATAAGAGTTATTGAAATATTTACTGATAACTCCTTTCAACGTCTTCTTCTTAAAATCATCACAGCTTACCACCGCATAATACTGATAGGTATTTCCAAATACCTCAATGACTGAGAAACCCCTTTTCCTCCAATCCTCTCACAATGGTAGACAGAGTATTGAAATGCGGACGCGGTTCATCATAAAAATCAAGTAACTGTTTTACAAACAACGGGCCTTTTTCCCAAAAATAACCCATAATTTCTTCTTCCTTTGCTGTCAACATTTTCATAATCTTTCTTTTGATTATCACAAAGAACTAAAACTTTTAGTTATAAAACTAATTTTCATAGTTAAAGTAAACTAAAAGCTTTAGTTACCTGCTGTAAAACAGTATATCCCGTTTTCACCTGCTGATGAAAACGGGATATACTTATCATAAATAATCCACCTATAAGGAGACTACAGATCTCTATATACTTATACTTCCCTGAACAATCTATTATTCGTCAATGACCGGTTTATTTTCCGTCAGTCTTTTCAGACGGAGAAGTGCCTCCATATAATAATAATCAGCATAAATGATGGATGCATCAATCTCTGATCCGGCAGGCAAGTGTCCTGTGGAATGAAGCAGGAAAGCAGGTTTACTTTTACCACACTGGTATTTGTCGGAACTCAGGCTGGTCAGCATTTTTACAGCCGCCTGTTTATATTCCAATGCTTTTTCAGC
>OHFW01000347.1_pt1 | contig 27174 bp, 20 predicted proteins | sample 1567601 | NCBI WGS metagenome assembly OHFW01 (sample SAMEA3879594, study PRJEB24766) | human gut metagenome | biome: human-associated habitat; feature: feces | place: USA | collected 1985/1987 | reverse complement strand
GACGCAAAGGCCGCGCGGAGCGTCAGGGTTTGGGACAGAGTCCCAATGAAAAACACAAGGTTAGGGGGATTGAGATAAGCGGGCTATGCCGCTGTCCGGCTATGAACTGGTCAGCCCGGAGCTAACTTGCAAGGAAAGCGTTCTCCTGTGTTTCCATTGACTATTGACGTTTGAAAACGCAAAGGTTGAGGCCGCTCATCTGCACGTCAAGACATAACTGCGGAGATGCCTGTAAATTTTGGAACCAATGAGCATCCCCATAAAGCCGCAAAAATCCTTATAACCTATTGATTCATTTATTGTTACGCTGACTTTAACCCGCTATCCGACATGCTCACTCCCATAAAAAAATAGGGTGATGAGCATATTAGCAATTCACCCTAAACCTATATAATCAATTGTATATCAATTTATTATATGGGTGTCCACAGGCTTCTTGGGATGCTCATTGGTTCAGAATGGCAGGGATAGCGGGCTCCGGCGAGTATAGATCCAGACACACACGATGAAATACTATCGCTATCTGAATCATTTGATAATGGAAGAAAGACTCAAGGCGAGGTACATCGACCCGATGGTGGGTTGGTCCTTCAAACGCCTCTTCGACGTTGCCGAATACGCCAGCCTGACAGGATGAGCGAAGCGAACCTCCGGCGGCCCCTCACCGACCGGGCGCATAAAAAACGGCGGGACGCTGCCACGCTAACAGATTTTCTCGGACTTTATCCAAATACTAAGCATTATTCTATTAGAATTATGCCGATAAAATAATCTTTTATGTCGGCTGCGTAGGCATCGGCAAAATCATCTACCTTGTTCTGTTCCACTTGGCGTTGGGTTAATACGGAGGAGTCTGTTACTCGGCCAAGAGTTTTTCTATCTGCATCCAGTAAAAGAAGGCTTCTGGACGGAAGACCTTAACCTTGTTGATGGCAGGATTAATAGGACCACCCAATTTAACGGAACGCAAGTTGAAGGAGGGATCATAGTGCTTGATAGCGTTGATTCCCTTCTTGAGCAGTACGGAAAGATACGCCGCCTTGGAGGCATTGACTATAGCCGAGTAATGGTTGTATTTTTCGCTGATGATTAGGGGCCTTATCTGGTTGATGCCACGAACCAGCTCCTGGTATTCGAAACTCCGGTCATTCTTATAGATGCCCGTGCAGATAAGTTCGGAGGTATTGTAAATATCGTCAAGAATGGGTGCTAGATCTCCACTGTCCATCTGCCTGTAGTCCAGTTCGATTGGCGCAATCTTTTCGAAAGTTGCTCTGGCGGCACTTAAATCGTCAATCCTATCGAATAGGGAGGCTACGTCGAACAATTGCTTGATGATTTCCATGGAACAGTGCCGATCCTCCGGCAACCCGCCGCGACCAATAACTGTTTTGATGTATGGGATCCCCGTTGTGTTAGGTGCAAAAGCCGTCAACTTATCGCCCAGCAAATCGTCCTTACTGGGAAGCTTAACTGTCCAGGGTTCGCCGGTTACCGCCAAAAAAGGACTGACGATGGGCAGTTGCTCAATGCAAGAATACCAATTATCCTCGAACAATACATCCAGAAGAATCTTCTCTGTAGTAGTATTGGTGACGTACGAGACCTGATAGAAGCACTTGGCGTGCGTCTTTGGAACGTTCGTCCGAGAAATGCGGTCGGAAGGTTTGATTTCTCCGAATCCATACTCCTCAGCATATGGTGTCAAGTATGATATGACGTCAGTACCTGGCGGGCAGACAATGTCTATGTCGACAGAGAGCCGCTGTGTACAAGCGAGTTGCAACATTAATGCGCTGCCGCCTTTGAAGAGAAAAGGACATCCTGAACGAGCCGGCTTCCAGCAACGAAAAGGCCCTGATAGTCTTTTCCATCAGCGTCGGATCACTCACTTTGTTTGTTCGGCAGGACTCGAGAATCCATTCCAGACTTCTGCTTTTCGGATCAATCATAGCATTGTCGATTCTATCAGTTTCTCAATATTTTCTTTCTTGCCACGTCGTGCGGCGTAACGGAGTATGGTTTTTTTGCCGATGCGGTACATCTGGTCGGCGTTCTCAAAAATAGTATAGAGTTCTGAGCCGCGAGCAAACTCAAACTCAAACTCCGGAGCGATGGTGGCATCGACCAAGATTTTCTCCAGAGAGGCCGTTGTCACACCGTCCACGCGGATAACAGGAGCTTCCGAAATCAAATCCTTGACCAGGAGGGATGGCGTTCCTGAGGCATAAAGCCGGCACTCCTTTTCAGTAGGCCGCAAAAGGACTGTCCGTCCTTCAACCAGCTCTCTGACATCATCATAAACAGCCTCGGCTGCGCTACGGTCCGTCTCAAGAATAAGGATATCAATGCTTGGGACATGTTGCGTGAATGAAGAAACCGCGCTTGCCTGCCAAATGCAGAACTTTGCATAAGGGTATTTCTCTTTGATACCCAAGTACAGCGTCTTCATTTCAGGGCTTACAATAGGAATATATGGAGGTTTTACATCATGGCATAGTCGGAACTGTCCGTATCCTGTCCTCTCCAGCATCCCTGCCGCAACCATTTGCCGCAGTTCGGTATCCATGCTCCGGACAGATCCGTTAGGATAGGCGGATTCAAACCAAGGCATAAAGTCCTTCCTCACAAGGGTTCCTCCGTGAGATGTCGCATAGTTCAATATTATATCAGCATTCGTCATACGATACCAAAGATACAATAATTTCGGCAAAAAAAATTAAATATTGCCGAAATTACCGTAAAATGCTTTTGCGCATTCTTACGGAATTACGTTCATTTGCATCTGCTTTCCCTTCCCCGTTTCGTGAAAGCCCGGTCGGTGGTGGGGCCGCCGGAGGCATGGTCGCCCATGACCTTGTGAATGGGTGTCAGACGGCAGCCTGACGGGATGAGCGATGCGAACCTCCGGCGGTGTTACCACCCACCGGGCTTGTAAAAAAATCATTAAAACCTAAATATTTCCCCGATTTCTTTCAATTAACATTGAAAAGGTGAAATTTTACGAATTTGGTAGAAAATTTATCGATATTCGTAAAATTATTTTTATATTAGCGGAAACAACCTGGGACATTGTCCCGAAACATTATTAACTATGATTACAGAATGGTGGACTTCGCTTGACTTGTTCATGAAGATTCTATGGTGCATCGCCATAGCCACTTCATTGACTTTTATTATCCAGAGCATACTTACATTTGTCGGCATTGACTCGGACACCGACCTGGGCGGCGACATTGACACGGATTTCGGCGGTGGCCTGGATATGCATCCGGACTTTGACGGGGATCCTTCGATGAACCTGTTCACTTTCAGGAACTTGGTGAATTTCTTCCTCGGGTTCAGCTGGACGGCCATACTTATGCATGGCAAGTTCGGCTCTGAAGCATTGGTCCTGCTTCTGGCGTTCGTTGTCGGCGTGGCCCTTGTCACTGTCGTGATGCTGATGTTCAAGTGGCTGGCCGGGATGCAGCAGTCGGGGAATATCAATGTCTATAAATCTGCGGCCGGATGTCACGGAAAGGTCTATCTGACTATTCCGGGGGAGAGACGCGGGACCGGAAAAGTGCAGATTACCATCAATGGCGCCGTGCGTGAATATGATGCCGTAACTGACTGTGATTCAATTCCTACAGGAGCTCAGATAAAGGTCGTGGAAGTAGTGGATTCCAGTACATTGCTCGTGGAACCCTTGGAGCCGCTTATAATTTGACACTATAATAATACCTAATTCATTGTGATATGGAAATAATTATCATCATTGCGATTGCGGTAGTCGTGCTCATCGTCACATTGTCCGCAATACTCCACCGCTACAAGCGTTGTCCGTCTGACAAGATTCTCGTAATCTACGGAAAGACACGAAGAAACAAGAACGGAGGTGCTTCATCTGCCAAGTGTATTCACGGAGGGGCGTCGTTCATCTGGCCTGTTTTCCAGAGCTACTCTTTCCTGGATCTTACTCCGATTTCCATCGAATGCAATCTTACCAATGCGCTCAGCAAGCAGAATATCCGTGTGGATGTGCCTTGCCGCTTCACTGTCGGTATCTCCACTGAGCCTGACAATATGACCAATGCGGCTGAGCGTCTGCTCGGTCTCACCATCGAGAATATCCAGAACATCGCCACCGATATCCTCTTCGGACAGCTCAGACTCGTCATCGCGACCATGGACATCGAGGAGATCAACTCCGACCGCGACAAGTTCCTTGCCAATGTCAGTACCAATGTCGAGGCAGAGCTCCGCAAGATCGGTCTGAAACTTATCAATGTGAATGTCACTGATATCCGCGACGAGTCCGGCTACATCGAGGCTCTCGGAAAGGAGGCAGCTGCCAAGGCTATCAATGATGCCAAGAAGAGCGTTGCCGAGCAGAACCGTTTCGGTGAGATCGGTAAGGCAGAGGCTGACAGGGACAAGGATATCCGCATTGCCGAGACTGTCCGCGACACCAGAATTTCTACTGCTGATGCCAATGCAAAGGCAGTCGAAGGTGAGAACAATTCCAAGATTGCAATCGCCAATTCTGATGCGGTCAGGCGTGAAAAGGAGGCTGAAGCTGCAAGAATTGCGATAGCAGCGGAAAAGGTCCAGGCCGCTATGGCGATGGAAGAGGCATATAAGGCAGAGCAGAGTGCCGAGCTTGCGCGTGCTGCCAGAGAGCAGGCTACCCAGCAGGCTAACATTGTGGTTCCTGCCCAGATTGAGAAGGAAAAGGCCATCATTGACGCCGAGGCTGAAGCAGAAAAGCTGCGCAGGACAGCTCAGGGTGAGGCTGATGCGATTTACGCGAAGATGGCTGCCCAGGCGAAGGGTATCGAAGAAATTCTTACTAAGCAGGCTGATGGCTTCCAGAGGCTTGTCAATGCTGCTGAAGGTGATGCACAGAAGGCTGTGCTCATGCTTATCGCGGATAAGCTTCCTGAACTTGTCAAGACTCAGGTCGAGGCTGTCAAAGGCATCAAGATTGACAAGGTTACCGTATGGGACGGCAACGGCAAGGGTGACGGAAAGACGTCCACTGCCAATTTCATCTCCGGTATGATGCAGTCTGTTCCGCCGCTTGACGAGCTGTTCAAGATGGCAGGTATGAATCTTCCGAGCTATCTCAAGGGAGCAGAAGTGAAGCCACAGTCTCCGGCAGAAGGGGAGGCTACTGAATAACGATTATGCCGATTACAGTTAACATAGATGTAATGTTGGCTCGCAGGAAGATGTCGAGCGGAGAACTGGCTGAGAAAGTCGGTATCTCCGCCACGAATCTTTCCATTCTTAAGACAGGCAAGGCAGTGCGTTTCTCTACTCTGGAGGCCCTCTGCCGCGCCCTCGACTGCCAGCCCGGCGACATTCTCGAATATGTCCCGGAGGACTAGCCGATATTGTCCCACATTAAAAGTGGACGTATGTTATTTTTAAAAAATCAATTATGATGAAAAGTTTATTGGTTACTGCACTTTTCGCAGTTTCAGCGCTGTCAGCATCGGCAGATGTGCCGCCGCAACTTCGTGAGGACAATATTCCGGAGGTCGTGGCAGCAATGACACCGGAAGAGAAGTGCACCCTTATAATCGGCGGAAGAGCTGCCAGTTTCAATGGAATCGGCTTTACCAACACCGGCGTTCCGGGAGCGGCAGGAGTGATCAACGGCATTCCCCGACTCGGCATTCCTACAGTAGTCCTTGCTGATGGTCCTGCCGGCCTTCGCATTGCACCAAAACGAAAAGGCGATACCAGGACATTCTATTGTACCGGTTATCCGATTGCCACAATGCTTTCTTCCACATGGAATCCGGAGCTCGTCGAGGAGGCCGGAAGGAATATGGGCAATGAAGTCCTTGAATATGGTGTGGACATCCTGCTCGCCCCAGGTGCCAACATACATAGGAATCCGCTCTGCGGAAGGAATTTCGAGTACTATTCCGAAGACCCTCTGCTGTCGGGCAAAATGGCGGCGGCAATGATCAACGGAATCGAGTCCAACGGAGTGGGAACCTCGCTGAAGCATTTTGCTGTCAATAATCAGGAACTTAACCGTCTGGCCAACAATGCCATCGTTTCCGAGCGCGCGTTAAGGGAAATCTATCTCAAGAACTTCGAGATAGCAGTCCGCGAGTCGCAGCCGTGGACCATCATGACATCATACAACTTCATCAACGGGGAACATGCAGCCGAGAGCAAGAGGCTCCTGACTGATATCCTTCGTGGTGAATGGGGCTTTGAAGGTGCGGTGATGACCGACTGGAACGGTGGCTACGATGACGCTGCCATAGTCCGTGCCGGAAACGAGATGATACAGCCGGGACGTGACACGCGCTATATCAATCTCCTGAACGCCATCAAGGACGGCAGCCTGAGTATGGAAGACGTGGACAGGACAGTTACCAGAATCCTCAAACTGGTCATCAAAACTCCGAAGTTCAAGGGTTATGAACCGTCAGAGACGCCAGATCTCAAAGCCCACGCCAAAGTGTGCAAAAAGGTTGCTGATGAGGGAGTTGTGCTCTTGAAAAACAATTCCGCAGCACTGCCGATGTCCAAGGACAATGAAATAGCGCTCTTCGGCATAACATCTTATGATTTCATCGCAGGCGGTACCGGTTCCGGCGACGTGAACAGGCCTTATGTGGTGGACCTCATGAGCGGACTGTCCAATGCCGGTTTCCGTCTTGAGCCTGAACTGGATGCCTTCTACCAGGATTATATGAAGGCTGAAGCGTTGAGATGCAAGACGATGAACGAGGGCAAAAAGTGGTTCGTTGACAGGGAAAGGGCAATCGAGGTGGTTCCTGAAGACCTCATTGTCAAGTCTGCCGCCAATGCCGATGACGCCGTGATTACGATCGGCCGTGTCTTCGGTGAAGGAAAGGACAGGGACTACTATCACAGCTATCTCCTTTCTGACAGGGAAAAGGAATTGATTTCCAAAGTCTCCGAAGCGTTCCATGCGAAGGGCAAGAAAGTGACGGTCATTCTCAATGTCGGCGGACTTGTGGAGATGACGTCATGGCAGGACAATGTGGATGCAGTCGTATTGTGCTGGCAGCCTGGACAGGAAGGCGGCAATACCGTGGCATCCGTCCTGAGCGGCGAGGTAAATCCGAGCGGACATCTTCCTGCTACAATTTCTACGGAGTATGCGCTGGAGCCGACTGCAAAGAATTTCCCTCAGGTCTTTGCCGACAAGCCGTTCAACTATTCATACTATCGTCAGCTGACCGACAGGAAACTTCCGTTGCACACCGTCAGGAACATTGACTTTACCGAGTATGAGGAAGGCATCTATGTGGGCTACAGGTATTTCAATACATTTGCACCTAAAGCGGTGGCCTATCCTTTCGGATTCGGACTTAGCTATACCACATTTGATTTCAAGGATATGAAGGTCGAGTCTGCCGGAGACGGCTGGGACGTACAGGTGACAGTCACAAATACCGGAAAGGTCAATGGAAAAGACGTAGTACAGCTTTATGTGAGGGCCCCGAAGGGTGAACTTGACAAGCCTGAGATAGAACTGAAAGGCTTTGCCAAAACCAAAGAACTCGCTCCTGGTGAGAGCTGTACTGTGACGATCCATATTGCTGAAAGCAGTCTCGCTTCATATAACGAGAAAACGTCCAGTTGGGAAACCGATCCAGGAAAATATGTATTCATGGCATCAAAGGACGCATCCGACTGTCAGTTGAAGAAAGCCGTAAAGGTATCTGGGACAGACCGATGACTGGGATGCCGTCAATATGACGGGGGCTCTGGCAATCCTCAGTTGATAAAAAAACACCTGATGCAATTTCTTGCACCAGGTGTTTTTCAATTTATGCGCGAAAGCTTTACAGCGTCCTCTTGATCTCTACAATCTGGAATGCCTCGATGACATCGCCAGGCTTGATATCATTGTACTTGTCGATGCCGATACCGCACTCCATTCCGGTCATGACCTCTTTTGCGTCATCCTTGCCGCGCTTGAGAGATGAAAGTTCACCGGTATAGACCACGATGCCGTCACGGATAAGACGTACCTTGCTCTTGGCAGTCATCTTGCCGTCCTTGACAAGACAACCTGCAATCGTTCCGACCTTGGAAATGTGGAAGGTCTGCTTAACCTCTGCAGTTGCAGTAACTTCCTCCTTCTTCTCAGGCTCAAGCATACCCTCGATACCGTCAGTAACCTCATTGATGGCATCGTAGATGATGGAGTAGAGACGGATTTCGATACCCTCTTTCTCTGCGAGGTTTCTTGCATCAGCAGAAGGACGTACCTGGAAACCGATGATGATCGCATCGGATGCAGTAGCCAGCATGACATCGGACTCGGAGATTGCACCCACTGACTTGTGGATGACATTGACACGAACCTCTTCGGTAGAGAGTTTGATCAATGAATCTGAGAGTGCTTCCACTGAACCGTCCACGTCACCCTTGACGATGATATTGAGTTCCTTGAAGTTACCGATGGCGATACGGCGACCGATTTCCTCGAGAGTCATATGCTTCTGAGTCTTGATGCCCTGGATTCGGATAAGCTGCTCGCGCTTGTTGGCGATGGCCTTGGCCTCCTTCTCGTCGTTCATGATATTGAACTTGTCACCGGCGCTCGGAGCTCCGTTGAGACCGAGAATGGAAACAGGAGTTGAAGGACCGGCTGTCTCGACCTTCTGTCCACGCTCATTGAACATGGCCTTTACACGTCCGTAGTAGCATCCGCTGAGCATCATGTCGCCAGTGTGGACTGTTCCGTCCTGCACAAGGATTGTCGCCAAGTATCCGCGGCCCTTGTCCAGAGACGACTCGATTACTGTACCTACGCCAAGTTTCTTAGGGTTTGCCTTGAGGTCCATGAGGTCAGTTTCGAGAAGGACTTTCTCGAGGAGTTTATCCACATTGAGACCCTTCTTGGCCGAAATCTCCTGGCACTGGTATTTTCCGCCCCAATCCTCTACGAGAATGTTCATCTGAGAGAGCTGCTGGCGGATTCTCTCCGGCTGAGCACCCGGTTTGTCTATCTTGTTGATAGCGAATACCATAGGAACGCCTGCCGCCTGTGCGTGGTTGATGGCCTCGACTGTCTGTGGCATGACCGCATCATCGGCGGCGATAATGATGATCGCCAGGTCGGTGAGCTGAGCACCACGGGCACGCATGGCTGTAAAGGCCTCGTGACCAGGAGTGTCGAGGAATGTGATCCTGCGTCCGTCGGGGAGTACCACGTTGTATGCACCGATGTGCTGTGTGATACCTCCGGCCTCGCCTGCGATCACATTGGTCTGCCTGATATAGTCGAGGAGAGATGTCTTACCGTGGTCGACGTGTCCCATCACGGTGATGATCGGAGGTCTTGTCACGAGGTCCGCCTCGTTCTCCGGTTCGTCATTCTCCTGATTGATCTCATTCTGAATGTCTGCAGTGACGAATTCCACCTTGTATCCGAACTCTTCTGCGACAAGCACAAGTGCCTCTGCATCAAGTCTCTGGTTGATTGACACCATGAGACCGAGACTGAAGCATGCCTCGATGACTTTGTTTACAGGAGTGTTGTTCATGAGGGTCGCGAGGTCATTGACAGTAACGAACTCAGTTACCTTGAGAATCTTCTTCTCAGCAGCCTCCTGAGCCATCTCCTCCTGAAGTTTCTGGGAAGCGAGCTCCCTTTTCTCCTTTCTGTGTTTTGCACCGAAATTGTTCTTGGACTTGCTGTCGTTCATCCTTGCGTAGGTCTCTTTCACCTGCTTCTGGATTTCCTTCTGCATTTCCTCCTGCTCGGCTTCTGTCATAGCAGGCTTGAACCTGTCATTGCCACGGTCTCTGCGGCGTTTTCCCTGTCCGGGCTGGTTGTTGCCGCCCTGACGGAAATCCTTCTTGCCATTGTTCTGACCGTTGTTCTGACCACCGGCATTGCCCTGACGGTTTTTCTTGTTGCCGTCCTTTTTGTCGTTGCCGTCAATCTTGTTCACATCGACTCTCTCGCTTCCGCCTTTGGCAATGCGCTCCCTCTTGTTCTTGCTCTTCTTGGGAGCTTCGAATTTGGACAGGTCCACTTTGCCCACAATCTTCAGGCCTCCGGTAGAAACAGGCTCATCTTCGTCATTGCTGGAAGCAGCCTTCTGGAGTTTGTGCTCGGCCTTGAGTTTGGCCTTGTCCACCTTAGGATTGAACTCTTTCTGATTCTGAGTCTTGTCGCCTTTCTTGATATCAGCCTTCTTGAGCTGGTTCGCATGAGCCTGTTCCGAAGGGGTTTGGTCGGTAGGCTCTGCGGCTTTTGGCAGCTCGACTTCTTCATTAGGTTTTACTTCTACAGGCTCGCTGTACTGAGGAGCAGCTTCCTCTGAAGGTTTCACTTCAGCGTCTGGCTTGGCCTCCACAACCGGCTCGGCATGAACTTCTTCCGTCTGCTGAGGAACCTCTGTAGGCTTGGTCTCTGCGACAGGTTCCGGAACTGTCTGTACTTTCGGCGCTTCCTGGACTTCAGGTGCAGCAGTCTCTTCCACCGCCGGTTTTACCTCCTTCGGAGCTTCCTCTACAGGCTTCTGTACAGGTTCCTCCTTCGCGAAACCACTTCCTGATGTTCCTCTGATGATGACGGTGCTTCCACCTGCAGCCTCTTCTTCCTCGTCCTCTTTCTTCTTGGAACCCTTTTCAATGATTTCCTTTATCTTAATCTGAACACGCTCTGACTCGTCCTTCGCCTTGGCATCCCCGCCGAAGGCCTTCTGAAGCTCAGGAATGAACTCGTCCGACACCTTGGCATTCGGATTCATCTCGACATCGGCGCCTTTCGCTTTCAGGAAATCCACCAATGTCTGAAGTCCCACATTGAATTCTCTTGTCAGTTTGTTTAGTCTGATTTCTGCCATATAAACCCCTTTTATTTAACTATTCTTCTTCAAATTCAGCGCGCAGAATGTTCATCACATCCTCCACGGTCTCGTCTTCCAGGTCAGCGCGCTTGGCGATGTCCTCAGGATCCAGAGCCAGTACGCTCTTGGCCGTATCACATCCGATGGACTGCAGCCTCTCGATGACCCATGGATCGATTTCGTTGCTGAACTCAGTGAGGAGTACGTCCTCATCATCCTCAGCCTCGTCTTCCTTAGGCACCTCACGCCATACCTCGATTTCGCGGTCAACAAGCATTCCGGCGAGCTTGATGTTGCATCCGCCCTTACCGATACCTTTCTTTACCTCGTCAGGAAGCATGAATACCTTGATCTTGTCGTTCTCGTCCGTACCCATGTCGATAGATGAAATCTTCGCCGGGTTCAATGCCCTCTGGATGAGGAGCTGGGTATTGTTGGTCCACTGGAGAACGTCGATGTTCTCGTTTCTCAATTCCCTTACGATACCGATGATACGTGCACCCTTGACACCGATGCAGGCTCCGATAGGATCGATTCTGTCATCATAGGACTCCACAGCGACCTTGGCCCTTTCGCCAGGTATGCGGACTACCTTCTTTATGGTGATGAGTCCGTCATAGATTTCCGGAACTTCCTGCTCGAAAAGCTTCTTGAGGAATTCGTTTGAGGTTCTGGAAAGGACAATGTAAGGAGTCGTGTTGTTCTTCATCTCCACGCTCTTGATGATGGCGCGTACAGTGTCGTTCTTCTTGAAATGCTCACCCGGAATCTGTTCTGACTTAGGCAGTCTGAGCTCATTTCCGTCCTCATCGAGGATAAGCACCTCTTTTGCCCATGTCTGGTAGATTTCTCCGGTGAAAATCTCACCGATCTTGTCAGTGTACTTGTTATAGAGGTTGGCCTTCTCTATATCCATGATCCTTCCCTGAAGGTTCTGTCTGATATTGAGGATGCCTCGTCTTCCGAAATCCTTGAGCTCCACTTTTCTGGTGAAGGTCTCGCCGAGTTCGTAGTCGTCTCCGTTCCTGTTCACTTCAGCAAGTGCAATCTGAGTGTTGGGATTCTCCACGTTCTCCACCACTTCGAGGTTCTGGTAGATCTCACAGTCTCCCTTGTCGACATTGATGATGACGTCGAAATTGTCAGCAGAGCCGAAAGTCTTTGCCAACTGGGTCATGAACACATCCTTCAGCACACCCATCATCACCGGGCGGTCAATGTGTTTTTCGTCCTTGAACAGCGCGAAGGCTGCCTTGAGGTCGAGCTTTTCTTCTTCCATAACAGTTATTGTTTTTTATATTTTTCCTATTCGAATTCAATGTGCGGAGTGACGCTGTTCACGTCCTCGTAAGCGAAAGTGTCCACGTGTCTGACAAGCTCCTTCTTTTTCTTTCCAGGGACAGCCTCCTTTACCTCGTAGGCAAGCGTAAAGCCTTTCTCATCAGCGCTTCCCAGTGTTCCGACAAGTTTCTTTCCGTCTCTTGTCAATGTCTCAACTTTGGAACCGACAGCCTTGATGTACTGCTTGAGAATCTTGAACGGCTGGTCAAGCCCTGCAGAAGTCACAGTAAGTGAATAGTCTTCCTTTTCCTGGTCGAAAATCGAGAGAAAACTGTCATTTACCGCGATGCAGTCATCCATTTCCACAGTGCCGTTTTCCGATTCAATGGCTATGACAATGTCATTGTCCCTGCTGATGGAAACATCGGTAATGAAACATCCACGCGCTTCCACTGTCTTAGTCATCTCTTTGTAAATCAGCTCTTTACTTATCATATTATCCTAAGCTTTCTTAAAAAAAGATAGGAGACGCATCCGTCCCCTATCTCATCTCACTTTGCAAAGGTAATCAAAATTTCCATAATAACCGAATTTCCTTAAAAAATATGAACAACGCGATTTTCTTGCTAAAGTAATGTAAATGTGTTTACTTTGCAAAGCAGATGTTGCGTCGTACCGGATTTGGTATGTGGAATACGTTGAATAAAATAGTTTGAGAATATGGAATTTTCAGCCAAACAGCTGGCCAAAGTTTTGAGGGGAACCGTGGACGGGGACCCGGAAGTGAAGGTGACTTCATTCGCCAAGATAGAGCACGGAAAATCAGGTCAATTGTGCTTCTATGCAAATCCTAAGTATGAACATTATGTATATACCTGCAAGGCCAGCATCCTGCTTGTGAATTCCACATTCGAGCCTAAGGAAAAAGTCAGCTGCACCATGATCCGTGTTGCTGATGCGTACACGGCAGTTGCGGAACTTCTCAAGTATGTGGCTACCCAGAAGCGTACTGACCGCAGACACAGGGGTTTCCGCTCATCCTGGTTCCTCACCACCAAGTTCGGCAAGAAGGTATATCTCGGCAGCCATTCCTATGTGGGACATCACGCTGTCATCGGAGACTATACCAAGATATATGAAAACGTATATATCGGTGACAATACCGTAATCGGTTCACACTGCATCATTTACCCTGGCGTAAGCATCTATCCGGGAATGGTCATCGGTGACAATGTCATCATCCATTCAAACGCTGTGATCGGCTCGGACGGATTCGGAAATGCGCCTCAGCCTGACGGCACCTGGGAGAAGATCGAGCACATCGGCAATGTGATTATCGGCAACAATGTGGAGATCGGAGCCGGTACCACCATTGACAAGTCCGAGATGGAGTCCACCATCATCGGCAACGGCGTGAAAATCGACAACCTCTGCCAGATTGCGCACAATGTCGTAATCGGTGACAATACCGTTATGGCGGCGCAGTGCGGCATCGCCGGTTCAGCAAAAATCGGCAAGAACTGTATTCTGGCAGGCCAGGTAGGTATCGCAGGACACATTGAAATAGCTGACAATACGACTATTGCGGCTCAGGCCGGCGTCATCGGCAATGTGAAGAAATCAGGTCAGGTGCTCTTGGGTTCACCAGCCATTCCTATAAAGAACTATATGCGCAGTTATGCTATATTCCGTCAGCAGGGAAAAGAATAATTAGTATATTTGCGCGATTAAAAGATAATTTGATGAAGCAAAAAACACTTAAAGCCTCCTGCAGTTTCCAGGGAAAAGGTCTTCATACTGGAAGAATTGCTGAGATGACGGTAAATCCCGCTCCGGAGAATACGGGAATTGTTTTCAGAAGAACAGACCTTGGAGAGGGAGCCGTAGTCAGGGCATTGGCCGAGAACGTATCCAGCACAGCGAGGAGTACTACCATATCTGAAGGAGAAGCTTCAGTTTCCACGATAGAGCATCTGATGTCGGCATTGACCGGAATGGGCATTGATAATGCCGTAGTCGAGCTGAACAATGTCGAGGTCCCTATTCTGGACGGCAGTGCCAAGCCGTATGTAAAGGCCTTTTCTGAGGCCGGTCTGGTCGAGCAGGATGCTGATAGACAGTTCATTGACATTCCTGATGAAATAGAAATCAAGGACGAGAAGACAGGCTCCTGGGTGAAAATCAAACCTGCTGCCGCTCCTTCCTACGATATTACGGTGGATTTCAATTCCAGAGTGCTCGGCGTGCAGTCTGCCGCATGGGATTTGTCCAAGGATTATGCATCTGAAATCGGCCCTTGCCGCACTTTCGTGTTCTTCCATGAGGTTGAGTTCCTTCTGGCGAACAACCTGGTGAAGGGAGGTGATGTGGACAATGCCATCGTGATTGTGGAGCATCCGGTTACTGACGAGCAGGTGGGACGTATGGCGGACCTGTTCAACCAGCCTAAGCTGGGCGTTACCCCGGAAGGCTATCTGAGCAATCTGAAACTGCATTTCCCGAACGAATGCGGCCGTCACAAACTTCTGGACATGATAGGAGACATGAGGCTTGCAGGCGGTTATCTCAATGCTGAAATCACCGCTTTCAAACCGGGACACACGATAAATACTAATGCTGCGAAGGCTCTGAGAGCCCTCCTGAATAAAACCAAATAAACTATGAATAAGATACATCCATTGGCTACAGTAAGTCCTAAGGCCGTACTCGGCGACAATGTAGAAGTAGGACCTTACGCATTCATTGATGAGAATGTACAGATTGGCGACGGTTGCAAGATACATCCTCACGCAGTCATTTTCCCTTATGTGAAAATGGGCAAGAATTGCGAAGTGTATCCGGGAGCTGTCGTAGGCGCAGTGCCTCAGGACCTCAAGTTCGAAGGTGAGGTTACCTATGTGGAGATCGGTGACAATGTTACTATACGTGAGTGCGTGACCATCAACCGTGGAACAAAGGCAAGCGGCAAGGGCATTACCAAGGTCGGCAGCAATACTCTGATTATGTCCTATGTACATATAGCTCACGACTGCAATGTCGGAAATCACTGTATCCTTGTAAGTTACGTCGGCATCGCCGGAGAAACGGAGGTCGATGACTGGGCTATCATCGGTGGTGGTGCGAAAGCGCATCAGTTCACCAAGATCGGCTGCCACGCAATGGTCGGCGGCATGTCCAAGATCAACAAGGACATCCCTCCTTACGCAATGTGCGGTCGTGACCCTATCTGCTATGCCGGTGTGAACATCGTCGGACTCCGCAGAAGAGGATTCTCGGCAGAGACTGTAAGAAATATCAAGGATATCTACGATACCATCTATTTCCAGGGTTACAATATCTCTGACGGCTGCTCCAAGGTTGAGGCCGGTTTCCCTGATTCAGAGGAGAAGACCACCATATTGAACTTCATACGTTCTTCCAAGCGTGGTATCGTAAGAGCCAATACATCAGGAGAGAAAGGCGATATCGACTAGTTATGTCAATGCTTTTGGACATGGCTTTCTTTCCGCCTGTATCCTATATGGCGGCAATAGCTGAAGAGTTTACCCTGTCATCTGACGGGGTAAATTCGTATGTGCCGGCAATTGTCTATATAGAGGCCTGTGAGAACTATCAGAAACAGACGTACCGCAACCGTTGCCGGATATATGCTGCAAGTGGCGTGGAGGCGCTTTCCGTGCCGATTGTGCATGAAAACGGCACTTATGCGCTTCCTGTCAGGAAACTGAGAATCGATTGGAGCAAGTCGTGGCTGATGAGGATGAAGCGGGCTATCGTGTCCGCCTACGAATCTTCTCCGTGGTTTGACTATTACAAGGACGAGCTGTTCGCCATTCTGGACAGGCAACACGAATTCCTTTTCGACCTGAACATTGACCTGCTCCGCTTCTTCCTGAAGAAGACTGGTATAGAGGCGGACATCCGTTTCACGGAGGAGTTTACGCCGCATGGCAGCACTGTGTATGGCCGTGACCTGCGTGGCGTAATCCACCCGAAGCGGCAGAATGACATACTTGAGCGTCTGGGACTGAAAAAGCCATACTGGCAGGTCTTTTCCCTGAAGTATGGCTTCATATCTGATTTGTCCGTCATGGACCTGTTGTTCAATGAAGGTCCGGATTCCATCTCTTACCTCAAGAGGCTGAAATAAATCCCCGAATCATTTTAGAATCTCCATCCGAAGGTGGCGACTACATCGTAGAACCTGGCTCTGTTCCTGATTTCAGGAGACAATTCACCGTCAATGTAGGAGTCATAAGGATATACGTACTCGTAAGGGTTCTTTGTCCATCTGAAAGCGAGGTCGCAGAAGAATGAACCTTTGGATGAATATCCCACTCCGGCAGCAAGCGAGTGCTTGTAGGCCTTAGGAGTCATCTTCTTGCCGGTGAGGTCGTCAATATATCTCTCCGGCGAGGAAGTGAAGTTGTAGCCTGCCCTTATAGCGAACTGCGGAACAGGTTTGACTTCAGCACCGAGTCTCAATGCATGTGCTGCTCCGGTGAAGCTCTTGATGTCGCGGTTTACGCCATTGTCGAAAACGGTGTTGTCGTTGGTGTCGGTTTCCTTGAATTTCATCGTGCTGTAGTCGCAGATCTCATAGTCGACACTGACAAGACCCCAACCGCCGAATGTGTAGGCTGCACCGAAATTGGCTCTGAACGGTGATACGAATTTGTATTTGTATTCACCCTTAGGAGATGTCGCATTGGCATCGAACACATTGCTCTGGTACCAGGTTTCTCCGGCGTGCTGCCAATGTTCCGTTATCCAGTTTGCTGTAGGAGTCTGGATGGCCGCACCTATGCGGAGCCCGTCGATAGGGACAGCGATTATACCGAATTTGGCATAGACGCCTCCGCCCTGCATGTCGTAAGAGTATCTGTATCTCAGGCTGTTGAAATATGTCTTGGAAACGCCGCCGGAACCGTTGTCGAATTCGACGCCGAATTTGTCCGGATCCACTGCGATTTCCTTTAAGTACTCGTTTCTGGTATAGTCCATGGACACGATACCCAAGTTTCCTCCGATATAGACCCTGTCAGAAATGTTGAGGCCGACATTGAACAGCAGATCATACTTGTTGCCGTGGGACCTGCGTCCGTAAAGCTGGTCGATGGCGTCCGCAAGCTGAATGGTCTGTCCGCCTTTTCCGTCGTCAATGAGTTTCTCGGTCGCGCCTATGTACTTGTCATTCGCAGAGCCATAGGTGGACACCATTCCGGACTGCCAGCCGGTTACCTGATTCCATGGAACATTGGCATTGCCGTAATATCCGTTTTCCCCGTTCAGGAGGCTGGAGTTCACGCCGGTCATCATTGAAGCCAATGAACCAGCATAGGATGTGGCTGTGTTTCGTCCGCCTGCCGCCATGTCGTCCAGATAGTTTGCTGTGGCATTGGCAATGAATCCGCATGTCACTCTTTTCAGCCCGCGTCTGGCATTGGTGTCGAAATTGAGGGTGAAACCGACGTTAGGCAGTGTGAACCTGGCTGAACTGTTGTTCAGAGTGCTGCCGTATGCCGTTGATTGTGAAGGCATTGCATTGTAATCGCTCGTGGTGGACACGATGCTGACGTTCGGGGTGAACGTGACCTGTGAAAAGCTGTTCACGGCCGAGCCTGCAGGGTTGAGGTTTATGGAACCCAGATCTCCTCCCAGTGCGGTGAACGCATTGCCCATGGAGATGGAGCGCGCTGTACCGTAGTAATTGTTCTCGCTGAATCTCAGAGCGTCCTGGACGTTCTGAGCCGCAGCATTGACCGAGACAGCCGCAAGCAGCGTCAACGGAATAATCTTTTTCATCTTCATATCTTCTTCACTTATTTCAGGTTTCTAAATTATCTTCTTCTTACACTGCCGCCGCTACTTCCGCTCGAACGGGATGCTCCACCGGAATATCCTCCGCCTGAGAAGCCGCTGGATGAACTGCGGTATGAGGAACCGCTGTTGTATGAACTGCTTGACGAACTGCTGGAAGAACTCCTGTATGAGGAGCTGCTTGACGAGCTTCTGTATGACGAGCCTGAATTTCCGCCGCCATAGTTGTAGGAACTGCCGGAACTTCCGTAAGAAGATGAACTTCTGTAACTTGTGCCGGATGACTGTCCGGATGACCGGCTTGTGGCGGCCCTTCTGTATGCAGGTGCAGATGCTGTTCTGTTAGATGAGGAAGCACTTGAAATCGTGCCGGCTGACCTTACTCCGGATGTGCTGGACGTTCTGTAAGCGGTGTTGCCTGAGGTGCTCGTGCGGACGGACTGTCCGGAAGCCGCGCTGCGTACCGCCTGGCTTGAGCTGCTGCGTACTGCCTGACTGGATGCTGAACTTCTTACCGCCTGTCCTGCGGAAGAACTTGTGCGGATCGACTGGCTGGACGATGCGCTGCGTACCGCCTGGCTGTTTGCCGAACCGCTGGATGTGCGTACTCCGGACGCTGAAACCCTTCTGACAGAAGTCATTGACACGTCATTGCCTCTTGTCGATGTCGTCGCGGTGCCGGAGGCTCTCCTGACTGATGAGGACGAGCCGGCATTCCTTCTGACTGTGGAAGATGCTACGCCCATTCCGTTTCCTCTGCTGCTTTCGGTCAGGCCTCTGTTGCCATAGTAGTAACTGTCCCTTCCGTGTCCGAAGCCATGGTCGTACCAAGGACCGCACCAGTGGTCATGGTAATAATGATGGTGATGGTAATACCACGGGTCGTGGTACCAGCTGTAGCCCCAGCCGTAATATACAGGTCTGCCCCAATACCAAGGATTGTACCACGGGTCTCCCCAATACCAGTCATCCCACCAGATGCTGCTTGAGTAATACCACGGATTCGCTCCCCAGTACCAGCTGGACCAATAAGGGCGGTAATACCATGAGCCCCAATATGTTCCAGGCCAATATGATGATGCCCATCCTGCCGCATATCCTGCTGCGAATCCGTCAGGGTACAGTGAATATGCAGGTGTGTTGGTGACAGTGACCACGGTGCTGTTGTCCTGTTTGTTGAACTTCAATGTGGCTGAAGTGTTTTCCGGAATGAACAGCGTGTCTGTTTCTCCTGCCTTGAGGAATAATGTCGAGTTCTCCGTCTCCTTTACGAGTTCGTTTACTTTGTTGCGGGACGCAAGAACATCCGCTTTAGTTTCGGTTTTAGCAGGTCTGCTGTAGAATCCGTCCTGATATTGCTGGCTTGAAGCGTATTGCGATGCGGAACCGCAACCGGCCAATGCCAGGAATGCTCCGGAAAGAACCAAGATGTTTGTTTTCATAATCGGACCTCCTAGTTATATAAATAATTTGTATCTTTGTGCGCTGCATTGCAGCGATGGTATGTCTGCAATATTCATACCTCGCCAATGCTCGCATGCTAAATGCAAATATATGAATGTTATTGCATAAAGAAACCAAAAAATAAAATAAACTAACAAAAGATGGCAGATCAGATAACCAAAAGGTCAGACAACTACTCTCAGTGGTATAACGACCTGGTAGTTAAAGCAGACCTTGCAGAGCAGTCACCTGTAAGGGGATGTATGGTAATCAAGCCTTATGGCTATGCTATATGGGAAAAGATGCAGCACGTGCTGGACTCGAAATTCAAGGAAACAGGCGCAGTCAATGCTTATTTCCCGTTGTTCATTCCCAAGTCTTTCTTCAGCCGTGAGGCTGAGCATGTAGCAGGCTTTGCGAAGGAATGTGCGGTAGTGACACATCACAGGCTCATGAATGACCCTGAAGGCAATGGCGTGGTAGTGGATCCGTCTTCGAAACTTGAAGAAGAACTGATAGTGCGTCCGACATCCGAGACCATTATCTGGAGTACATACAAGAACTGGATCAAATCATGGAGGGATCTTCCTATCATGTGCAACCAGTGGGCCAATGTCGTCAGATGGGAGATGCGTACCCGTCTGTTCCTCCGTACCGCAGAGTTCCTCTGGCAGGAAGGCCACACGGCTCACGCTACATCACAGGAGGCTCAGGAAGAGGCAGTGAAGATGGTCCATGTCTATGCTGACTTTGCCCGCAACTATCTGGCTCTCCCGGTCATTGTAGGCCACAAGAGTCCTAACGAGAGATTCGCCGGTGCATTGGATACCCTCACTATCGAGGCGATGATGCAGGACGGAAAGGCTCTGCAGTCAGGTACTTCACATTTCCTCGGCCAGAACTTCGCCAAGTCGTTCGATGTACAGTACACCGACAAGGAAGGTAAGCAGCAGTATGTGTGGGCTACATCCTGGGGCGTTTCCACCCGTCTTATGGGTGCGCTCATCATGGCTCACGGCGATGACAACGGTCTGGTTCTCCCTCCGGCTCTGGCTCCGATCGAAGTGGTGATGGTTCCTATCTACAGAAGCGAGGAGGAGCACAATGCCGTTCTCGACAAGATGAATGAAATCAAGAAGGCTCTTGAGGCTGCCGGCCATACTGTGAAGATCGATGACCGTGACACATTGCGTCCGGGCTTCAAGTTCGCTGAATGGGAACTCAAGGGAGTGCCTGTAAGGCTTGCCCTCGGTGCACGTGACCTGCAGAATGATACAGTGGAGGTACACCGCCGCGATACACTTGAGAAGAAGACAGTTTCGCTGGAGGGCATTGACAAGTATATAGAGGACCTGCTCGTGGATATTCAGAACAATATCTATCAGAAGGCATTGAATTTCAGGGATTCACGTATAGAGAAATGCGATTCCTGGGAGGAGTTCAAGGAGAAGATCACTCAGGGCAAGTTCCTGCTCTGCCACTGGGACGGTACTGCCGAGACTGAGCAGAAGATCAAGGATGAAACCAAGGCTACCATCAGATGTATTCCTGTAGATAGCGTCGTATGTAAGGAAGAAGGCACGGATATCTATTCCGGCAAGCCTTCACACGAGAGAGTTGTCTTTGCAATCGCTTATTAGTGAATATTTTATGAGGAAGAGAATTCTTTTGATGTGCTTGTCCGCATTGGCATTTACATCTGTGTATGCACAGGATGTCACCGATGCGCAAAAGGCTGCTGAAGAGGCTGCCAAGGCGATTGCGGGCGCTCCTGAAGCTGTAGTTAAGACACCTAAACCGAGATATTGGACGAATTCCCTTCTTACGAAACTGGATTTCGGACAGACAAGTCTGACGAACTGGGCTGCCGGCGGTTATAACAACGTGACCCTGAAGTCTTTCATTGATGCGAATGCTAACTACAAGAAGAAAGACCTGTTCTTCAACAACCGACTTCAGCTCGATTACGGTTTCCTGTATTCTGAGGACAAACCGTTCATACAGAAGAGCGATGACCGTATGTATTATGAGGGCAAGTTCGGCTACAAGGCTTTGCAGACATTGAACTATTCCGCTCAGTTCAACTTCAAGTCGCAGTTCTCGAACAGTTACAACTATCCTATGCCTTCCAAGCCGGCCGGTGCTGCGGACGATTGGGAGCCTGGCAAGTCCGACTGGAAGCAGAGCAGGAAGCTCAAGTCCGGTTTCTTCGCTCCTGCCTATACCAACATCGCGCTCGGTATTGACTGGGTTCCTACCAAATGGCTTACTGTCAACGTCGCTCCTCTTACCGGAGGTTTCGTGGTCGTTACGGATGAGAGTCTGAGGAAGTCCTACAGTATGGAACTCAAGAAGAAATACGAGAGTCTGGATGCGCTTTCCAGTGCTGATGCAGCTGCTCTGGTAGGGGATGAGAAAGCACGTTACGAGGCCTTTGTCGCTGCCAAGACTTCCGGTGACGCTTATCGTTCGGCAAGATTCGAGTTCGGTGCGCAGATAAAGATCGATGGAAAGCTTCAGATCAATGACAATTTCAAATATACTTCACAGTTGGTGCTGTTCTCTGACTATCTCGACAAGCCGCAGAATATCCGTGTGAACTGGGATAACAGGTTTGACTGGCAAATCGCCAAGTATTTTTCATTGACAGTGACCACCAACCTCATCTATGACGACAAGGTTCTTGTGAAGACTGAGAAGACATTGAAGAAATATCCTGAAGGACGTAAGGCGATACAGTTCAAGGAGTCATTGGCATTCGGCTTCTCATATACGATCGCTTCAAGACCGAGGTAACAGGCAATATGATGATTCAGAAATTATTTGACAGAACGATAGTGGGGCTGGTTCCGGAAAAGGAAACAGCCCTTCTTGCAGTAAGCGGGGGCATTGATTCCATATGCCTTGCTTCATTGTTCCTGAACAGTTCCGCAGGACGGAGGTTTGCTGTGGCGCACTGCAATTTTCATCTCCGTGGTGAGGACAGTGATTCGGACGAGGCGCTTGTGGCTGCCTGGTGCGGGCGGAACGGTGTGCGTTACCATAAGGCGGATTTCGATACGGAGCAGTACGCTTCGACCCATAATGTCAGTATTGAAATGGCTGCGAGAGAACTCAGATATGACTGGTTCGCGTCGTTGTGCAAGGACAATGGATACTATGGAGTGACTGTCGCGCACAATGCAAATGACAATGCGGAGACATTGATTCTGAATCTTTTACGTGGAACAGGGCTGCGCGGAATTACCGGTATGCAGGTGGAAACAGTAGTTCCTGTGACCAGGGATGAATTGTCAGGTGTGCGTCTGTTGAGGCCGATGTTGTCTTTCAGTCGTAAACAGATTGAGGAATATGTGGCTGCCAACTCTCTGGAGTATCATGATGACAGGACCAATGCGGAAACTGTCTATAAGAGGAATCGTATAAGGCATCTTGTTTTCCCTGTTTTTGAGAGTCTGAATCCGTCGTTCCTGACGACTTTTGCCCGGGAGATGAATGCGTTTTCCGAGGTGCAGGAGATTGCGGATGATTATTTCATTTCTGTGCGTGATGGTGTCTGCGAGCCTGCCGGAAAGGATGACCTGCTTCGTGTCAATGCAGTAAGGCTATGTGGTCTGAAGCATTATAAATATGTGCTGTACAGGCTGTTGGAATCGTATGGCTTCAGGGACAGGCTCCTCGAACCGGTGGTGCGTCTGCTTGAAAGCGGCAAGACGTTTTCCGGTAAGATCTTCGAGGCGCCTGGCTACGAACTTATTACGGCAGGGGAGTGCCTGATTGTCAGAAAGGCCGCTCGTGTATTGCCGGAGAGCCCTGTCATAAGCGAACTTGCTGATGCTAATGGGGATAGGGCTAATGTGCAGGGTGATCTGCGGGGTGGTGTGACGGTTGGTACGCTGGTCGGTGTGCAGGGAGGTAAGCGGGGCAGTGTGATGGTTGGTAAGTGGGGAGGTACGCAGAACGGTGCTCAGGTTGATAAGCAGGGAGGTACTCCGGGTGGTGTTCAGGTTGATAAGCAGGGCGGTGCTCAGGGTGGTGTTCAGGTTGGTAAGCAGGGCGGAGAATCTTCGCCGGTTGCGTCAGAGAATCACGTCTTGGGGGAGTGCTTCGGATTGGCCGGACGAGGCTCTGCCCACAGGTCACGCGGCATGTTGATGACCGGCGGAACAGTGATAAACGAGAATGAGGCATGCTCGGTGGTCCGCACGACCGGCGAATATGTTTTCGATGATTTTCGTGTCAATGTCTCTGTTTCCGAAGCAGGCGCGGACCCGGTAGCGGATGCCAAGTCATTGGCCCGAGAGGGGATTGCGGCATTTTCGTCAGAAGCATTGACCTTACCGTTCCTGTTGCGCGGTTGGCAAAATGGGGACTGGATGCGTCCTGTCGGGCTCAATGGCAAGAAAAAGCTCAGCGATATCTTTACAGGTCTGAGGTTGAGCATTGAAGAAAAGTCCCGTGCTCTGGTCATTGTCCTGCCCGGTTCGGCAAGCGAGGGGGCGGAGAGTGGAGGCTCGTCCAGTGATGTTTCTGATAGTGAAGCTTCGAGGCTAGGGACGGATATCATTGGCACTGATGCGGTTCGCGGCGTGCGGGTGGCCGGTGTCTGCGGCTACTTTTCCGGTCGGTTCTTTTTCCGTATCGATGAGTCTGTCATGGTTACTCCGGCCACTGCTTCTATACTTAAACTATATCTTCGCGCTTTGGAGAACGTTTGATGTGGAATGTGGTAGAGAACGGTGATGTGGTACGGTGACGTGAAATATGGTGGGGATCGATGGTGTGAAATATGGTGGATTACTTTGGTGTGGAATATGGTGGAGAACTTTGATGTGGAATGCTCCAGAGAATGGTTACGTGGAATGCTCCAGAGAACGGTTACGTGAAATATGGTGGAGAATGGTGATGTTTGGGCGCAACGCGTAATCCTCTGATTATCAATAGTTAAGCCATTTTCAGAGTTGGTGTTTTTGTAACTCTGAAAGTGGCTATTTTGTTGAGTATCAACGCTTTACTCGCTGCGCCTAATGTATCGTCCTGAAAAAAGTTTACCGAAATTTAACAACAAGTAGTTAGGACAAAAGTAGAACAACCTGCATTTGCACGAATAGTATAAAACATTGACACATAGTGCATTAGCAATTAAAGCCAAAGCCAGGTTGCATGAAAAAATGGGTAACCTGGCTCTCACAAACTCTTGCAATCAATTGACAATCAGCAACATCCACAAAATGTCAACATGCAGGTTGTTTGAAAAATTCACAGCGACGTCACGGCAGCGTTTAGGACAACCCCAAAACAAAGAGGCCACTCCGAAAGGGCGCCTAGAAAGGGCACGTGCAGCAGCAAGAAGCCCCCGTGAGGACCAGGCCCTCCTGCTTCGCAGGCAACTCCCTCTAGTGCCGAGGGCGGCAAGTCCTCACGGGGGCAACCTTACTGCCTGTCACATGTTGTGTCGCCATAAAGCGCAACCTGTAAATCGCTGAGTGATAGCCGTTTAACCATTTTTAGAGTTGTGATTTTCCCAACTCTGATTTTGGCTAAATAATTGATAATCTGCAACTTACGCGCTGCGCCCCGAACTCGTTTTCGTTGTCCCTTACACAACAGCAAAGTAGTCTTGAAATCAATTGTTTTTTCCGCCGGTGATGTTATTGTCGCCGGCGGAGAATTTGCTTTTCTTGCCCTTTTGTGCGAAATTCACAATGATTATATGTAGTTGCGCTATGGAGAAAACACTAAAGAGGCTTGCCCCAAATCAAATCACTGAACTTTCTCAGTGCGAGATTTTCGTTTTCGGAAGTAATCTTGAAGGTCAGCATATGGGCGGTGCTGCACGCTATGCCTATGAACATTTTGGTGCAGAATGGGGTAATGGAGTAGGACCGCAGGGGCGGTGCTACGCAATTCCGACGATGCACGGGAGTCTGTCCGACATCAAACCTTATGTGGATGATTTCATCGAGTATGCCAGGCAGCATCCGATGAACCGTTTCCTTCTCACCAGAATCGGCTGTGGTATTGCCGGCTTCAAAGACAAGGATATGGCGCCGCTTTTTGCGGAGGCTATGAAGTTACCGAATGTCTCTTTTCCAAAAGAATGGGTACCCCGGCTTCTATACTACGTCGAGCCAAAGGAAAGAATGAAGCAAGTTGCTCCTCCGGTCATCAATATGGAAGTGTTACAACGACTTTGCGAGGAGCATCTGTACACGATTGGTGCTGACATCCCTTGGGATGAACCGGATATCCTGATTCGCTATGTCATTGATGAAGACAAGTTCGGTTATAAGGCTATGGGGAACTTCTTTTTTTTTGCCGACACACTTTACGTATGGGACTTAGACGATGTCTGGGCGCCTAATCATAACGACGACATTGTCAACGTAATCTTCCACGATGAGTGCAAGGAGAGAGGATATGCCCACAGGGTGCTTTTCGCCGGTGTCAAGACTCCGTACAAAGATTCAAAAGGTGAGAAAATCTTCACGGGCGATGTTTGTCATATCAAATTCCACGGCGCCGAGTATGATTTCCCGCTGACCACACTGGGTTCGGAGGAGAATCCGGAACATTTCCGCTATGCCTTCGTTCTGGACAATCACTGCATTTATCCTGAAGAATGTGAGATCGTCACTCGTGTCGGCACCGTATTCTATATGCTTGAGCTGAATGATGACGGCAATCTGGTCGATGAAAAAAGTGCCGAATTTACTGACATTTATGGGCAAAATCCGGAACCGATTGAGCACCGCCTGGAAATGGCAAAGTACACGCCCAGTTTCTTCAAGGACTATTGGAAATATGTCGTCTTGACGACTTTGGAAATAGAGTACGATTGGCGCTACTATCCGGGGCTTCCTAAACCGGAATAGAACTAGTTAACAATTGGTCAGTTTAAACCACAATGCATTATGGAAAATATCAATATCAAGAATCGATTACAGGAACTGTTGAATAGGATTCCTGACTTTTTTGAACCTGACGAGCTTGCTTATTATAGTGCTCATTGTAAAAACGAACAGCAGATTCGGGATAAGATTGCTTGGCAATTACATTTGGCCATCACCCAAGACAAAAAATATGGGGATAGGTTTGTTGTACGCAGGGAGTGGTCTCCGGACGGACATCGCGAGTGCAGAGTAGATTTAGCTATCTTAGAAATGGACGATAATAGAGATAAGGTAAAGAAGGTAATAGCATTAATTGAGTTCAAAGCCCATTCTATCGCCAGACCAGAGCCTTCGTTCTACTGCTCCGAGTTCAAGCAAGATGTAGAAAAAATGCTCGGATTGAAAGACATCGTTGATATATGTAAGAGTGCAGAATTGTATTTTGTCTTTTTGGAAACAGGACAGGATAGGAAAGCCGACAAATACCAATCGATTTTAGGATTCTCGCAGTATCAGACTCCTAATTGTGTTTACTGTAATGGTGCACGAGACAAAAAATATCTAGATGCAATAAAGTCGCACTGGGATGCGTTCAATGAGAGAAAGTATAAGGTTGATTATAAAGGAAAGAGCATACAACCAATAATCATCCCTGAGCCTGGAGTAATTAAAATAGGAGAAGCGTTCGGTTATACGCAATATGTTTCACCATTCTTAATAGGGCCAATAGAATATACACGTGAAAAATGACCCAATGTCATGTTTTCAAATTTTTCTATATTTGTGACTTACAGCTGTTTTGATTTTTCACTTAAAGAGTATTGATAATATGAAAAAGATATTCAACCTTCTTGTCTCTTTCGTTCTGATTGCGGGATTTTCCGCTT